>Ga0210016_1003042_pt1 | contig 14999 bp, 14 predicted proteins | sample CryGeyCG2014_300_FD_185454 | JGI IMG/M metagenome (GOLD analysis project Ga0210016, IMG submission 185454) | Groundwater microbial communities from aquifer - Crystal Geyser CG02_land_8/20/14_3.00 (SPAdes) (version 2) | ecosystem: Environmental > Aquatic > Deep subsurface > Groundwater | place... | reverse complement strand
CTGCCCGCCAAAGCCTACGGCTTTAGCCGTTGGCAGGCGGGACAAAAATGAGCGCTTCTTCCTCCTATTTTAACTCTTTTTATAATTGTTCCGCAACGTTGACAAAATTCGCCTTCACGTTGGTAAACCCCCACACCATAACTTCGTTTGGTGTGGGGGTAAACTTTTAACATCTTAGCATATCCTCCACTTTTACCAAACGCATCGCGAAAATCACTTACTGAAGTTCCGCGTAATTTCACGGCTTTTTTCAAAATTTGTTTCATCGCCGAATAAATATTTTTAAGTTCTTTGATTTTTAATTTCTCGGCTATTTTAAATGGATGGATTTTCGCCTGCCATAAAATCTCATCAGAATAAATATTGCCAATACCGACGATTACATTTTGGTCCATTAAAACTTGCTTTATCTTTCCCCTTTTTTTACTTATTAAATTTATAAACTTTTCAACTTTAAAACTTTCGTTCAACGGCTCCGGTCCCAAATTTTTCAAATCCGGTAAATTTTCAATTTCTTCTTTTCCACCGAATAAAATCTTGGCGAATTTTCTCAAATCCGAAAGCCCGACTTGCCAGCCATTATCCAAATAAAGAATAAAATGAATATAATTATTAACTTTTTCTTCCAGCGCGCCCTTGGTTAAGCTTTTCACTATTATTTTTTGTTTATCCTGAGCTTTGCCGAAGGACCACTTACCGTAAAGCAAATACCCAGTCATCTTTTGATGAATTAACAAAATTTTTTGATTTAGGATTTTAGATTTAGGATTTATGAGGTATGTAAGTATGTTTTTCCCTCGGCGTTTAATATCAATAATTCTTAAATCTTTAATCTTAAATCTTAAATCTTTCGGCTGTGGTTTTTTAATTAAAGAAGGCGCGTCAAACCAAACGCCGACAATCTTTCTATTGACGATTTTTTTCTTTAAGTCATTGACGATTGTTTCTACTTCGGGTAATTCCGGCATACCAATTTTACTCCACCGCCACTCTCAACACTTCCTCCAAAGTGGTTTGGCCGGATTCTATTTTACTCAATCCGTCTTCAAATATAAGCCTCATTCCTTCGGCGCGCGCCTTGTCTTTAATAATATTGGTTGAAGTTTTGGCAATAATCAATTCGCGAATGGCATCCGAAACATAAAGAATTTCAAAAAGTCCGATTTGTCCGCGATAACCGGAAAAACCGCAAACGCTGCATCCCTCTCCCTGATAAATCGTTTCCGGCATTTTTGCTTTTACTCCCATACTTTTTAAATGGCTCTGCAACACGTTTAATAATTCCTTACTTGGCTTCATTGAACGGACGCAAGCGTTGCAAATTCTGCGCACCAAGCGCTGGGCAATCACCACGTTAAGCGTTGAAGAAATTAAAAATGGCGGTACGCCTAAATCAATTAACCGAGGAATGGATGTCGGCGCGTCGTTGGTATGAAGAGTTGAAAGTAAGCGATGACCGGTTAAAGCCGCGTTTATCGCGATATCCGCGGTTTCCGAATCGCGAATTTCACCGACCATAATAATATCGGGGTTCTGACGAACCAATGAACGCAATCCCGAAGCAAACGTGAGCCCGGATTTGACATTAACCTGCGTCTGATTGACTCCGGGAATATCGTATTCTATCGGGTCTTCAACAGAAGTGATGTTAACTTTCGGCGTATTAAGAATTCCTAAAATGGCATAAAGCGTCGTTGTTTTTCCGTGTCCGGTCGGACCGGTTACTAAAATCATTCCGCGCGGTTTTTTAATCGCTATTTCTATTTTCGGCAAATCATTTTGGGAAAATCCCAATTCATAAAGCGTTAGGGGCCGCAAAGAACCTTTTAATAAACGCATTTCGCCTTTTTCGCCGTGAAAAGTCGGAATTACGGAAACGCGAACATCAACAAATTGATCTTCTATGGGAAATCTAAAGCGACCGTCTTGCGGCGCGTTATGAATGTCTATTTGCAAATTCGCCAAAACTTTTATCCTCGCCACTAAAATCGGCGCAATCACCGGCGGTAAATTCAAAATTTCCTGCAAAATCCCATCTATGCGATAACGCACCGTCAATTTATTTTCAAAAGGTTCAAAATAAATATCCGACGCCCCTAGGGTGGCAGCGTGTTCTATAATCGTATTGACAATATTAACTATCGGCACCGCTTCAATCATTTTGGACATATCCAAAGCGCCGGCAATGCCTATTGATTCTTTAAGATTTTCTTCAATGACTTTTCCGAATTCTTCGTTGATTTTCTTTTTATACTGCCTTAACCCGAATTTTAAATCGGACTGTGACATTAAATAAATATCTAGCCAGGCATCAAGCAATGTCCGAAGATAATTGACGGTATAAAAATCTTCCGGATCAAGCATCGCCAATTTTCCCCGTTTTTCTTCCGGATTAAATTCAAAAAGAATCACGCCGCGGTTTTTAGCGAAAGCCTCGGGAATTAATTTTAAAATATCTTGAGAAATATCATTTGCGGAAAAACTAATTTGTGGAACATTTAAAAATTTAGCAATACTCCCGGCAAGATATTTTTCATCAATAAACCCCTTGCCGATAAGAATATCTAAAACCAAACGATTACTGCGAACCGCTTCTTCTTCAGCCGCTTGGTAATCATGCTCATTCACTAATCCGGTGGATTCCACTATTTTTTTAATGTCTTCTTGAAGTAAATGCATATTACACAATTTTCAATTTTTAATTCTCAATTTTCAATAAATGAATCAATTTTCCAATTTTTAAATACGAAACAATAAATTAAGCGTAAAGTTTGTAAATTGAATCGTTGAAAATTCAATGAAAATTAGAAATTGGTAATTGAAAATTTAATCTTTTATCCGCACAACCCCCAACCGCAGGCCGGACATTTAATGCAACCCTCCTGTTTGGTTAAAGAAATTTTGCAAGATGGGCAATTTTTCATGCCATTATTTGGTTTTAATTCTTCTTCTACCAGAGACAAGCCTAAAGAAACGCTGGGGTTTGAAGCAGCTTCCGAATAAACAGTGAGTCCTTTGGCCTTTTCATCTTTGAACGCCGCCAATTTTGAAGTTTCAGTGTGCTTCTTTTTCGTGCTTCCACCGATTAAAACCTGCTGTTTTAAGGATTTATCGCGGTAAACGGTTACGCCCTTGCAACCCAACTCATAAGCCAATAAATAAGCTTTTTTAATGTCATCAACCGAGGCGTCCGACGGAAAATTATTCGTTTTTGAAATTGACGAATCTGTCCATTTTTGGAATGCCGCCAAAACTTTAATGTGGTCAACCGGAGAAATATCCATCGCGGTCAAAAAAATTTTTTTAATGTTCGCCGGAATATAAGTGATGTTTTTAATACTGCCGTTTGATGCCGAGGCGTCTTTTATCAAATCTTCATCCATCAATCCTTCTTTTCTCATTCTTTCTTCAAACACCGGGTCAACATAATAAAAATTTCCGATTGCCACACTTTTTTCAAAAACCAAACTGAATATCGGTTCAATGCCACTGGAAGTTCCGGCAATCATTGAAATTGAACCTGTTGGCGCGATAACGGTATTAAATCCGTTTCTGATTCCATATTTTTTTATTTTTTTCACGATTCCATTCCAATCAAGATGCCATGATTTCTTATCCTTAAATCCAGCAAACGGCAATTTTCCATCCTTATAAAATGATTTGTCAAAATACGGCATTCTTCCTCTTTCCTTCGCAAGCTCAATGGAAGCCGACTTTGCGTGATAATTGATAAATTCCATCAGCCGCTCCATAAATTCTAAACACTGCTTGGAAGCGTAAGAAATTTCAAGCTCATAAAACAAATCTGCAACGCCCATTACGCCCAATCCAAGTTTGCGCGTGTTTAAACTTATTTCTTCAATTTCCGGCAAAGGATATTTATTAATATCCACCACGTTATCTAAAAATCTTGTGGCGATTTTAACGTCGCGTTCAAGCGCCTGCCAATCAAAATGCGGTTTTTTACCGCCGTTTTTCTTCAAATATCCCCAAACGTTTATTGAACCGAGGTTGCAAGATTCAAATGGGTAAAGCAAAACTTCGCCGCAAGGATTAGTGCATTCAATCGGTCCAAGATGTTTTGTAAAAGGATTATATTCGTTGATTCGGTCATAAAATAAAATTCCCGGCTCGGCTGATTCCCAAACTTGATAAGCGATAATGTCAAAAAGCTGTTTCGGGTCTATCTCTTTAACAACTTTTCCGTTTCTTGGATTTATTAAAGGATACATTTTCCCTTCTTTTAAACATTGCCAAAATTCCGGCTTAACCATTATGGAGATATTAAAATTTCTCAAAGCCTTATTCCCTTCTTTGGCTTTAATGAATTTATCAATATCCGGATGGTCGCTGTTTAAAATTCCCATATTGGCGCCGCGCCGAATTCCGCCCTGCTTGATTACGTCCGTCATATTGTCAAACATAGACATAAAACTTATCGGGCCGGAAGAAGTACCGCCGGTAGTTTTAATAAAATCGTTTTCCGGTCTCAAATGAGCAAAATTATATCCCACTCCGCCGCCGGATTTGAAAATAATTGCCGCAGCTTTCAAAGAATCCATTATTGATTCTATGGAATCTTCTATGCCGAGCACGAAACAAGCCGAACCCATCCCAAAATAATTGCCGAAATTCGCCAAAGCCGGAGTATTGGGCATAAAACGGCGCTCCACCATTAAATTATAATAAGCGTCAATTTCCGATTCGTATTTATTAAAATATCCTTTTCTTAAAAGCTCCAAAAAATTCTGCCAAGAAACTTTAATTTTCCTGTCTTTTGCCAACCGGTCATATACTCTTTTTACTCCCTCTAAATGAAATTGATTGAGCTTGTATTTACCGATTGAAAATTTACCAATAAATTTTGTCGGGTCAAATTCTTCAAAACGACGCTCTGGATTTCCACCCGCTTTTTTATAAATTTTGGCATCGTAAAAAAAGGAAGGAATTGCCGTATGCGTCGCCACTCTTTCAAAAAGCTGTTTGGGCGATTCAATAATTTTTCCTTCTTCGTCTTTTCTTAAATAACGCGACGCTAAAACTCTCAAAGCATTGATGTCAAATTTCTTGTCAACTTCATCTACTTCCTCTTTATTCAAAACCTGTTCTTTTTCTTTCCTTATTTCCGCCCGATGCTGGCGGTATAAAATATAAGATTTCGCCATCCGGGCGTGACCGATTTCAATTAAAATCTTTTCAACGGCGTCCTGGACTTCTTCAATTTGAGGAATAGCGCCTTTCTTTATTTTCCGCTTAAGTTGATTTAAAACTTCTTTGGTTAAATCTTCCGCCAACTGCCAATTTTCTTCGCCAATCGCAATAGACGCCTTGTAAACGGCATTAGTTATTTTTTCAATTTTAAACGGCGCTATTTGGCCATTACGCTTGCGAATGTTTTTAAACATACCAATGTTATTAAGCTAATTTTCACGAATTTAAAACTAATTCTCACTAATCACAAATTCGTGATTCGTGTTAATTCGTTTTTAATTAGTGGCTATTCGCTTATCTCTTCTTTTTTCTCAAAAACGCCGGAATATCATACACGTCGTCCCAATTTTCGCTTTTTTCTTCGCTGATTATTTCTTCTTTTTCTTTTTTTTTTACGTCTTTGACGCTATTTATCGTTGACGTTTCAATTTTTGAAACTATTTCTTCTGAAATAAAAAGATTCGGCAAAATTCCATTATTTGAAGATTTTACCACGTCTCCATTAAAATCCGCGGCTATTAAAGTTACTTTTAATTGCCCTTTTTTAAGTTTGCGGTCATGATGAGCGCCGAAAATTATTTTCGCCGAAGAATTGGCATGTTCGGCAATCATTCTCGCCACATCGTTTATCTCGCTCATCTTCAAATCGCGATGACCGGCTACGCTAAATAAAATTCTTTTCGCGCCGTCAATGGAAATTTCCAAAAGAGGAGAATTAATCGCTAAGTGAGCGGCTGTTGTGGCGCGTTCGGCGCCAGTGGAATAACCAATACCAATAATCGCCGAACCGGCATTTTGAATTATGGCTTTTACATCGGCAAAATCAACATTAATGATTCCAGTAGTGGTAATTAAATCAGCCACTCCGATAACGGAATTTTTAAGAATCTCGTCAACTGCTTCAAAGGCTTTTATTAAAGGGGTGTTTTGATTGATTACCGAAAATATCCGGTCATTGGGGATAGTAATTAAAGTGTCAACCTTGTCTTTAATTCTCGCTATCCCTTCTTCGGCTATTCTTCGGCGCTCAAATCCTTCAAAAACAAAAGGTTTGGTGACTATAGCAACGGTTAAAATTCCTAAATCTTTGGCAATTTCCGCGACTATCGGTAAGGCGCCGGTTCCCGTTCCGCCGCCGAATCCGGCCGTTAAAAAAACCATATCCGCCCCGCTTAACGCTTCGGCAATTTCCGCTTGGTTTTCTTCGGCCGCTTGGCGACCCAAATCCGGATTCATTCCGGTCCCCAACCCCTTAGTAAGATTTTTACCAATATAAACTTTTTTTCTGGCAATGCAAAAATTCAAATCCTGGACATCCGTATTAATAACAACTGAATCCGTGCCCCGAGGGAATTCATCGCTCATTCTTGTCACAGCATTACCGCCGGCTCCCCCGACGCCGACGATTCTTATTTTCGCCAGATTAATATTTTTTGATTTTTTAGATCTTTTTGCCATCCCTCACCCTTCAAAGATTTATTTGTAAATTTCATAAGAAATTTATAAATTATATTGAAGTTAATTTCAATTTATTTATTATACCCCCATCTTCAAAATTTTATCTATCCCTTATCCTTAATTCAATAATAATTAAGGGTGAGGAATCTTTGAAGGGTGAGGGATTAAAATTTACGGTGTAAAATATTTAAAAATCTTCTTTAAGTTTATAAAAGAAAACTTGTCGGAAATCGGCCACTCGTTATTTCTTATCCATTGATCTTTTGCCAGCAAAAGCAATCCTAAAGAAACTGCGAATTCCGGATCATTAACTTCATTGCTGATATTTTGGTCAATAATTTCCATTTCATTGGTATTGGGAAACCCGATTTCAGCGGGAAGTTTTAATTCTTCCTTGACAAGATCAATAATTGAAGGCATTTTCGCTCCCCCGCCGCAAAGCACTGCCCCGGCCGGCAACCGACCGTTCTTACCTATTAATTTTAACTCATTATTAACAAATTCAAAAATTTCCGTCAACCGGCTTTCAATAATTTCTGCAATCTCTCGACGAGAAACAATAGATTTAAAATTTTTGTCAAGTTCGGAAATTTCTATACCTATTTTTTCTTCAATATCATTAGACGATATTTTTTCTTTACTGGAAATTTCTTTAGCTAAAGCATTGCCGAAAAAAATTTTAAACACTTCCGCCAATTTAACCGAACATTTAAGACCGATTGCCAAGTCATTGGTGATATGACCGGAACCAATTGGAAAACCGGCTGTATGCAAAAGTTTTCCCTCTTCATAAACGCTCATTGTGGTGGAACCACTGCCGATATCAATTAAAACCGCGCCTAAATCTTTTTTAATTTTTGTGAGAGTTGAACGGGAAGCCGCCAAAGGTCCGTAAATCAATCCGCTTATTTTACCGTCAAGAGTTTCAATTAATTTGGAAATATTTTTATAATTCTGCGAGGGAGCGTCTATGACAGCGCTGTTGACTTCCAGTCGCGCGCCAAACATTCCCAATGGCTCCCGCGCGTCGCCGATGCCGTCAATGATAAATTCCCTGGTAACGGTATGAATAATCATTCTGTTCGGCGACAACTTAACGGCTTGAGACGCCTTAATCACCCTATCAATATCATCTTGAGAAATTTCATTATCAGCGCGTGAAACCGCCACTATTCCTTTTGAATTATGGGATTTAACATTTGCGCCGCCGATATTCACAAAAATATTTTTTAACGCCGATTTATTAAAAGAAAACAGGTTTTCAAAAATACTTTTTAAAGAAAAAACTGATTCATTAATGTCGCTCACTTCTCCTTTACGGATGCCACTTGACGAACATTTAAAAGCGACTATTAAAGATAATTTCCCATTCTTTCCCACTTCGGCAACCAAGGCTTTAATTTGCGAAGTTCCTATGTCTAAAGAGGTGATATACATGGTTTTCTTTTTTTTCCATTTTCATTCTATCACTTTTTCCTTTATGAGTATAGCCAAGTAAATGAAGAATAGCGTGAATTAATAGATACTGACACGAAACTACAAATTTATCCGAATCTATAAAATTTAAATAAATTTCTCCTAAAAATCGCGTTTTTGTTTCCGGATGAGGAAAATTAAGCGGCTCCACAAAACTTAAAACATTCGCGACCTTATCCTTGCCTCGATATTCTTTATTCAATCGCCGCATCAACACGTTGCTGGCCAAATAAATATCAATCGCGACATTGTTTTTGTTTAAAATTTTAAAAATCGCCAACGCATCCCCTCTGACGTCTTTTCCAAATTTCTTAAATTGCTTTTCTAAACTAACAACTGTAATTTTATTTGCCATTCTCCAATTTTTTCTTAATCATCGCGCCGATTGCCGACGTATCGGCTCGGCCTTTTAATTCTTTCATCGCTTCTACCATAACCTTACCAATATCTTTCACGTTTATCGCGTTCGTTGCCGCAATCGCTTTATCAACGATTTTTTCAATTTCTTCCGCGCTTAATTCTTCCGGCAAATATTTCTTAATAACTCCCAATTCTTTCATTTCTTTTTCCGCCAAATCCTCTCTATCGCCTTTTTTATAAATATCCGCCGCTTCTTTTCTTTTTTTTGCTTCTTTTATCAAAATATCAACGACTTCCTCATCTGTAAGTATCGCTTCCTGGACAAGATTGCCATCTTGTCTACCTTTTTTTTCAATTTCTTTATTTTTAAAAACCGACAATATTAAACGCAAAACGCCGGCTTCAAAACTTTTGCCGGCTTTTAAAAAATCAATTAAATCGTCTTTAATCTTTTGTTGAATCATTATCAGTTTTTCTTTGCCGCTTCATATTCTTTTTTCTTTATTGCCCGATGGATTGCCGAACGTTTTATTTTAGCCTTGCTTATCGGACGGTCTTTATAGCGGCGCTTTTTTGACTCCATTAAAATTCCGCTTTGTTTCATTTTTGTTGAAAAGCGATGCAGAAAAACGCTTATTGATTCCCCTTGTCTTCGTTTTAATTCAATCATAGTAATAAAGTAAAATTTTCAATTTCTAATTTTCAATTTTCATTGAATTTTTAATTTCACAATTATCAAACATTTAAAAACATTGAAAATTGATGCTTATACCTCACATAGTAATAAAAGTATAATCGGTTTTTTTTATTTGTCTAGTATTCTCCCAAACAATCTCATTCTTCTCTCGGTTGCTTTTTTAATTTCTTCAATCGCCGCCGGCAAAATTTTATAAGGCGTAATTTCTTCAGAATTCTCCGCCAACGCTTTTTCCATTCCCTGCCGCCAAGCCAATCTTATTTCCGTATTGATATGAATAATGGATATGCCGGCATCAATAGCTTTTATAAATTCCTCGTCGCGAATACCCGAACCGCCGTGAAGAACCAATGGCACCCCGGCTAATTCTTTTATTTTTCCAATTCTCGCTAAATCAATGTGAGGATTGGGCGCGTTTTTAAACATTCCGTGAATATTACCAACCGCCGGCGCCAACAAATCAACCCCCGTTTCTTTCACAAATTGAGCGGCTTGTTCCGGTTTTGTTAAATCTTCTTCTTTAATCGCGACGCCCTTGGGAATTTCTTTTAAAATCATTGAACTGGCGCCCAAATATCCAAGTTCAGCTTCCACTAAAATATTAGGGTTAATACTTTTCGCGTATTCAACGACTTCTTTGGTTTTCTTGATGTTTTCTTCAAATGGCAATTTGCCGCCATCAAAATGGACCGAATCAAACCCGGCCTCAACCGCTTCTTTTATTTTCTCCAATGATTTCGTATGGTCGGAATTGATAAAAATCGGCCAATTGAATTCTTGGCGCAAATTTTTTATTATCAAAGCCGCATTTTTTGTTCCGAAAAAATTTTGTTCGCCTTCGGAAAGACCGATAATCACCGGCAGGTTCAATTCCTGAGCCGCTTTAAAAATTCCCTTTAACGCCACGCATTCGGAAATATTAAAATGCCCAATGGCTGTTCGCGATTGTTCAGCTTCCTTAATTATTTGACGTAATGTTTTCATATTTTATAAGTAACTAGGAACTAGTAAACAGGAACTAGGAAACAAAAAATAAAAAATTTCTAATCCCTAATTACTAGTTACTAGTACCTGTTTACTAAATCATATTTCAAACCATCCTTTAATTATATTCTCTTTCATCTTTTTTTCCATTTCTTCCTCGCCGAAATATTCCGCAAAAATTTTATTCCACAGCGATTCTTGATGGTGATACAAATACTTTATCATATCTTTTTCCATAACTAAAGACATTGTCGTATCAATTAAATTAAAACTCGCTAAAACATCAATGCCAGTGTCGCTTTTATAATAATCTCCAACCCAATTCAAATTTTGCCAAAAAGAAAGTTCTTTTGAAAACCCGTCGAATAATCCGCCCGCCCTCACCAACATTTCTTCCGCGCGTTCCCAATGAAGCGCTTCTGGATTCAAATGCGGCTCAAATAAACGCCAATCGTTTTTATCGTCTTTTGCCAAGTATCTCTGAATAATCATCCAGCGCGATTTTCCTTCATCCGATTTCGCCAAATGTTCGTCAAATACATCGCCGCGCAACAATGAAATTATTTTTGACGCGAAAGTTTTTTCTTCTTCCGCAAATTTTCTAAATAAATTCGAATAAAAAGGAACTTCGTTAAGATAATGAAGAATTAAAATAAACATCCTCATTAATTCGCCGGCGATACCAAGCGTAATAGGAATCACAAAAATCACTCCCATTTCTTTCAAATGAGATATATTGTGGTACTTTTTTTTCACAAATGCTTCAGCAGCCGCAATCCATTTTTCATCCAGCGACCTTAAAACGATTTCCCGTTCTTCAAAATCTTCCGGTTTTAAATTTTCGTATTGCTTAAAAAAAACTTCATTAAGCCATTGCGGGTCTTCTAAAAAACGAAGCGCGCTAAAAATTTCATAAATGTCTTCTTTCTCTAAGACCTCATTAATATCGCGATAGCCGAGAGACTTAATGATTTTTCTGGGCGGCTGATTTTTTAATAATTCAATTGCCTTCTCTTTTTTTAAAAAAAATCCCTTAGACGTCCCGGTAACCTTCTGGGCGGCTTCCAAAACGCGCTTGCACTTAATAGAACAATCTTGCGTTTCCGACGCATCTAACCTTAGCGCCTTTGTCAATAAATCATTATCCGCGCCGATTTTCTTAATTAAAGCGTCATAAATATTTTTGGCGGACGCGCCTTCTTTCAAACCGAGACTGTTAAGCCGATTTTTCATTATCGCTTTATTTTCTTCAACAATTTTGTCAATTATATTTTTCTTGCCCGTTATAGCCGAAAACCGCTCTTCTATAAAGCGAATATTGTCTTTATCGGTGCGCAATATTTGAGCGATTTTTTCGTAAGATTTCATTATTTTACTAATATCCACCAATAAAAAACTAATTTCCACTAATCACAAATTAATAATTAGCGATTCGTAAAAATTTGTTTTAATAATTCGTGGCTATTTGTTTTATTACTAAATTTCTCCATCGTTTTGATTCTTTAAATTCTTTTTTCGTCAAAATTCCTTTTTTCGCTCCAATATATTCTATCACCGAAGTGGCGTTGGCGGAACCCAAACGAATGGCATATTCAACATTGTCAATTCCGCATAATCCTTTTTTGCATTTTTCCCGCGTTTGCATCAAACCCGCCACGAATCCGCTGCCAAAAGCGTCGCCGGCGCCGGTGCGATCAATTGCTTTTTTTTCTTCGCCCTTGGAGGGAAAAATTCCGGCTCTATAAATATTACAACAATCAGAAACTAAAACTCCATTTGGTCCGTCGGTCATCACGGCAATGCCATTAACTGCCTCATCAAGTTTTTTGAAAATTTCTTTTTCTTTATAATAATCCACTCCTGTCAAATAAGACGCCTCCTCGCGATTAAGAATAAACACTTTCGTTTTTTTCAAGAGCGGTTTTAATTTTTTTAATCCCATCTCAATAAAATGCTTTGAAGGGTTAAAAGCGATAAAAGTTTTATTTTTGTGAAAATGATTGAAGATTTTATTAATTGCTTCAAGTGGCATTTTGCCCGGTGAAATATAAACCCATTTGGATTTTAACTTATCAAGTGAGATTTCTTTAAGTGTTAAATCTTCGGAAGCGCCGCGATAAACCAAAATTGTTCTTTCGCCACCCGGAGCCAAAAGAATTGTTGAATAAGCGGTGCCATTATTAGAATTTAGTCCGCCAGCTGGCGGATCGGATTTAAGATTTAAGGACAAAACATCTACTTTTTCTTTTTTTAATTCTTCTAAAATATCTTCGCCAGATTGGTCTTCGCCGATTTTTATCAATGCGGCTGTTCTCAATCCCTGCCGGCTGAATGTCACCGCGGAATTGGTAGCGCCACCACCCGTGGCAAGAGTCGGTTTGCCAATTTCTATTTTCCCGCCTAAGGCAAAACACTGGGCTTCGCCGGTCGCAAACCCGATTTTTTTCAAATGGCTTTTGTCGCGCAAAACTTTAAAAAGCGGGCTGAATAAAAAAACATCCCGCGTTGCTGTGCCGATTGTGATGATGTCATACATATATAAAATACAATGCGAAACGCGCGAATTATTTATGCAAATGCCGCGAATAATTATCTTCGCATAATTCGCATAATGTATTTATGGGTTCGCATTATATTTATTGATTTTAATCCATTTTAAAAAAAATAAAAAGCCCCACCCAAAAAATATTAACGCCTTCGCAAGGCGATATATAACAAACGCTCACGATCGTTGATAAGTGTTATAGATAAAATAAATAAAGATAAGTGTTATACATAAATCAATAATACCTGTTTTCCATTTTATTATATGATATTTCATCATGCCCACGATCGTTGATAAGATGAAATATGAAGTAAATTGCTATTTATAAATTAAAATCCCGTAAATAGTAAAAATCACATCAAATAAAAAACCAACCGCATTTTATTGAATTATTAAACTTAGAAATCTTGCTATCTTATCTTATATGGTGTCAAATTACCGCACGTGCGGTAATTTGACACTATATTCAAAATTCAAATTCTTCGTTAGTAAAAATTTCTTCGTTAGTAAAAATAATCCAAAATATAATAAATTATTAGAAAACCACTGCTATCCTATGGGATAGCAGTGGTTTTCTATTCGCAATCTTAATATATTTGTAATCCCGCGAAAAATTATTTACTTGCTATTCAAAAACAATACAAAAAAATACTTTGAAATGGCTCAAAGAAATTGATTTAGAAGAAACAAGGGAAATACTATTAGAATAAATAAATAATGATCTTATAGAAGTTCAACTTCAATAGAAACAACTTCAATAGAAAACGCGATGGAATAGATATGCTTCATTTTTATTTTTTATAATGATTAGTAATTTTAAACACCTCTGCGATGCCGTCAACAATAAAAAATAATACTCTATATTTATTATCAATCCTGAAAGAATAAATGCCACGCCAACGAGGCTCTAAAAGTTCAACTCTTAATGAAGAATGGCGGATATCTTTGTTAAAAAAAGATTGCCTTATCCCATTTTTTCTCAAGCTTATGAGCAACGAGATATTCAACAATATCTTCTCTTAAAGATTTTAATTTCATTTTTTAGCGTAAGAAGATTTTTTAAGGCCATCTTCCAAATCCGCCAGGAATCCTTTTGTATATAAATTTGTTTTACGAAAATCGTTAATTACTTCCTCTATTGGGTCTTTTATCATAAATTCAAAAAAACGGCTGGATAATTTTTTATAAGCGTCCGATTGACGCCTTAATTTAGAATATTCATTTTTCGGAATAGTTATTGTGTTCATACTTATATTTTAATTCAATTAAACGATTAAAGTCAAATCGATTTTTAGAATATTATCGTCTCCGCAAGACGTTATATAAGGAATTAAGCCTCGTCCCAATCTTTCGATAGAATATCCGCTTGCCGCAAAATCTCAATGATGAGATGTTCGCTAATATCGTTTTGATGCGGATTGGGAATGTGAACCTTTAAACTGCCTTTTATCATAAATAAATGACGGCCACCAGAGTAAGGGCCGTCAAAACCAAGAACCCTGAATTTCTGAACCATTTTACGCCACGAAATATTCTTAGGCATGCTGCTGGACTAATTGACGCTTATCAATTTTAATCTTAAAGCCAGGGATAGAATCCCCTGTTTTTAATTTTAATAAAAACCAGTCTTCTAAAACTTCTTTAAGCTCTTTTCTGCAATCTTCCAAATTTTTAGAACTTGCCCAGACACCGTTTAAGCCGGAAATTTCTCCGAAATAACTTTTATCCTTTAAAAGTTTATATTCCGCCTCTTTTAATTTTTTATTAATAAATTCTGTCAACATATTCCTATTTTAATTTAATTAAGCGATTAAAGTCAAATCGATTTTTAGAATATTATCGTCTCCGCAAGACGTTATATGAAAATTAACTTATAAACAAATATCTTGCTTCTATCAATAGAAGCAAGATTATTAAACTAAGACGAAATGATATATAAATTATAAAAGATTAAAAGAAATTAAAATTATTAACGGGATTTTAATTTTTTTATTTCCGCTTTTAGTTCCTCAATCTGTTGTTGCTGAGATTCATTTTGTTGTTGCTGTTCTTCTATCTGTTTCTGTTGAATTTTAATTGCTTCTGTAAGAACCGGGACAATTTTTTCATAGGAAATTCCTTTATAGCCGTTGTTGTCGGTGGTTACGAGTTCTGGAAAGATTTTTTCAACATCTTGAGCGATAAAACCGATTTGCGGGCCGTCATTAAATTTCAAATCAGGATATTCGTCTTTTTTCCAATTAAAACCAACTCCCTGTAATTGAAGTA
>Ga0210016_1003040_pt1 | contig 15005 bp, 26 predicted proteins | sample CryGeyCG2014_300_FD_185454 | JGI IMG/M metagenome (GOLD analysis project Ga0210016, IMG submission 185454) | Groundwater microbial communities from aquifer - Crystal Geyser CG02_land_8/20/14_3.00 (SPAdes) (version 2) | ecosystem: Environmental > Aquatic > Deep subsurface > Groundwater | place... | reverse complement strand
CATTGCTTTCATATTAATATAAGAACTCCAACTTTGAAATAGCTTTTTAGTCCTGATAATAGCTGTATTTTAGTACTAGGGGAAAGTTCTAAATCCTAAGCACTAAACCCTAAACAAAATCAAAAATTCCAAATCCACCCATATTGTCATGCTGAACTTGGTTCAGCATCTCTGTTTTGGGATTCCGAAACAATCCTGAAACAAGTTCAGGATGACATTGTTCGGAATGACACCAGTGCGACTGTGTAGGTACATAGGAGTTTAGCCCTGAACTTGATTCAGGGTCGTGCTTAGGATTTCCCACCAATTTACGGATCTGGAGTTCGCTTAGTATACTTGAGCCATCTCTCCTATTTAGTTGCTGCTAGAGTGAAGCTTATTTTACCCCCTTCTTGCCGCGCCATCTCGGTGATGACCACCAGGGCAAATCTGCCGCTGGCTCTTAAGTCTTTGGCACAGTCAAAGACGGCCTTCTCATCAGCAGCCAGCCCTTTTACTGTGATGGTACTTCCCCTGTGTTCCACTGATGACTCAGGGTTAACCCCGGGAACATTGAGCGACTTATTTATCTGGCTCAAATCACTGTTAATCGTATCTCGCCCAGCGGTGAAGCTGCCAAGCGTGGTGGTGAAAGCATTAGCAGTGGCTTCAAGCGAAGAGAGTTCCTTACTCAGAGCAGCTATTTCATTGGCTTGAGCACGGCGAGAAATAACGACCCTGTTTACCGCCGCTAGCTCAGCATTAAGGGCAGCGGTATGAGCCTGCGCCCTGATGTTGACGTTGAAAGCAAAAACTACCGCTGCGATGCCTACTATAATGGTAGGTATAAGGAGGAACTGAGACAGAGGGCGTGGCTTGGGAATGTAAATCTCGGGAAGGGCATTGAAATTGACCAGAGAATAAGCAACGGCACCTTTCTCCGAACCCAGTACCTTCTTGAGAACTAGACCAATATTGGTAATATATTGACTTGAGGGAAAGTTTTCCGGAGTCTCTACAGGCACCGACAATGCCTGGATAGGTCTTGGCTGCCTGCCGACAAGGAGTTTCCAGACATCCTCTCGCTTGGCAAGTTCTCCACCTACCAGCAAAGGCACATCGGCTCCAATAGGCTTATCCGCATGACTGGAATTGTAAAAAGTGATAGCCCGGTTCAATTCTTCCCTGATAAGAGCTATTTTTTCCTCTAGCAAAGCTTCTTGAGTTAAAGGTACGCTGCGGATCACCTGGGGAATCTTCTCTGCCATAATTACGATATCAAAACTGGCCGGCTCAACATCAATGATGATGGCTCTGGGTTCGGTGTTGGTTCTGGCTAGAGCTAGCGGCTTCAAGTCCATAATATGAGGATTAAGACCTGCTTTACGCAGTGTTGAGATTAAGCCATCAACGGTATTTCTTGGTGAAGCTGCCAGGTAAACTAAAGTCTCACCTGTAAGAGAAGGTATGGTTTGCCAGGAGAGATAAACTTGCTCTAGAGGAACTCCCAGAACTCTACCTGCCTCCCTTTTTATTGCCTCGGGCAATAGCTCTTTAGGCAACTCCGGAAGGGTGATTAAGCGATAAAGGCAATTAATACCACTAATGCCGGCGATAACTCGTCCTGTTGCTATTTTCTGGCTTTGCCACAGTTCTCTGACCTTGCTGGCTACAGCACTTTCGTCAAGAATAACCCCAGCCTTAACCAGGCCAGACTCCAGAGCCATACTGGCCCATTTTTGTGGTTGCCTTCCTTTAGCCACCAGCACCCAAATAGCTGAGTCATCAATATAGATAGTAGTCGCTTCTTTAGCCATTACCCAACCTCATAAGCATAAATCTTTAGTTGCAGAGCAATTGTTGGCTTTTCTGTTACCTCTATTGTTGCCGATGTTATAGTAGCAGTCGAGAACCTCTCACTTACCTTTTTGCTGAAATTGAGCAGTGCAGGTAATACTTCACCTTCAGCAGTGATGCTCAGGGAGAAGATACGGTAGGTAATGCCATTTATGTTCTCGTCCTTGGCTACTGAGGAGGTGAGCGAGGTTATAGTCACATTGCTATCATAAGCAGCCTGAAACAAAGTCTCATTTATCTCTATTGATTTCGCCCGAGTGTAGATGGAGGACTCAGCTTGAACGCTAGCAATACGGGACCTAGCTTGCTCAAGCTTTGTTTCCAGCTCCTGCTTCTGCTCAGTCTGCCCAGTCTGCCCGGTGTACCTGGTGAGCTCTTGCTGTGCCTGAACTATACGGGAACTTAATCTACTTTGCTCTGCCGTCTGACGGTTGTAAACCACGCCAGCAGCGACAAGGAGAACGGCAAAAATGCCAATAACCAAAATCCACTGAGTCGTCCTACTTATCTTCATATCATAAGCAACTCTACCGGCTTCAAGCCTAGCCCTTGCAAAAGCTCGCCGGGCACAGAGGTAAACAAAGCCCCACTGTCAACCAAGAGGATAACCGCGGCTTTCTTCTCTGGATTTACCGGATTATATAAATTTACTTCGACATAAGTCAAACCCATCAAAAACTCTGCTACTTAGCTTTACCCCCTTCAGCATTATTGGCCATAGTATACATAGTTATTACAACAATGTGAAGGTCTTGTACTCATTATTATCCAATTTCACAAGGATATAAAGTGGTAATGTAGTGCGAGGCTTTAGCCTCGTGCAATAGTAACTGCACGACCCTAAAGGGTCGCACTACATTCGCTCGGTCCCGAATGGCTTTGCTGAATTATACCAACTTAGTTCAATACAGGGGAGAGCAGCAATTACTGCTGTCGTTGCGAGCCGAAGGCGTGGCAATCTCACGTCCCGTGCCAAATAAGGTATGGTGATGGGTGGGCAATCTCTCAAGATTGCTTCGGCACGCAGTTGTAAGTTCGATGGTATAATAGCATACAATATTGCCGTTTAGAGCAAAGGTCTTCAATTCAAGTGAAATTTCGCTATTCCAAACACCTAAAGATAAGATTGGAATTGAGGCATATCGCTGCTAATCTACCAAGCCAGGTCTTCGAGAATGCAGATGAGAAATTTAGGGATATGGAAACAGGACATTTCATTGCAGTAAGGTGGCAAAGGTTATGAAACAAGCTCTTAAATCGATATACGACGAGGAAAGTGATATTTTATATATAGCGCGGGAGGGTGAAGAGGAAGAATTTGTCGAGATACAACCTAATATAAATGTGGAGTTGAATAAGGAGCGCCAGATAATTGGCGTGGAGATTATGCGGGCATCAGTGATACTGAAGGATATACTTGAGCCTTTGCGACACAAGATAGATGCAACAATAGCCCGGTAGCGTTGTTTGCTGGATTATACCAGCCTTATTTCAACAAAGGGAAGAGCAGCAAAAACTGCTACTTATCACATTATATCATAAGCAATCTTGGTCTCACCTATTTAAGTTTGGTTGTTACATTTTTTGCCAACTGGCTTTGCTGGATTATGCAAGCTTAGTTGAGGGTGTTTAAAAATGTAGTTGCCCAATTTATTGGGCAATTGTGCCTGATGAATCAGGCAACTACGAAAATTTGGGGGTGAAACATCCCTGAATCGCCCAACCCCGAATCAAGTTCAGGGCACAATTAAAGAGCCTCTAGTTTAATCTGGGGGAGAGCCTTCTCGTTTACTCAGTCTAAGGTCATTGCTCGTTTTAGTTAGATAGCATATAATCAACCTATGACTAGGCGTGTTGTTTGAAGGAAATAAAAGACCAGATACTTGTTAATGAACTGCGAAAGCATTACCCATCCAGATTAAGAGCCAAGCTTAAAGTATGAAAATCTATTGTGATGAGAATATTGAGTCAGCCATTGTAGCTGGCCGCTCATCAATGGCAGCAAGGAGGAGTCTCAATACCCTGTTCAATCAAGCCCTATTTCTATTTACCGGACTGATGCTGAGCAACTAATTCACGCACCTTGGAAACTAATTCGCGGGGTATCTCCATCATGCTCAACTCCTCTTGCTCATATGCTGCCTCGTCTTCAGCCACTGCTTCTTCTTCCGTCTGCCGCTCATAGTATCCTAAGACACGGCGAACTTTTTCCTCATCCCATCCGGGTGGAAATCTATTCTGTTTCATCTTTCCCTACTTCGCCTGCGTCTCCTGTAAGCCAGTAATGCCTTCCCACGCAGGTCATATGCTGTTATTACGAATATACTATCATACTCTGGAGCGGGAACATAAATAACCCGCAAGTATCGTACAGCTCGTGTCTGTCCAGTTGTAACACGTGTTCCCTCTCTCCCGAGACGCTCTTCACCGGGGTGAGATAAGACACTTTCTACCTCTTCCTCGGTCACCTTGTGCTTATAGATATGAGGTAGGCTTGTGTCAGAATCAATATAGAACCGAATGTTCATCAGTGAACGGTTACATCGTTCTTTCTTTACGCTCTTGATATATTCCCTTTAAAGTCCCTTCCTTAATGGTCTTGCCAGCATGCACAGGAACAGGAAAAGTTACCTTCTCACCCCCAATATACTTTGCCATTTGTACATGGCTTTCCCTTTGTCGTGTGATTTCGAAACCTTCCATTTGCAATGCCCTCACCAATTCTCTCCCTGTTATCCTCGGCAACTTGGGCATCTTACATTACTAGCTCTATCTCTCTACGCTGTATTTCCTTACAGGGAAGGCAGTTTTTTTCGATCTAAAGTTGTTCCCATTCCTTTATGGGGATTTCTGCTCTCCGCAGGATTGCTCTTAAAGTGCGGGCCTTCAAAGCCAGCTCGGCACAGTTTAGCGATAACCTTGCTAGGCTTCTCCGGATGCAATGTCCCTTATACCTCTGCTCCAAGCTCATCTATGGCGTATTGAAGGGAATTGCCATCTATGGGAGGAATTTCGTCTCCGAAACGAAGTGCGGTAAGAACCCAGGCTTCTGCAGCATCTTTAGCCATTTCCACTGCCTCGCTTCGTGTCGCCCCCCAAGTAACACAACCAGGCAATACAGGAATCTCAACAGTCCAGGAGTCATCTTCGTTTTGAGAGAATTGGGCATGGCTTAGAGCTAGCCTTACATATTGCTCAAAACTAATCAAACTGCTTTCCTCTTTTGGCCCCTTATTACCCAATAAGCGAAGCTCATTCGATTTCATACTCCTTCACCTCTTGTTTGTCCATTCACATTATATCATAAGCAATCGCTGAGCCCGGCATCTTTCACAATTCCAGCCATCGTGAAGGCATTAATTGGATTTGCCCGCTTATGTTTTCTATATTAGCATATTAACGTTACTTGTTTAATAACGTAGTGCGAGGCTTTAGCCTCGTGCTGTGCCTCGCAATGACGAACCGAATTATACCACCCAACTGGCTTTGCGGGATTATATAAGCTTAGTTTAATATATGGGAGAGCATGTCGTTTATTCAATCATTGCTCTTGTTTTTTTAATTTCCTTTTGCTATCCTTACAGTAGAGGTGGTAATGTCCACAATTCAAGCAATTTATGAGAATGGAGTCCTTAAACCTTTGCAAAAGTTAGACATTCCCGAACGACAAACGGTTGAAATTATCATTTTAGCTAATGACTTGCCCTCTTCCCTTATTGCTGAGATAGCTGAGCAGAGTAGCAGTTACACTTTCCTCAGTCATCCTGGCGAAGATATTTATACCAGCGAAGATGGGGAAGGGGTTGACTAACCTGTCAGGGACTCGTCTTAAGCGTGGTGACATTGTGCTTGTCCCCTTTCCTTTTACTGACTTGACTACTGAAAAATTGCGACCGGCAGTGATAGTCTCTGCCGAGCCACAGGAATCTGATATCGTTATTGCCTTTATTTGAAAGAACCAAGATTATTCGCCGTCTTGGTAAAATCAGCCCTGGCATACAAAAAGAACTCGATAGGCGACTGAAAGAAGCCCTTAGCTTATAAATTTCGTAGATTTAGTGAAGCTATAGATAAACCTATTTTTCCCTTTTCTCCTGTTATTTGGAGTTCCCTCTTGTCATTGCGGTGAGCATGATGCGCAACCGGATGCTGTAGTGCGAGGCTTTAGCCTCGTGAATCCCCCTTGTTATTGCAAGCCGAGCGAAGCAATCTCCTCTCTCATTAAACCCTCCCCCGCAACCCTGAATGGTAACATTACATTTCGTCAAGCCTCACCAAATGGCTTCGCTGGATTATGCAAGCTCAGTTGAGGGTGTTTAAAAATGTAGTTGCCCAATTTATTGGGCAATTGTGCCTGATGAATCAGGCAACTACGAAAACTTGGGGGTGAAACATCCCTGAATCGCCCAACCCTGAATCAAGTTCAGGGCACAATTAAACAGCCTATAGTTTAATCTGGGGGAGAGCTTTCTCGTTTACCCAGTCTAAGGTCTTTGCTCGTTTTAGTTAGATAGCATATAATCAACCTATGACTAGGCGTGTTGTTTGAAGGAAATAAAGGTGCTCAATTAAGGAGGAAAAATGTCAGTAGATTCAACACTAGAAATAAAACACCCATATATAACTATTGCCACAGAGGTTAAAGGTAGAAGCCCTGTAATTGTGGGGACACGTACCAAGGTCATGGATATCGCTATTCGATATGAATTTGGAGGAATGACACCAGATCAGATCGTTGAACAATTCCCTCACTTAACCCTTGCTCAAGTCCACGACACCCTTTCTTATTACTATGAGCACAAATCCGAGTTGGACGCAGCATATAAAAAAGACCAGATACTTGTTAATGAACTGCAAAAGCATTACCCGTCAAGATTAAAAGCCAAGCTTAAAGTATGAAAATCTACTGTGATGAGAATATTGAGTCAGCCATTATAGCTGGTCTCAGAAGGAGAGGGATAGAGGTAATATCAGCACGAGACACAGGAGATTTAGGGAAAAGTGACGAATACCACCTAAAGAAGGCTTCCGAATTAGAAGCAGTAATCCTTACTCATGATGTTGATTTTCTTAAGATAGCTCATCAATGGTATCAAGAAGGAAAGGGGCACAAAGGGATTTTATATGCTCATCCTCTGGACTTATCTCCGGGAGAATGTATCCGCATGGTTGAGTTTGCAACACAGGTTCTCACCGAAGAAGAAATGAAAAATCACATTGAGTTTCTTTAGGCTGAACAATGGTTGTTCTGTGTGAGATTGCTACGCCTTCGGCTCACAATGACGAACCGAATTATATGCCCCAATTGGCTTTGCTGGATGATACAAGCTTAGTTCGAGATGGGGAAGAGCAACAATTAGTGCTACTTAATTTTGTAGATTTCTCTCCTGTGCCCTATAAATTGGCTTATCAAGCTTTTCAAGGTCTCTTATTGCCCTTTCAGTCCAGTCAACCTTAACCAAGCCTTTTTACTACCTCTTCATGCGAAATCTTCCTGGAGGGATTTTTTAGACGACCTTTCAGTTCCTCTTTAAATTCCTCCCTCAACTCTAGCCCGGAATCAGGATCACCAAGAACCTCTAAGATTTTCTGCTCTATTAAATACTCCAGCTCATCAATGGTTAGATCTTTAAGTTTCGTCATCTTTATCTCCTCATCATTCAGCGTTATTTGCCACAGTATACAAACTTCAACATAGGGAAGGAGCATCGCAGCTATTTTTATGTCATTATACAATGTTAGCTTAGTATAGGGAAGATAATGTAGTAGTTCAATAGCCGAGTGACACACGACTTCTTTCCTTGTTATTGTTATTCCTTGTCATTACAAGGCGTATGCTCCTTCTTACAAGATATGACCCCTTTTTGTCACTACGAGGCGTATTCCTTTGTCATTCTCCGCAATCTCGGTGGGGACTGTTCTGTGTGAGATTGCTTCGGCTGACTTCGTCAGCCTCGCAATGACCTTTGTGTAACCATTCTTGCAATTGATTATAGCTCTCTCCGGTGCGCTTCTTTCAAGCTGATGTTCTCGATTCCCAATTCCTCTATGTGGAGTTCAGAAGCCTCTTTGAGATTGCCGATAGCGTCTTCTATATCATCTCCTTGGGTATAAATATCCAGTTCTGGGCAATAGACCGTGTAGCCACCTTCTTCCTCTTGTATCAATTCAGCAGTAATAGTGATACGCTTCATCTCTCCTCCTTATCCATTCAGTGTTATCTGCTATATTACATCTTAAAATGCTACGAGTTTCAACCTCTTAAGGTCTTCGTATGTCCACTTGGCCTGTTTTTCAATCATGCTTTTCAAGATCTTTGGGGAGAAGGTGTCATTTGAATGGTGGGAGGAAACCGTCACCCTCCTTCCATCTTGGTGCTGGTATTGTTGGTGACTACCCGACTGTTGGTCAAGGTAAAAGCCATCTTTAATCAGGGCTGAGATTATTTCCCTAGCAGTTAAAGAGCGAAGCTTGGAATAATCGATTCCCTTCATACGGTGATAGCCACCAAAGGTTCAGGGAAAATCCTCACCTCTGATTCTGGCTCTTCCGGGATTGGTTCTCCGTGCTCAATGAGGCTTTCGACAGTCATTTCGACTACCTCTCTTATGTTCCTCAAAGCCTCCTCTCTGGTATATCCCCAGGTAGCTCCACCCTTTTCTTCAAGGACTGGGCAACAAGCAAACCAGCGGTCTTCGTCAGGTTCAAGCACTACTCTAAAAACATAGGTTTTCATTTCACTCCCTTCACATTATATCATAAGCAATCCTGGTCTCACCTATTTGAGTTTCATGGTTCCATTTTTGCCAACTGGCTTTGCTGGATTATACAAGCTTAGTTCAATATAGGGAAAAGCATCGTGTACTGCTCATATTTTGTCATGACGTTCAACTCAGGCCCGTGTCCTGGGGATTGGGATATCCAGTTGCCGACATATCTTTCTTGCTAGCAGAATTTCTATCTCTCGGTGGCGAGGAACAGTAGCAATATGCCCGTTCTCTGGATTTAAATAAACCGAATGCTTACTGCCTTCCCGTTGGAAAATGCAACCCTCCCTTGTCAGGTGGTTAACAAGGTCACGACGTTTCACAACCTTACACCTGAACCTGGATCTTTCTCTTCAGGATTTTTCCAGCCATCCCGCTGTCCCTCAGTTCCCGCTGAGTTTCCAGCATAAGCTGGATTGCTTCTTGGAGATTTTCTTGAACCTCTTTGATTGTTCGTCCCTGGCTGAAAGCTCCTGGAACCGCATCCACCCACCCAATATACCATCTGCCCCGCTTCTCAATGGTAGCTTCAAATGTCCGTTCCATCGCCATAACCTCCCTGCTAGCAAACATCAGTATATAGCAACTAGAAACCTAAAATCTACCTTTCCTTTGTCCTGTGCGTAACCCTATTCGTAGTGCGAGGCTTTAGCCTCGTGCAATGCCCATTTGTCATTGCGAGCGAAGCGTGGCAATCTCACGTCCCTTGCCAAATAAGATATGGTGATGGGTGGGCAATCTCTCAAGATTGCTTCGGCACGGAGTTTACACTGAACGAAGTGAATGTGTGCCTCGCAATGACAACCTTGTAGTGCAGGGATTTGTCCCCCATCCATTGCCGAGGGCAAGTCTTGGCACTACAAATCCCCGCACGACTCTGAAGGGACGCACTACACTTTGGTCAATCCTGCCTCGCCAAATGGCTTTGCCGGATTATGATTTGACAAACACTGGCACTCTCAGTTATCCTCCTGATTAAGGAAGCAAGAAAGTGACTGAAGTTGATATTCTTAAGATAGAAAAGCAATATCCAGATGAGTGGCTTTGGTTCGAGATCTATGAACTTGATAAATCAGGTCATCCTGTAAGGGGTAAGCTTCTGGCTCATAGTCCCAGCCGATCTGCCTTGGATGAATTTATGGCAAGGGATACTGCTGTTTATCCTCATACTTACCTCATTTATACCGGTGCTAAGCCAAAGAAAGGCATGGCAGTTGTCCTATAACTGTTGCTCCTTTTCCCCCAAATGCACCCATATTGCTTTTTGATTGCACCATCGAATTCCACACTAAACTTACTCTAATCATGGCACTGGATACTGGTTCCTCTTATACTGTTATCCGAGAGGCGGCTGCCAGAAAAATTGGTTTTGAGCTTGATAAAGTGCAGGAGTGGGTTACCCTTGGCGATGCCTCTCAGCACCATATTGCTCCCAAAGTCACCCTCAAATCTTTCTCCCTGGCTGATGCCAAAATTGATAGTCTCGATGTCCTTATCTATACCCTCCCTGAGGAGCATGGCATTGACGGCATTATTGGATTGAATTTCTTGCGCCAGTTCAATATCGGGCTAGACTTTAAGCAAGGCATCCTCACGCTCAATCGCTAATACGCATGACCCTGAAGGTCGCACTACATAAATAAGCACCTTGTAGTGCGAGGCTTTAGCCTCGTGCTGTGCCTCGTAATGACGAACCGAATTATACCACCCAACTGGCTTTGCCGGATTATACAAGCTCAGTTCAATATAAGAGAGCAGCAATTACTGCTACTTAATTTTGTAAATTTCTCTCCTATGCCCTATAAATTGGCTTATCAAGCTTTTCAAGGTCTCTTACTGCCCTTTCAGTCCAGTCAACCTTAACCAAGCCTTTTTACTACCTCTTCATGCGAAATCTTCCTAGAGGGGTTTTTTAGACGCTCTTTCAATTCCTCTTTAAATTCCTCCCTCAACTCTAGCCCGGAATCAGGGTCACCAAGAACCTCTAAGATTTTCTGCTCTATTAAATACCCCAGCTCATCAATGGTTAGATCTTTAACTTTTGTCATCTTTATCTCCTTATCCATTCAGTGTTACGATGCCTATTTGTATGCACCTTCCCTTGTGGATATCTTGAATACCAGTATGGTTTTATCAAACTTTCTCAGTAGCACCCTATACTTACCTACCCTGACTCGGTAAACATCCCTTTCACCCTCTATAGGCTTCAAATCTAGCTCTAAACTTTCAGACAGTCTGTAGAGAGCAATATCAACCAAGGTCTTATATTCCTTAGGCAGCTTTTTATACTGTTTGGATGCCTCCTTGGAAAACTTTATTTCAAATCTTCCCAACTGATAACTTCGCCCTTCTCATACTCTTTTAGAGCTTTCTTATACGATGCCTCTTCTTCATCAGTTAGTGGAGAGATATCGCTTTGGACTAAAATCTTTGAGAATATGCCCATCAGAGCATCTTCAGGCAATGCCTTAAGCATCTCTATAATGCTGTTTTCGGGTATCAAAATTGTCTTTGCCATTTTCCCACCTCCATTCACATTGATATTATACTACTTTTTGCCACCTCTGTTCAGCATTACCTCTTTGCTACCGTAGTGCGAGGCTTTAGCCTCGTGCTGTGCCTTCTTGTCATTGCGAGCCCCCTCTTGTCATTGCGGTTTTTCCCTATTGTCATTGCGAGCGGAGCGTGGCAATCTATTATATCTTCCTGCACAACCCTGAAGGGACGCACTACATTCCGTCAATCCGTCCTTCGCCAATTTGGCTTGGCTGGATTATATAAGCTTAGTTCAACATAGGGAAGAGCCTTGTGCATTGCTCATATTTTGTCATGATGTTTAACTCAAGCCCGTGCTCTAGGGACGAGAATATCCAGTTGCCGACATATCTTTCTGGCTAGGAGAATTTCTATCTCTCGGTGGCGAGGAACGGTAGCAATATGACCGTTCTCTGGATTTAGATAAAGCGAGTGCTTGCTACCTTTTCGCTGGAGAACACAACCTTCCCTTGTCAGATGGTTGACAAGGTCACGGCGTTTCACAACATTACACCTGAACCTGGATCTTTCTCCTCAGGATTTTCCCAGCCACCCCACTGTTCCTCAGTCCCCGCTGAGTTTCTAGTATGAGCTGAACTGCTTCTTTAAGGTTTTCTTGAACCTCTTTGATTGTTCGCCCCTGACTGAAAGCTCCTGGAACCGCATCCACCCACCCAATATACCATCTGCCACGCTTCTCAATAGTAGCTTCAAATGTCTGTTCCATCCCATAACCTCCTTAGCCAGCAAACATTAGTATATAGCAACTAGAAACTTAAAATCTACCTTTCCTTTGCCCTGTGCGTAACCCTATTCGTAGTGCGAGGCTTTAGCCTCGTGCAATGCCCATTTGTCATTGCGAGCGAAGCGTGGCAATCTCACGTCCCTTGCCAAATAAGATATGGTGATGGGTGGGCAATCTCTCAAGATTGCTTCGGCACGGAGTTTACACTGAACGAAGTGAATGTGTGCCTCGCAATGACAACCTTGTAGTGCAGGGATTTGTCCCCCATCCATTGCCGAGGGCAAGTCTTGGCACTACAAATCCCCGCACGACTCTGAAGGGACGCACTACACTTTGGTCAATCCTGCCTCGCCAAATGGCTTTGCCGGATTATGATTTGACAAACACTGGCACTCTCAGTTATCCTCCTGATTAAGGAAGCAAGAAAGTGACTGAAGTTGATATTCTTAAGATAGAAAAGCAATATCCAGATGAGTGGCTTTGGTTCGAGATCTATGAACTTGATAAATCAGGTCATCCTGTAAGGGGTAAGCTTCTGGCTCATAGTCCCAGCCGATCTGCCTTGGATGAATTTATGGCAAGGGATACTGCTGTTTATCCTCATACTTACCTCATTTATACCGGTGCTAAGCCAAAGAAAGGCATGGCAGTTGTCCTATAACTGTTGCTCCTTTTCCCCCAAATGCACCCATATTGCTTTTTGATTGCACCATCGAATTCCACACTAAACTTACTCTAATCATGGCACTGGATACTGGTTCCTCTTATACTGTTATCCGAGAGGCGGCTGCCAGAAAAATTGGTTTTGAGCTTGATAAAGTGCAGGAGTGGGTTACCCTTGGCGATGCCTCTCAGCACCATATTGCTCCCAAAGTCACCCTCAAATCTTTCTCCCTGGCTGATGCCAAAATTGATAGTCTCGATGTCCTTATCTATACCCTCCCTGAGGAGCATGGCATTGACGGCATTATTGGATTGAATTTCTTGCGCCAGTTCAATATCGGGCTAGACTTTAAGCAAGGCATCCTCACGCTCAATCGCTAATACGCATGACCCTGAAGGTCGCACTACATAAATAAGCACCTTGTAGTGCGAGGCTTTAGCCTCGTGCTGTGCCTCGTAATGACGAACCGAATTATACCACCCAACTGGCTTTGCCGGATTATACAAGCTCAGTTCAATATAAGAGAGCAGCAATTACTGCTACTTAATTTTGTAAATTTCTCTCCTATGCCCTATAAATTGGCTTATCAAGCTTTTCAAGGTCTCTTACTGCCCTTTCAGTCCAGTCAACCTTAACCAAGCCTTTTTACTACCTCTTCATGCGAAATCTTCCTAGAGGGGTTTTTTAGACGCTCTTTCAATTCCTCTTTAAATTCCTCCCTCAACTCTAGCCCGGAATCAGGGTCACCAAGAACCTCTAAGATTTTCTGCTCTATTAAATACCCCAGCTCATCAATGGTTAGATCTTTAACTTTTGTCATCTTTATCTCCTTATCCATTCAGTGTTACGATGCCTATTTGTATGCACCTTCCCTTGTGGATATCTTGAATACCAGTATGGTTTTATCAAACTTTCTCAGTAGCACCCTATACTTACCTACCCTGACTCGGTAAACATCCCTTTCACCCTCTATAGGCTTCAAATCTAGCTCTAAACTTTCAGACAGTCTGTAGAGAGCAATATCAACCAAGGTCTTATATTCCTTAGGCAGCTTTTTATACTGTTTGGCTCCCTCCTTGGAAAACTTTATTTCAAATTTTCCCAACTGATAACTTCGCCTTTCTCATACTCTTTTAAAGCTTTCTTATACGATGCCTCTTCTTCTTCAGTTAGAGGAGAAGCATCGCCTTCGATTAAGATCTTTGAGAATATGTCCATCAGAGTATCTTGAGGCAATGCCTTAAGCATCTCTATAATGCTGTCTTCAGGTATCAAGACTGTCTTTGCCATTTTCCACCTCCATTCACATTGATATTATACTACTTTTTGCCACCTCTGTTCAGCATTACCTCTTTGCTACCGTAGTGCGAGGCTTTAGCCTCGTGCTGTGCCTTCTTGTTATTGCGAGCCGAGGGTGTGGCAATCTCATTCCACTAATACCTTCTTGTACAACCCTGAAGGGTCGCACTATATTTCGTCAAGCCTCGCCAAATGGCTTTGCTGGATTATACAAGCTTAGTTCAACATAGGGAAGAGCAGCGATAACGTTACTTTATCTTGTAAATTTCTCTCCTATTTTAACCAAGCCTTTTTACTACCTCTTCATGCGAAATCTTCCTGGAGGGGTTTTCCAAACCTTCCTTCAGTTCCTGTTTATATCCTTTCCCATAAACTCAGAGCAATCTTCATAGAAGCTTCTTGAACTCCTTGATGCTGAGCCCGGCATCTTTCACAATTCCAGCCATCGTGAAGGCATTGATTGGATTTGCCCGCGGAATGGTGATAACGCGCCCCCCATTAGTCATCGTGACATGCTTACCTTGCCGTGCAATCCAGAAACCTGCTTTCTCGAAGGCATTAATAGCTCGCTGATGGTTCACACCAGGAAGTTTGGGCATAGTTTTACCCTACTTCCACATAACGGGACTCTTTGTTTTTGCTTAACTCCTCAACAGTTTCCAAGTAAGCCTGAATAGCATCTTTTATGTTCTCCAGTGCCTCTTCTTCTGTCTGTCCCTGTGACCAGCAACCAGGCAATCCAGGACACCAAACAGCATAACCCTCATCAGTTTTTTTTATATTGACTTTGTATCTCATAGCATACCTCACAACTTATATTATGTTCATCGCTAAGATTCTTCGGGCTATTGGCTTATCAAGCTTTTCAAGGTCTCTTATTGCTCTTTCAGTCCAGTCAACCTTAACCAAGCCTTTTTACTACCTCTTCATGCGGAATCTTCCTGAAGGGATTTTGCAAACGCTCTTTCAGTTCCTCTTTAAATTCCTCCCTCAACTCTAGCCCGGAATCAGGATCACCAAGAAGCTCTAAGATTTTCTGCTCTATTAAATACTCCAGCTCATCAATGGTTAGATCTTTAACTTTCGCTATCCTTATTTCCTCCTTATCCATTCAGCGTTATTTGCCAAATTACATCTCAAAATACTATTAGTTTTAATC
>Ga0210016_1003037_pt1 | contig 15010 bp, 13 predicted proteins | sample CryGeyCG2014_300_FD_185454 | JGI IMG/M metagenome (GOLD analysis project Ga0210016, IMG submission 185454) | Groundwater microbial communities from aquifer - Crystal Geyser CG02_land_8/20/14_3.00 (SPAdes) (version 2) | ecosystem: Environmental > Aquatic > Deep subsurface > Groundwater | place... | reverse complement strand
CCTCCCGCCTCCCAGCTTCACATAGCTTGTTACCTCCCTATGCGTGGGATTTGGTGCTGGACTGGTGGCTAACCTTTGCCCAGACCAGACTTGCACTGGTAAGAACTAATAAGCTTGCTCGGCGCACCCATATATGAACCTCCCTGTTTTAAGTCGGAAATTAATTTGTTGACGCGTAGTAGCATGAATTGAGACTGGTATTATTTCACTTCCATGTTTCTCATATGGAATTATAACCAGTCTATCATCATGTTTGCCTACCACAATTAAACGTTGGGTTGTGCTATCGAGATATCTTTCCCCCGAATACCGTAATATATCCTCAACCTTTGAAAGTTCAAATCCTCTTAATTCTGCTCTATACTTCATATAGTCAGTCCATACAATTACAGATTCTTCAGGGTTTCCCACATCCCCTCCATGGTATTTTCGTTAGCATACACCCCAAATTTAATTAATAGAGACTGTTCCGAAAAAACTTGTAACTAATTGATATATAATGGAAAATATACCATTTTTGATCGAGCTAATAACAGGCCAAATATAAGTGTTTTAACCTTAAATATTTAGCAAGAGTTATTGGACACCTATCGGACGCTTGTCAGGTCCTCCTTCTATTTGCTGATATGAAAACTAACACAAAATCAAAAGCAAAAAGAATGATGAAAAAATTGTACACTCAAATGACTTTTGACTTTTAAAAAAATGGGGTTTCCAGTTTTTTTTCGGAACAGTCTCTAATAGTATTTATTATTTGTTCCTATTATAATTATATCCTATTATTATTGCAAAAGGAATATGTTCCTCTCCATCTTGTAAACACTGACTCCTGATTATTTCTCCTGCTTATGATGTGATAAGACATTGATGAAAAGACTATTCTTGCTGCCCTTGGCATCTTTAGTAATTCCCCCACTACCCCTAATAACCCCAATAATTATCTCTTAACTATTTATATTACATAATATATTTTAGAACCGTTCCGTTAATACACAACATATAGGGTAGGGTTATCAGGTATGTTTTCATCGCAGGCAGTATGTATATCCGCTTTTATAAATCTCTCCAGAAGCTTGAGAGAAAGAACTGTGCCGTACAGCATGGCATTTGTAAAGGTATGTTGTGTCTTTGTTTTTTTGGGAAACATATGAACTTAAAATAACCTTCCCTGTAACCCCTCTTTGAAATCCCTTCCAAAATGTTCAAATGCCTGTTCTGTAGCTACCCTGCCCCTTGGGGTACGAGAGAGATACCCTTCCTGGATTAAAAAAGGCTCATAAACATCCTCAATGGTATCTTTTGCCTCATTAACAGCGGCAGATAGGGTATCAACCCCTACAGGGCCTCCACCAAACTTATCGATTATGGTCAAAAGGATCTTTTGATCCATCTTGTCAAATCCCTTATGATCCACCTCAAGCATATCCAGGGCTTCATTTGCCACCTCTTCGGTAATTACTCCATTTGCCCTTACCTGGGCATAGTCTCTAATCCTTCGAAGTAGCCGATTGGCTACCCTGGGAGTCCCTCTGGATCTTTTGGCTATCTCTACAGCACCGAGAGACTCAATTTTTATGTTCAAGATTCCAGCTGAACGGTTGATGATGGTTTGAAGCTCATCAGGTGAATAAAAATCAAGTCTTGCAACTACTCCAAATCTGTCTCTCAGTGGAGAGGTAAGCAACCCTGCTCTTGTTGTTGCCCCTACGAGGGTAAATCTGGGGATATCCAGCTTTATAGACCTGGCACTTGGACCCTGCCCGATAATTATATCCAGTTTATAGTCTTCCATGGCAGGGTAAAGAATCTCCTCAACTACATGGTTCAGTCGGTGTACTTCATCAATAAACAGCACATCATGCTCCTGAAGATTGGTAAGGATAGCTGCCAGGTCTCCTGGACGCTCAATTACCGGGCCCGACGTAGCCTTGATATTGGCATTCATTTCCTCGGATATTATGTACGCCAGGGTAGTTTTACCAAGTCCCGGAGGTCCGCAGAACAGTACATGATCCAGGGCTTCGCCCCTCTCCTTCGCTGCCTGAATAAATACCCTGAGGTTTTCCTTGATCTTTTCCTGACCTATATATTCGTCCAGCAGTTTAGGCCTAAGGCTGGTGTCGTAATACACATCCTCTTCATGAGGTTCCGGTGTAACATCCCGTTTTGTCATATCATACTCACCTTATATCGTAAATCGTGAATCGTGAATCGTTAGTGGTTTAACGACTTACGACTTTGATAACACCCTTAATGCCTCTTTTAGCAAGTCCTCAAGGACTGAGGTATCGGTTTTTAGGGTATTTTTAGCCATTTCCAGGGCATTTTCTGCCACCGCCTTTTTATAACCCAGGTTTATTAGGGCAGAGATAACATCTCTCTCAACCTCTCCCCTGTCTGCTTCTGCCGCAATTGGAGGTTTCTCTGAAAAGGGTATCGTCCCGATTTTATCTCTAAGCTCTAATACCATTCTCTCTGCCGTCTTTCTTCCAACCCCTGGAGCAGTACTTAACCTATTTGCGTTTCCCTCTGATAATGCCTTACAGATGTCCCCCACTGGAATCCCTGAAAGGATATTAATAGCTAACCTGGGTCCTATACCGGAGACACCTATTAAGAGCTGAAAGATGTCCCTCTCTTGCCTGGTAAAAAAACCATACAACTGGAGAAGGCCTTCCCGAACATGGGTATACGTGTTTAGTTTAATAGTGCTATCTATTTCAGGAAGTTGATAAAAGGTAGAAAGGGGGATATGAACTTTATAGCCTACACCGTTAACATCAACGATTAGATGATCGAGAGACTTATGAACCAATATTCCATGAATCTGAGCAATCATATCGACTTTTTTAAGGCTTCCCTCATATTTGTAGAGTGTATATGGCAGATGGCCACAGCGAGAGCATCGGAGGGATCAAAGGGAACAATCTCAGGGAGGTTCAGGAGTTCTTTCACCATTATCTGTATTTGATCCTTAGTGGCCCTTCCATAGCCAACTACTGCCTGTTTTATCTCCATGGGACTGTATTCATACACATCCAATCCGGCATTAAGTGCAGTTAATATTGCTACTCCTCTGGTATGTCCCAACTTTAGCGCTGTCTTTACGTTTTTGTGGAAAAACAGGTTTTCAATGGCCATAACATTGGGGGAGTAATCGGAGATGATCTTTTCTAGATCAGCATAAATCTCCTTTAAACAGTGAGGGAATGGATTATTTAAGGAAGACGATATGCCCCCATTATAAACATGGAGAAGCCTGCCCCCAAGTTCTTCAATTATCCCATAACCGGTAACCGAAACTCCCGGGTCAATACCCAATACCAGCATATTACTCCCTGTCTTAATGTATCGGGATTTCTATAACTACTGCTTTGACTCATAAATAACTTTACCAAAAATGTCTCCCCTCCCTTGGTGGGAGGGGATTAAGGGGAGGGGGCAACATAGCGATTCTTCACCCCCACCCTGCCCCTCCCCCATCAAGGGGGAGGGAATATTTATAGTAATTCATAGTAAAGGTATTAAAGGGACATTCCACTACTTGAAATTAGGAAAGGGGTCAGGAACTAAGAAGTACTTAACTTTTCCATAATCTCATCTGGGATATCAAAGTTGGAGTAAACCCTTTGAACGTCATCACTTTCTTCCAGCATTTCCATAAGCCTGAGTATCTGTTGGGCATTTTTCTCATCCAACTTAACTGTATTCTTTGGAACCATACTGATCTCGGCCAGTTCATAATTCAAGTTTGCCTTATCAATGGCCTCTTTCACTTTTTCAAAGTCTCCTGGTGCCGTTATGACATCATACTCGTTTTCTCCTTCTCGCACGTCCTCTGCACCGGCTTCAAGGGCTAAATCTATCAGTTTGTCTTCTTCTACCTTGTTTTTGTCGAATACTATTATCCCTTTTTTATCGAAGACCCATGCGACACTCCCTGTTTCTGCCAGGTTCCCGTTATTCTTGGAGAAGGCATGCCTTATATCTGCTACTGTCCTATTTTTGTTGTCAGTCAATATATCTACCAGCACAGCAGCCCCTCCAGGGCCGTATCCCTCGTATGTAAACTCTTCATAACTGACGCCTTCCAGCTCCCCTGTGCCTCGTTTAATAGCTCTCTCTATGTTTTCTGTAGGCATATTCTGAGTTTTAGCATTGGCAATGGCAGTTCTCAAACGAGGGTTCCCTTCGGGGTCACCTCCTCCGGTTTTGGCGGCGACACTTATTTCCCTTATAAATTTTGTAAATATCCTTCCCCTCTTCGCATCCTCTTTACCCTTCTTGCGTTTGATGGTACTCCATTTTGAATGTCCAGACACTGAAGCCTCCTAAACTCTAGCGTCCTACGCGCCTTCTATTTATTTCACTCGAATCCTTGACCTATCCTTATGGCTCTGCCAAGTATATATATCACAGAATCTTGTGTTTTAAAAGAAAAAACATTTGGACACTGTCTCTCGAAAAGAGGGGGAAGTCAGTAGAACTGATTAAGACAGGACTCCTTATCCAGGGCTTCGGAGTTTTTGAATTGACAAAAGCCCGTATTTAAGATAGCTTTAACTTGAAGGTACAGGAATTTCCATTTTAAATAACTTTAGGCACTTAACTTGATTTCAGAATACCACACTAATCCTGATGATGGACCACAGATAAATAGAGGGGGTAGGTTGGAAAATATTGAGCTGCAAAGAGAGGTAAAACGACTCTTAAAAGAAAAAAACGGTATCTTGCTGGCACATAATTATCAAAGGGATGAAATTCAAGAACTGGCTGATTTTACTGGTGATTCTCTGGGCTTAAGTATAGAAGCTGCCAAAACGGATTGTGATATTATAATCTTCTGTGGTGTCCATTTTATGGCTGAAAGCGCTTCTATTCTATCTCCTGACAAAACAGTAATCCTTCCCAGACTTGATGCAGGATGTCCCATGGCAGATATGATTTCTGCCGATATTCTTGTAGCTAAAAGGAGAGAAAACCCTGAAGCTGCCGTTGTTACCTATGTCAATTCGTCGGCTGAGGTAAAGGCCGAAAGTGATATCTGCTGCACGTCCGCTAATGCTGTCCGTGTGGTGAACTCTGTAAAAAGTGACACAGTATTGATGACCCCTGATAAGAACCTGGCAAAATACGTATCAAGGTTTACCGACAAAAAGGTTCTTTGGTGGGAAGGCTATTGCCCTACCCATGATCGGCTGAAGGTGCAGGAGGTGTTGGAGGTTAAAGCAAAACACCCCAGTGCCCTGTTTGTGGCTCATCCAGAATGCAGGCCTGATGTACTTGAACTGGCAGATCATATTTGCAGTACCTCAGGTATGTATGAATATGCTAAAAAGACAGACAATGAAGAGTTCATAATAGGCACTGAGAAGGGGATACTGTACCGATTAAAAAAAGATAACCCTGAGAAGAGATTCATTCTTGCCTCTAAAAGCTTGATCTGTCCAAACATGAAATTAACCACGTTGGAGAGTGTTTTAAATGCCATAGTAGAGATGAAGAATGTAGTAAATGTCCCAGAAAGAACAAGAATCCCAGCTAAGGAAGCCCTTGATAGGATGCTGGCCATCCCCCGAGACCAGGTTCTAATGGAATAGGAGTATGTTTAAGAGCGATATTATTTATTATTCTAGAAGCTTCTGGGATATAATTATCGAATCCTTTCGATCTTACAGACTGAACGGGGGATTGAATCTGTCGGCTGCCATAGCCTTCTATTCAATCCTATCCTTGATTCCTTTCTTTTTTCTGCTCTTATCATTGACGGGATATATACTTGGTTCCTCGGAAGAGGTATACAGGGCTGCTGTGTCTTTTACCAGAGAGCTTATTCCGCAAATAGACACGATGGTTTTCGAGGAGACAAAAAGGATAATGAATAAAAGTGAAGTGCTGGGTTGGGTTGGAGTACTGTCTCTAATTTGGACAGCCAGCCTGATATTCACCTCACTGGAGTTTGCATTGAATACTATATTCAAAGTAAAGAAGAAGAGGCACTTTTTTTATTCAAAACTATTGGCACTTACAATGATACCCGTTGGCTGTGTTATCCTGACCACTTCAATACTAATAACCACATTAGGAAAGGCTTTAGAAAAGGTAGATACCTTTATTGTATTTGGAGCTGACCTGCATATCCTTTTTGCCGGTAGTGTACTTGTCAGGTACGTATTCCCATTTTTGCTAATAGCTTCTGCCTTTATCTTGCTATTTAAAGTTATTCCCAATACCAATATTCCGCTTAAGCACTGTATGGTTGGAGGAAGCTTATATGCCTTCCTATGGGAGTTTGCCAAATACATATTAGCATGGTATCTAGCCAGAAATCCCAATTATGGGATAGTTTATGGATCGCTTGAAGCTATGATAATTTTAGTATTATGGGTATTTTACTCTTCGTGCATTCTACTGTTCTGTGCTGAACTGGTTTCAGCATATTATAGAAGGGACGTTACCCTGTTAAAGAAGGCATTCATATAAGGGATTATGAAAGACAAAAAGACCAATCTGCAAGATCAACTGTTCCGAAAATTTGGGAGAAGTTTTCCTAAAGGGACCTTCCTTTTTAGGGAATCGGAATCCGGGAAAGAGATGTACATTATCCAATCCGGGAAAGTAAGGATAACAAAAAAAACAGGAGGTGCAGATAAAACTCTGGCTATAATATCCAGTGGAGATTTTTTTGGAGAGATGGCAATACTAACCGATGGCCCTCGTTCAGCAACGGCAGAGGTAATTGAGGACAGTGAGGTGCTGGTTATTAACCCTGAGACCTTTGAGGCGTTGATTCAGGCAAACTCGGATATTGCTATGAAGATACTGAGAACATTGGCGGAGAGGATCAAAGAAGCCAACAGGCAAATAGAGGTTCTGTTATCGGTAACTTCTCAGGCACAAAGTGGCAAAGGCACATAGGCACAAAGCAGAGCAGGGTCGTTTCTTTGCTTTTACCTACTTTGTGCCTTTGGTGCTCTGTGCCTTTGTGCCTACCTGAATAGTTACTGTTATCGAAGGATGAAGAAGGTGGTAAGGTTTCGGAATAAAGGGTTTTAGGGGTTAAGGTTAGATGCAGGATGTGAATTTATCTGCTGAAAGGGTATTTTATGAAGAGCCGGCTATATCCAAATTATTAAGGGCTATAGATGACAGAAAAAGAAAAATATGGGCCTCTGGGTTAAAAGGATCTTCCAAGGCATTTCTTACGTACCTTCTGAAAGAAAAGTTGAACAGGGTTTTTGTCATAATTGCTCCGACTATGACAGATGCCCAGGTTTTTTATAATGATTTAACGTTTTTTTTAGGTGAAGAAGATTCCAATTCTTCACCAGAACAGTTTAAATGCCTTCTATACCCTCCGTGGGATACCTTTCCATTCGATACTCTCGCCACCTCACCAGACATTACATGTAAGAGACTGGAGGTTTTGTACTCTCTTACGACGATGGGTTTTGGATCTATTATCATTACTACTCTTTCTGCATTAATGCAAAGGGTGGTAGCTAAGGGTATTATCGAGAATGCTGCAGAGCAGATATATAATGGACAGGAGATTAATCGAGACAGACTGATCGAAAAAATGGCTGAAGGTGGTTACACCCATGTTAATGTGGTTGATGCCAAGGGAGAATACAGTGTTCGTGGGGGCATCGTTGATATCTTTCCTCCCCTTTTTGAAAATCCTATCAGACTGGAGTTTTTTGGAGATGAGATAGAATCCATCAGGCACTTTGACGTGATATCTCAACGCTCATTAAATTCTTTAGAAAAAGCTACGATTCTACCTTTCAGGGAGATTAGCTTAAATAGTACGACTATCGATTATGCTGACTTTTCCCTTCCTTTTTTCTATCCGAAACTGGATACCTTCTTCGATTACCTACCCCAAGATGCCATTTTAATGATGAGTGAGAGATGGGACATAGAAAGAGAGGAACAAAAATACCGGGATGAGATAGAGGAATGCCATAAAAGAACCCTCAAGCGAAAAGAATTCTATCCTGAAGTTTGCGAATTATACCTAACTCCGCATGAGATTAACTCGAACCTCGAAAGATTCCAGGTTGTGTTGCTGGAGAGATTTGATATTCAGCAGCCCGATGAGACTTTCATTGAGTTTTATACAGAAGGAAATGAAGACATAAGAAAAGAGTCCATACACTTAAGATCGGATGAAGGAATACTCGGTGTTTTTGTAGAAAATATTAGAATTTGGCTGGAGGATAGCTGTCAGATCTTTCTAATATGCCATACAGATTCTCAGGCTAAGAGACTCTTCGAAATCTTAAAAGACTATAATCTTCCCTTTGGGCTTGATCTGGGAACATCCTTTCAATCCCAGATAAATGAAGTCAATCTGCCTGGATCAGTGCCGAGGATGAGGATTCAGGTTGGTAGTCTTCTATCAGGGTTCCGTTGGCCACACACAAAAATTATAATAGTAACGGAGGAAGAGATATTTGGTGAAAGAAAAAGGCGACATCATAAAGCCAGGCTTGAGGATGATTATAGAATATCGACCTTTGGTGATCTCAAAGTAGATGACTATGTAGTCCATGTAGACCATGGAGTGGGATTATACCTTGGATTGAGAAAGCTTGACGTAGATGGAACAGAGAATGACTATCTCCTCTTGGAATATATGGATGGAGATAAACTCTATCTTCCGGTTAGCAGATTAAATCTCCTCCAAAAGTACCTGGGGGTTAAAGGACACTCCCCCAAATTGGATAAACTGGGAGGACGTTCTTGGGAAAACAAAAAGAAAAAAGTTAAAGAATCCATTAAAGAGATGGCGGAAGATCTTTTAAAGTTATATGCATTAAGAAATGTGCAAAAGGGGTTTGCCTTCTCAAAAAAGGATCATTATTACAGAGAGTTTGAAGCTGCTTTCCAATATGAGGAGACTCCGGATCAGTTGGAGGCTATTGAAAGTGTGATGAGAGACATGGAAGACGAAAGGCCTATGGAAAGACTCATATGCGGTGATGTGGGTTTTGGTAAGACTGAAGTAGCCCTCAGGGCATCATTCAAAGCGGCAATGGATGGAAAACAGGTGGCAGTATTGGTTCCAACCACTGTGCTGGCTCAGCAGCATTATCAAACCTTCGCACAGAGGCTCAAACCATATCCTGTATTTATAGATATGCTTAGCAGGTTCAGAAGCCGTCAGGAACAAAAGACTGTTCTCAATAAGCTAAAAGATGGAGAGATCGATATTGTAATTGGAACCCACCGTTTGCTTCAAAATGACGTGAGCTTCAAGAATCTGGGGTTGTTGGTTATAGATGAGGAACACCGATTTGGTGTTTCCCATAAAGAAAAGCTAAAGAAACTGAAAAAATTAGTGGATGTTATTACCATGACAGCTACCCCTATCCCAAGGACCCTTTATATGTCTATGATGGGAGTCAGAGATTTAAGTGTAATTAACACACCGCCCGAGGATCGTCTGGCCATCAAGACCTATATTGCTAAATTCGACGACGATATCATCAGAAGGTCAGTACTTAGAGAAATTGAGAGGGAAGGACAGGTATTCTTTGTCCATAATAGGGTAGAAAGTATACCTGCAATGGTAAGGTATCTGAGAAAATTGGTTCCCGAAGCCAGGGTTGGTGTTGCTCACGGGCAGATGGTAGAGAGGGACCTGGAAAAAGTAATGCTTTCCTTTATCAATAAAGAAATCAACCTTTTGGTTTGTACTACCATAATCGAATCAGGGCTGGATTTTCCCTCAGCAAATACGATTATCATAAATCGTGCCGATAGATTGGGTTTAGCCCAAATGTACCAACTTCGAGGGAGGGTAGGAAGGGCAAAAGAACAGGCCTATGCTTATTTGCTGGTACCAGGGAAATATCTCATGTCGAGTAACGCGTTGAAGCGGGTAAAGGCTCTCTCCGAACTCACTGAATTGGGTTCCGGATTCAGACTGGCAACTCATGACCTGGAAATAAGAGGTGCAGGAAACATTCTGGGAAACTCTCAATCCGGGCATATTGCTACCGTTGGCTATGATATGTACAATGAATTACTGGAAAGAACCATTAAAGAACTTAAGGGGGAAGAGGTTATCTATGAGATTCAACCGGAGATCAACATTAAGATTCCTGCCTACATCCCTGAAGACTATATCAGTGATACCAATCAACGGTTGATGGTTTATAAGAGACTTACATCTATCAGCTCGGATGAGGAACTAGGAGAGATGAGGAGAGAGGTTACTGACAGATTTGGGGAAATACCCCCCCTGGTCGAAAATCTACTTGAAGTGGTAAGGATTAAAATTCTGCTTAAAGGATTTCTTATTACCAGTGCCGATTACAATGGAAGGGAAATCATTTTGTCATTTGATCCCAGTGCTGAAGCATCTCTTGAAAAGATCCTCCAACTCATCGTCAGTGACGGGAAAAGATATAGATTTTCTCCTGATTTAAAGCTAAGTATCCCCTTCAATAATGATAACTGGAAAAGTATTTTAGATGAGATTAAAAACGTATTGAAATAATCGTTATCACGTGATAGCTTTGTCTTGCTTAATCAACTTAAGCCACTATCCCAGATGGAGGTATGATGAACCTTGCAAAAAAACAGATTCTAATCCTGTTTTTTATCCTCTCCTTTAGTATTTCTTGCTTAAACCTTAAAGCAGCCGCAGAGACCATTGACAAGGTGGTTGCCATAGTTAATGGCGATGTTATTACCCTTACAGAGTTGAACGAAGCGGTAAGTTTCGTATTAAAGGATACTGAGGGCACAATAAATTTTGATGGAGCAGAAAAAGATCCAGCCGAAATTAAAAGGAAAGTGCTGGATCGGCTTATTGATAACAAGCTAATAGAACAGGAAACAAAGAAGATGGGGATAGTTGTATCTGAAAAGGAGATAGATAATGCCCTGGAGAATATACAGAAAGAAAACTCTATCTCAAGGAAAGAATTGGTCGAAAAGTTGGAATCAAAGGGGCTGAGTCTTGAAAAGTATAAAGAGCAGATCAGACGGGGGATGGAGAAGATGATGCTCGTAAATCGCGAAATTAAATCCAGGGTGGTGGTGAATGAAGATGAACTAAAAAAGTATTACACCGAGAATATGGATTTTTTTAAGATAGTAACAGAGGTAAGGATTCAACATATACTTCTTCCGGTTCCCCCAAACGCGGATGAAGCAAAAATAAAAGACGCCTATGAAAAAGCCAGAGATTTATTAGTAAAGTTAAGCAATAAGGAGGACTTCGGAAAGCTGGCTAAAATGTATTCTCAGGACACTTCATCGGATTCAGGTGGTGACATGGGATGGTTTAAGCAGGGGGAAGTAACACCATTTTTAGAAAAGGTTGTCTTTAGTCTTAAAGTTGGAGAGGTTAGTGACATAATCAGAAGCGGTTTAGGCCTTCACATAGTTAAGCTTATGGACAGAAAAGAAAAAGGGGTTAGACCCTTTGAAGAGGTTAAGGATGAAATAAAAGACACCATTTATGCAAAAAAGGTGGAGAAGGAATTTAAAGAATGGTTTGAGGGGTTAAGAAAGAGGTCTTTTGTTAAAGTGAAACTGTGAGATGGGATCAACTCGCTCTGAAAATAAATAACCATGTAAGGAAAGAGAGAATATGGAACTTCCTGTAATCGGAATTACCATGGGAGACCCTGCAGGGGTAGGCCCTGAAATAATCGTAAAAGCCCTCTCTGATCCGCAGATTTTCAAAATCTGCAGACCCCTTGTACTCGGTGATCAAGGAATAATAGCAAAGGCCGCTCAGATTCTCGGACTGGAGATTAAAGTAAACGTTGCTAAGGACATAAGAAGTGGGAGATATGAAGTTGGAGCGATAAACGTGCTCAACCTTTCCAATCTTGATGCCAGTGCAGTAGCTTGGGGGAAACCGGACGAAAGATTTGGCAAAGCCGTTGTGGGCTACATAAAGGCAGGAACCAAACTGGCACTGGAGGGAGAGACTGAAGCCATAACCACTGCACCCATAAACAAAGAGGTGATAAACAGGGCAGGTTATGCCTATGCAGGGCACACCGAACTCTTTGCTGAATTAACCCATACGAAAGACTATGTTATGATGCTTACAGGGGAAAAGTTAAGAGTTGCCCTGGTAACAACCCATTGCAGATTAAAAGATGTGGCAGCCCTCTTAAATACTCAAAGGATATTCACCATTATCAAGGTAACAAACAATTCCCTTAAGGAGTATTTTGCCATATCAAAGCCCAGGATAGCTGTGGCTTCTTTGAACCCCCATGCAGGGGAAGGCGGAATGTTTGGGGATGAGGAAGATAGAATAATCGCTCCTGCAATCAATAGAGCTAAGGATGCAGGAATCCATGCCATAGGACCGCTTCCTTCTGATACCCTTTTTTACTATGCTTCCCGAGGAGACTATGATGTCGTTGTATGTATGTACCATGATCAGGGGCTTATCCCTTTGAAATTGTTGAGTTTTCAAAACGCTGTCAATGTAACCCTCGGATTGCCCATAATCAGGACATCTGTAGATCATGGGACTGCATACGATATAGCAGGCACAGGAAAGGCTAATCCGGAGAGTTTAAAGAAAGCCATTACTCTTGCTGCATCTATGGCAAACAAAAGAAGAAAACTCTCCAAAGATATGTCAGGGAACCTTACGTTATGTTAAAAATAGTCCCTTAGCCGGCCGGCAATATACTCCGGTGGATTAGCAAACCAATTTTCCATGTTAAAAAGCGGTGCAAAATGGATGTCATTAATATAATTACCATTAAAGTTAGGTCTTGTGGCTATCTTTACGCTTGCCTGAAAGCTATCACTTTTGCCTCCCAATGGACCCGAGTATAAGATATAATTAAAAGACTCCATTTGTAGGTCCTTTTTATAGAAGCAAAGAATCTTGCTCAACCCTTCGGCGATACCATCCAGGTCTTTATCATCATATTCAAAATAATTTGACTTTCCAGGTACTATTCCTATAAATTCATTGCTTGCCATGGGGGCAAATGAGGCTATCCACTCCACATTTCCTGTTTTACCCACATACCTTTCCCCCAGTTCTTTCTCTGTTTCTATGAGATCATCCCAGAAGTTTTTAGACTTTTTGTCAAGATAGGTCTTACTTTCTCTCATCATCCAGTCTACATAATAAAAGGGATTTTTGCTCATGTAAATCTGGTTATGAGGGTGGACCTGAGATGATGCAGCAGGCGGAAGATAGTTCATCCCAAAGATGGCATATTTAAGTTCTGGCTTTCTGCTATTTACTGTCCTAAGGAAATCAATAATCGTGCTAAAGCAGTTCTTTAATATCTCCGGGGAGAATTCATCAATCCTTAAAAAGTGTTCTTTACCAATAACGCCTATAGCCATGATTTCATAAACCAGAAAGAGATTTGGGAATACCCACGAATCCCCCTTCCTAAATCTTCCTTCAGGTAAGATGTCCGGCGGAAACTTTGGTGTTACCTTTTCCAGGTTTTGGGGGCAGAAGATACAGGTTTCTTTTGTCTTATTTGCTATCGTTTCTATCAGGGTTTCATCGACAGGCTGATAGAACATTTTCGCTTTTTCTATTAAACCCATATTGAAAAGCCTCTTCACGCCTGTTAACGGGTCAAAACGTATCTCAGTATGCTGTCTGTCCTCTTTAAATGCATTCATCGGATTCAGAATAGAAACCGTATTCTTAATTTTTTTAAACTCCACTGCCATAGGTGCCCTCCTTTTTTGTTTTTGCCCTAAGTAATTCGTCCTGAAAGAACGGATAGCTAACACAACTACAGAATCAAATTTATAATAGTTACGATTATCTGTTCAAAGAATGTGATCAGCGGATTTAACAAGCCGAAGAAGAGCAGACCTATGATGATAAACATCCCGTATGGTTCTAATTGCATCAGTTGGTATTGAGCTCTATTGGAAACAAAACCCATCAGTATCTTAGAGCCATCTAAAGGAGGGATGGGTATCAGATTAAAGGCCGCCAAAATCATATTTATCCTGGCAAGAACTGATAATATGTCTGTCATTATCCCCCAGGGAGAAAAGATATTCATCCTCATGATCAAAAGTGCCAAGAATGCCAGAGTAATATTTGCAGTGATACCGGCGGCAGATACCAGAATCATACCTTTACGATAGTCCCTCAGATTTGAGAAGTTTACAGGGACTGGTTTAGCCCACCCAAAACCAAAGAGGAGAAGCATCAGTGTGCCGATGGGGTCTAAGTGTTTAATCGGGTTAAGTGTTATTCTTCCCAGCCATCTGGCGGTTGTATCCCCCATTTTCTCCGCTACCCAGCCATGGGCAACCTCATGGATTATTACAGAATATAAAAGAGGAATCATCAAAAGAAAAAAAGCCCCTGGATTCTTGAAAAGCATAAGAATTGGTCCCACCTGAAACCTCCACGTTATAATCAAAAAATAGTCAGTGAGTTTTATGAAATTTAACCCTGAAAACAGATTGAATATGATGTTAACAGAGAAAGAAGGTGATGACAATAAGAAAAATTGATTACGTTCCTTATTTATTATGGGATTTGTAGTATTTACGCCTCCTTTCTGTCTTATCAAAGGATATCTTATCCATCCAAACCAAGGTACCACATTGAGAAGTATAGCAGATGCCACGTTACTTATAAGTTCAAAGTAAGTAAATAATTTCCTTGACAAAAATAGATTATTGATAGAAAATACAATGCTTAAAATAGGCACGTAGCTCAGGGGGAGAGCGCTACCTTGACGCGGTAGAAGTCGGCGGTTCGAAACCGCCCGTGCCTACCATTTTATGTGAGATTGATTAAGTATCCCTATTCTCATAATGGTCGTTAAAAGGGCATCATAATAAGACCTTTGCACAGCCTGCCGAGAGCTTTGAAGAAGTCCCCTGAGAGCGAACATCGTCAAAAACCGGAAGTCGTAAATCGTGAATGGGTGTTATACCTTTTATTTATTTTATTTACGACTTGCGACTTACGATTTACGAGCTTAGATGGGTCAAAAAATGTATGCTGAAGCGAAAAGGG
>Ga0210016_1003033_pt1 | contig 15020 bp, 8 predicted proteins | sample CryGeyCG2014_300_FD_185454 | JGI IMG/M metagenome (GOLD analysis project Ga0210016, IMG submission 185454) | Groundwater microbial communities from aquifer - Crystal Geyser CG02_land_8/20/14_3.00 (SPAdes) (version 2) | ecosystem: Environmental > Aquatic > Deep subsurface > Groundwater | place... | reverse complement strand
CGGGCGCTGACTTTTGCACCTGGCGCGGCTTGATTCGACCTACGGGCTGGCGCGGCTTGATTCGACCTGCGACGAGCTGCGGATGGTCGTTGCCAACCACCGGCACGGTGAAGTGGGCGTGGGTGGTGGCGTGGCCCGGGATAGAATGCCGCTCCCCGGTGGTTGCGGTTGCTTATGTTGGCTCGCTTGCTGTTTCTGCTCTTGCTGACCGCCAATCTTGGATTGGCGGCGTGGCTGTGGCTGGCGCCGCAGCCGCAGCTCGGTGTGCTGCCGGTCAATGATGTCGGCGTCGAGCGACTGATGTTGTTGAGCGAACGCGCCGATGCCCTTGGCAATGCCGCCGAACTCGCGGATCGGCCGTTGAGCCAGGCCGAGCTCACGCAGTTGGTTTGTGTCCGCCTCGGCCCGTTTCCGAGTCAGGCCGACATGCACCGCGCGATGACCGCATTGACGCCGTTGACCGAACGGATTCAGTTCAAGGAAACCCGTGCGCTCAAGTCCCGTGGTTGGTGGGTCTATCTGCCGGCCTATGCGACCCGCGATCAAGCCTTGGTGAATGCGCGGGCGCTTTCCGCCAAAGGTATTCGCGATTACTACGTGGTGACCGCCGGCGACCAGCAAAACACCATTTCTTTGGGTCTGTTCCGCGAACGCGTCAATGCCGAGAGTCGCTTGGCGAGCCTGCAAGCGCTGGGCTTTGTCGCCGCGTTGCGCGAGCGCACCGACGAAGCGCCGGAATACTGGTTGGAGTACGCGCTCGCGCCCACGCAAACTTTCGATTGGCGTGATCGCGTCCCCGACGTGAGCGGTTTGAACGCGCAGCCGACCGCATGTTTGTGAGTGCGCTTGGCCCGGTGGTGGATAGCAGTTCCCGGCGCTACCGGATGCTCTCTGGGGCTTTGATCGCGAGGATTTTCCATCCCCCCACCGATACAGCGCTGGCAGTACCCCATCCGCGTGAAGATGATTACCCCTGACGATGAAACCGGCAAACCCTCAGCGCCCACCACTTGTGCCCATCGATAGCGCGCCGTTGCTGGCTTTGCAGCGCGACCTGGCGCAAGTCATGGCGCGCGATGCTGGCCGTTTGCGTGCGCACTGGCAGCGTGTACGCAGCCAGGCGCAGGCGGGAACGCTGACGGCACCGGCGCTGACCGCACTGCGTGAGGAAATCGCCAAGTCGCTGGCGCAGGTGCAGACCCGGGCGAGCAGCGTGCCGACCTTGCGCTGGGATCAATCCCTGCCGGTGGCGTGTGCCGCGGATCGCATCATCGCGTTGATCGAGCGCCATCCGGTGGTGGTGATCGCCGGCGAGACCGGCTCCGGCAAGACCACGCAGTTGCCGAAGTTGTGTCTCGCCGCAGGCCGCGGTCGTCGCGGCCTGATCGGCTGCACGCAGCCACGACGCATTGCCGCGCGCAGCGTGGCGCGGCGCGTGGCCGAAGAATTGGCCACCGAAGTCGGTGGCCTGATCGGATTTCAGGTGCGCTTCAACGACCAGGTCGGCGAACGCGCGCTGATCAAGTTCATGACCGACGGCATCCTGCTCGCCGAAACCCGCAGTGATCGCTTGCTCAATGCCTACGACACCTTGATCGTGGACGAAGCCCACGAGCGCAGCTTGAATATCGATTTTCTGCTCGGCTATCTAAAACGCCTGCTGCTGCGGCGTCCCGATCTCAAGCTGATCGTGACTTCGGCCACCATCGACACCGAGCGCTTTTCGAAGCACTTCGGCGATGCGCCGGTGGTGCAGGTTGAAGGCCGCGGATTTCCGGTGAGCGTGCGCTATCGACCGCCACTGGCGGCCGCCGAAGTGGCCGCTGTCGGCTCCGGCAAGGGCCGTGCGTCGCGCGCCGAGTCGGCGCCGGAGCCGTTGCTGGCGGCGGTCGATGAAATCAGTCGCGACGATCCGCTGGGCGACATTCTGGTGTTTCTACCCGGCGAGCGCGAGATCCGCGATGCCCACGACTTGCTGTCGCGGCAACGCTATCGCGAAACCGAGGTGCTGCCGCTGTATGCGCGTTTGTCCAACCGCGATCAGGACCGGATCTTTCATCCCGGGACCGGGCGGCGCATCGTGCTCACCACCAACGTCGCCGAGACCTCGCTAACGGTGCCGCGCATTCGCTATGTGATCGACTCCGGTCAGGCGCGCATCAACCGTTACAGCCATCGGCAAAAAGTGCAGCGCTTGCAGATCGAAGCGATTTCGCAGGCCAGTGCCAATCAGCGGATGGGTCGCTGTGGCCGGGTTGGCCCAGGAATTTGCTACCGGCTTTACGACCAGGCCGACTTTCTGGCGCGGCCGACTTACACCGATCCGGAAATTCTCCGTTCTTCGCTGGCCGGCGTCATTCTCACCATGCTGAGTTTGGGTTTGGGTGCGATCGAGCAATTTCCATTTCTGGAAGCGCCGAGCGAACGCGCGATCAACGAAGGCTACGCCGAGTTGCTGGAATTGGGCGCGATCACCGGCGACCGGCGCCAGTTGACCGCGATCGGCGGCCAGATGGCGCGTCTGCCGATCGATGTGAAACTCGCCCGCATGTTGATCGCCGCCAGCGCGCTCGGGGCGCTGCGCGAACTGATCGTGATCGCCGCGTTTCTGTCGATCCAGGACCCACGCGAGCGACCGGCCGAGGCGCGTGCCGCCGCCGATGCCGCCCAGGTCGGCTTCAGCGACCCGAAATCGGATTTCGTCGGCGTGCAAAAACTCTGGGCGGCCTACACGCTGGCCCACGCCGACCTCACCCAATCGAAATTGCGCGATTGGTGCGAACGCCATTTTTTGTCGTTCATGCGGATGCGTGAATGGCGTGAATTGCACCGCCAGTTGTTGGTGCAATGCGATGCCTTGGCGTTGCCGCTGGCGGGCACGGCGGCGAGCTATGAAGCGGTGCACCGCGCCCTGATCACCGGCCTGCCGAGCCAGCTCGGGCGCAAAGACGAGAAGGGCATCTATCACGGGCCGCGCGGCCGCCGCTTCAATATTTTCCCTGGATCCGGGTTGGCCAAGAGTCCGCCGCAATGGCTGTTGTCGGCGACCCTGCTGGATACGCAAAAACTCTATGGCATCACCAACGCGATGATCGAGCCGGCCTGGGTGATCGAGCAATTGCCGCACCTGATCAAGCGCAGCTATCAAGACCCGCATTGGCAGCGCCAGCGCGGTCAAGTGCAGGCGTTCGAGCAGGTCAGTCTGTTCGGCTTGATGTTGGTGGAACGCCGACCGGTGCACTACGGCAGTATTGATCCGGTGGCCGCGCGCGCGATCTTTATCGCCGAGGCGCTGGTGCCTTGCGAGATCGATACGCGCACACCGCTGATGGCGCACAACCGCAGCGTGCTGGCCGCTGCGCGAGAAGAAGAAGCGCGCCAACGTCGCCATGGTTTGCTGCGCGATGAAGCAGCGCTTGCGGACTGGTGGGAGGCGCGTTTGCCGGCCGCCATCGTTACCGCCAACGCGCTCGATGCCTACCTTCGACGCGCCACGCCGGAACAAGCGCAAGCCTTGCAATGGCAACTGCAAGATGTGCTGGCGGCGGGTAGCAGTGCCGCCGAGCAATTCCCCACGCAGTGGCTGCAAGGCCGCGAGCGGTTTCGGCTGAGTTATGTTTTCGATCCCGGTCAGGCCGACGATGGCGTCACTTTGCATCTGCCACTGGCCTGGCTAAACGCGGTGGCGGCCGAGCGTCTCGATTGGCTGGTGCCGGGCCTGCTCGAAGGCAAAGTCGCCGAACTGATTCGTGCCCTGCCGAAAAATCTGCGGCGCAATTTCGTGCCGGCGCCGGACTTCGCCCGTGCCTTTATCGCCGCCGAAACCAGCCGTGATGGAAATCTGTACGACGTGCTCGGCGGTTATCTTCAGCGCATCACCGGCGTGCCGGTCACCAGGGCCGAATGGCACGCCGCCGCGAGCCAACTGGCGCCGCACTGGCGCCTGCGCATTGTGTTGCAGGACCAACCACAGCGCAGCTTGGCCGAAGGTCGTGATCTGATCGTGCTGCGCCAACAGTTCGGCGAACGGGCGCGTGGTGCATTTGCCGAACAGACCGCCGCCGACTTCGCGGTCACCGATCTGCGCACATTTCCGGCGCAGGCGATCCCGGAACAGGTGACCGCCGCGTCGGGCATGCGGGCTTATCCAGCGCTGGTGGATCGCGGTCATCGCGTCGATCTGGCGGTGTTCGAACAGCCAGACATCGCCCGTTCGGCGCACGTTGCCGGGTTCCACCGCCTGCTGCGGTTGGCGTTGGCCGAAAAGCACAAACAAGTACGCAAGTCGCTGGCGCTGACCCCCAAACTGGCGTTGGCCTACACGCCGCTGGCGGCGCCGGAACAACTTCGCGATGACATCGTCGAGGGTGCGCTGGAGGATTTATTGCGGCTCGATCCGGGCAACGCGCGCACGCTCGAAGCGTTCCGCAGCAGTGCCGATCACATCGCTCGGCAGTTGTCGGCAGAGGCCAGCGAGCGGCTGCACGCGGTCGAAGCCTGCCTCGTTGCCTATGCCGAGCTGATGCCCAGATTGCGGCCGGGGCTGATGGGTTTTGCCAGCGCCAATCTGGACGACCTGCGCGAGCAGCTCGGGCGCCTGCTGTTTCCCGGATTTGCGCGCCAATTTTCGTTGCCACGTTTGCGCGAATTGCCGCGTTACCTGAACGCCATGCGCTTGCGTGCCGAACGCTTGGCGATGGACCCACGCAAAGATCAAGCGCGCATGCTCGGGGTGCGCGATCTGGAAGCGCAATGGCGGGCGGCACTTGGCCGACTGGGGTCGCCAGCGGCTGCTGCTGATCCGCAGCCGCTGGCCGGTGCCGCCGCTGGCGATCCCCGGCGGGCCGCCGTCGAAGCGATCCGCTGGTCGATCGAAGAACTGCGCGTGCAAGTTTTCGCGCAGGAACTTCGTACCCGCGAAGTAGTGTCCGAAAAGCGCATCCAGCGCGCGCTCGAAGCCTTGGCCCACGACTGAACGAGCACTGGCCGCGACCCGCTGCTTAGGCGATTGAGTGATCAGACCATTGCCAATGCCTGGCAGCGCAGTCAAGCGGGATGCCGCTATTCTTGAGCGATGAAACTGGCCGAGACCCATCACGATTTGCGATCCTGGCTTGGCGATCAAGCGCCAGCGGTGGTGGCTAGCCTGGGGCCGATCCGTGATCGCGCCGTGGCGGCGGGGTTGCCGCCCGAACGCGAAGCCGAATTGGTCGCCATTCTGGATTTGCTGGTCTGGTTGGGCGTGGATAGCGATACCCTGGCCGCGACCATTTTGCACGCGGCCGGACTGGATGATCCGGCGCCAGCGCGGCAAAACCTGATCGATGGCCAACGCGAAGCGGCCAAGGTGTGGGCGCTCTACGCAACCCGCGGCAGCAGCGGCGGTGCCGAGGGTTTGCGCCGTCTGCTGTTGTCGATCATCAAGGATTTGCGCGTGGTGTTCATTCTGCTCGCCACGCAGTTGGTGCGACTGCGCGGTGCCCAGTCGCTGCCGCCAGCCGAGCGCCAGGCGTTGGCGCAATTGACCATGGATATGCACGCGCCCTTGGCCAACCGCCTCGGTGTCTGGCAATTGAAATGGGAACTCGAAGACCTGGGATTTCGCTACCTGCAAGCCGATGAATATCGACGCATTGCGCGCGCGTTGGACGAACGCCGGGGGGATCGCGAGACCTACATCGAGACGGTAAAAGCGCAGTTGCTGACGACCCTCAAGGCCGCGAACATCGATGCGGAAATTGCCGGTCGGCCGAAGCACATCTATTCGATCTGGAAAAAAATGTGCCGCAAGGAAGTGGCGATCGACCACCTGTACGACATTCGCGCGGTGCGCTTGCTGGTTCGCGATATCGCCACCTGTTACGCCGCGCTCGGTCTGGTGCATGCGTTGTGGCCGCCGGTGCCGGGCGAGTTTGACGACTACATCGCCCGGCCCAAGGGCAACCACTATCAGTCGCTGCACACGGCGGTGATCGGCCCCGGCGGGCGCACGCTGGAGATTCAAATCCGCACCCCGGAAATGCACGAACACGCCGAACTCGGTGTCGCCGCCCACTGGCGCTACAAAGAGGGCGGCGGTGGCGATTCGGCGTTCGAGCGACGGATCGCCGGACTGCGCCAATTGCTCGAAGCCAAGGCCGATACCGAGTCCGACGCCGCCTTGCTGGCCGGTATCCAGACCGAGGTCGTCGATGATCGCGTTTACCTGCTGACACCGCAGGGCAAGGTGTTGGAAATGGCCAAGGGCGCGACCTTGCTCGACTTCGCTTATCACGTCCACACCGATGTTGGGCATCGTTGCCGTGGCGCCAAGTTGAATGGCCGCTTGATGCCACTGGATGCGGTGCCGGCCAGTGGCGATGTGATCGAGATTGTGGTGGGCAAAGTTTCCGAACCCAAGCGCGACTGGCTGGTGGCCACGCGGCAGTTTTTGACCACCCCACGGGCCAAGGAAAAGGTCCGCGCCTGGTTTCGCAAACTCGATCACGCCGGCAATGTGCAGGCCGGTCGCGTGGTGCTCGACAAAGAGTTGAAGCGGCTCGGTTTGCACGAGTCCGATTTGACCCTGGTGCCGGCGCGTTTCAATCTGAAAACGGTCGACGATTTGCTGGTGGCGGTCGGTATCGGCGAGGTCAGCCCCGGCCAGATCGCGCGGGCCTGGCATGAACTCACGCAACCCAAAGTCGGGCGGCCGGAGTTCAGTTCCGATCCGGTGCGCAGCAAGCCGCAGCACCCGGATGCCATTTTGATCGAAGGCGTCGGCAACCTGTTGACGGTAATCGCGCGTTGTTGCCAGCCGTTGCCCGGCGATGCGATCGCCGGTTATTTGACCAAAGGGCGTGGCGTCAGCATTCATCGTCAGCAGTGCAAGAGCCTCACCCATCTGCTGGCGCGGTCGCCGGATCGGGCGATCGAGGTGCAGTGGGGCGGCCGTGGTGGCGATGCCTACGAGGTCGATATTCTGGTGCGCGCCTACGACCGCAAGGGGCTGCTCAAAGACGTCTCCAGCGCCATCGCCGCCGCCGATGCGCACGTGCTGGCCGCCAGCACCCGGTTGGATCGGGACCACGGCCTGGCCGAAATGAGTTTCGCCGTGCGCGTCCACGACTTCGGTCAGTTGAGCGGCTTGCTCAGCCGCGTCGCTGCGCTGCCCAATGTGATCGAGGCCAAGCGGCAGACGGCGGTGCGCACCTGAGCCAGCCAGTGGCCGCGCCGGCGGCGGTTTTTTGCCTGCTGATGAGGCCTGCGCTGGCGTGTTAATCTGCCGCAAACCCGCTTGTGACGGGCACGGCGACAGGTTGTCAGTGACGTGATCGAGATTCCTGGCTACAAGATTCTTCGGCAAATCGGCCGTGGCGGCATGGCCACGGTGTATTTGGCGATCCAGGAATCGGTGGATCGCGAGGTCGCGCTGAAGGTGATGTCGCCGAGCTTGATGAGCGACCCCAACTTTGGCGAACGCTTTCTGCGGGAGGCGCGCATTGCCGCCAAGTTGCACCATCGTCATGTCGTCGGCGTACACGATGTTGGCAAATACAAAGACATCCATTTCATCGCCATGGAGTACTTGCCGGGCGGTTCGTTTCATGTCGATGAGGGCCAGCCGCGGGCGCCAACACTGGTGTTGCGGGTGGTGCGCGAGATTGCTGCGGCGCTGGCTTATGCGCACAGCAAGGGTTTCGTCCATCGCGATGTAAAGCCGGACAACATTCTGCTGCACGATGATGGCGCCGCGGCGCTGACCGATTTTGGCATCGCCCGCGCCAGTGATTCGGCAACGCGAATGACGCGCACCGGTGCGGTCATCGGTACGCCGCATTACATGAGCCCGGAGCAAGCGCGCGGGCGGCCGTTGGATGGTCGCGCCGATCTGTATTCGCTGGGGATCGTGTTGTTCGAACTGCTCACCGGCAAGGTGCCGTTTATCGGCGAGGATTCGCTGTCGGTGGGCATCATGCACATCACCGAGCCGGTGCCGCGCTTGCCGGCGCCGCTGGTGCCGATCCAGCCGATCCTGGACCGGTTGCTGGCGAAGTTGCCCGAGGATCGCTTCCAGAGCGGCGATGAAGTCGCTGCGGCCATCCACGAGCTGGAATGCGATATCGCCGAAGGTCGCTGGCCTGAGTTGGCGCAGCCAGATGATGGCTATCGGCGACGGGTTTTGGTCGCGGGATTGGCGACCGACGCCATTCGTTCGCTGCGCACGCCCACCGAACCGATCCGCCAACGCACCGAGCCGATGCTGGGCCGGGTCGAAGAAGTGACCAGGCTCGATCATCGGCCGCTGGCGCCGGCTTCGGTGCAACGCGCGGCCGCGGCGCGCGCCGCCGGTCAGCGGCGTTGGCCGGTTTGGCTGGCAGCGGTGCTGGCGCTGCTGGCGCTGGGCTTGTGGCTGGGACAAGATCGGCTGCGCGCCTGGTTGCCCGATTCGGCGATTGCCAGCTCGCTGGCGCGGGCCGATGCGGCGCGCGCGGCTGGCCAATTGCTCGACGGCGATCAGAGTGCCCGCGCCCTGTACGAAGCGGTATTGCGCCTGGACCCCGACAACGAGCAAGCGCGTCAGGGTAGTCGTGCCGTCGGTGAGGCGGCGCTCGCCAAAGGCAACGAAATGCTCGGTCGCGACGATCTCCCGGCGGCGCGACAATGGGCGCAAGGCGCGCGCGTGATTTTGCAGGGTGGCAGCGCTTTGGAAGCTTTGGAACAACGTTTGCTTAGCGTCGAAAATCAGCACATCAAGGTGGACGATTTGTTGACGCGCGCCCAGGCGGCGCAACTGGCCGGCACTTGGGCGGGCGCCAATGGCTCGGTGGATTTGTTCCAGCGCGTGCTCGCCGCCGACGCCGACAACGCGATCGCGCGCAAAGGCTTGCAGGATGTGCTGAGCGGGCTTTCCAAACAAGCCGCAGCGGCGATCGATAGCGGTGGGCTGGCGTTGGCCGCCAGCTTGATCGAGCAGATTGCCGGGGTCAACGATCACTGGTCTGAACTGCCGGATCTGCGCGCGCGCTTGACCGTGGCGCGGGCCGAATCACTCGAGGGTCTGGAGCGGGATATCGGTCGTGCCAAAGATTATTTGCAGGCCGGCGCGCTGACCAGCCCACAGCCCGATAACGCGCTGGCGGTGTTCCGTTCGGTGTTGGCACGCGACCCGCAAAACTTGTCGGCGCAGACCGGCATCCGGCAGATTGCCGGACGCCTGCTGGAGCAGGCGCGGGCCGCATTCCGTGACCGCAAACAAGATCAAGCGCGGCGCCTGTTGCAAGACGCACGCGCGCTCGATCCGCAGCTCAAGGGCTGGCAGTCCCTGCAAAATAGCCTGCGCGATGTCGATGAAAAACTGGCGATTGCCGCCGAACAGCGGCCGCTGGATGGGGCGCAGAAGGCGCAAGTGCAAACCTTGCTGGATGCGGCGGCGCTGTTCGCCGCTCACGGTGACTTGATCGATCCGCCGGGCGCCAACGCCTATGACAAGTACCGCAGCGTGCAGGCGCTGGATCGCTACAACGCCGAGGCCAACGCCGGTATCCAGGCGCTGCCGGGGCGGGCAAAAAGTCTGTTCCAGCAAGCGCTCGGTGCGGGCCGATTGACCGCAGCGGCGGCCAACCTGGATGTGGTGCAACAACTGGCCGATCGCGATCCGGCACTGGCCAATATGCGCCAGGGTCTGGCCGCTGCCTGGCTCAAGCAGGGCCTCGCACACCTCGCCGCAGGCAAGACTGCACCCGCCGCCAAAGCGCTCGCCAATGCCCGAAAATTGCAGCCCGATCTGCCTGGCCTGGACGCCGCCGAGGCCGCGTTGCCGAAGCAGTAAACGCTTGACCAACCCGACCATTCCGGCGCGAAAAAAATCTCGACTTGCCCCGGCGCCACCCGCAGCGGCGCCGCCTGATCAGCGCAGCGTCATCTCGATGGTCTCGCCATCCGGCTCCACCTGTAGCGTACGCACCGGCAAATAGCCGCGTGCGGGCGCGATCCAGACCGTGGTCACGCGCCCGGGGTTGCTGCGGATGCGCTCAACGCGCACGGTTTCCAGCGGCTGGCCACCGAGCAAAATCGACTCTTTGCCTGTGACCTCATAGCGGTATTCGCTGATCGAGTGTTTGTTGGCGACCTGGTAGCGAAACTCGGACTTGCCCGCCTGCAGATCGCTGGCAATCGCCAGTGTCAGCAGATGGCGGTCGACCACGGCTACGGTATCGCGCAATTCGAATGGGCCATCGGCATCGCGACCACGAATCCAGTGTTGCTCGGGATCGACCTGGAACGAGCGCGCGCGGCTGGAGAATCCGACCTTCTGCGAGTAGGCATAACGCAGGGTCTGCGGGGTGCTTTGCTGCCAGCGAAATACCGAGGTCTCGCGGATCTTGACGCCAATAAACGCCGCCGCACCGCGGGTGCCGCGGGAAAAAGTCTCAAACTCCCAGCTCTGGTCCGGGTTCTGGCGCAAATGAACGCTGGCTTCGCCCTGGACCTTGCCATTGCGCGCAACATCGAATTGCAGTTCGAACGGCGCCAACGGTGCTGCCGGTGGCGTGGTCTCGGCCAGTGCGCTCTGGGCAAGCGTGGGCTGGGTTAGCGTGGGCTGGGTTAGTGTGGGTTGGGCCAAGGTGGGCTGAGCCAACCACAACAGACCGAAAATCAGCTGCCGAACGGGACTACGCATGCGGTGGATTCCAGTGGGGGCGGTGGCAATGCTTGAGTGTTTCCGGAGCAGCGGAAAAATTCGGTTAAATGCGGAGGTTTACGGAGTCGGTCAAAACCGCAATGGAACCTCCAGCACGCTGCCGTCGATCAGCACCTGACCGTGCTGGTGGCCGATCCGGTGCTGGGTGAACAAGGCGATGCTCTGGATCAGCAGTTGGTGTTCGTGCGGCAATAGCCTGGCCGCCAAGGTGTCGGCGTTGTCGTCGGCGAGAATGGCGATCCGCGTCTGCGCGATCACCGGGCCGGCATCGAGTTTGGGAATCATGAAATGCACGCTGGCACCGTGTTCCGAATCTCCGGCGGCGAGCGCGCGTGCGTGCGTGTGCAATCCGGTGTACTTGGGCAACAGCGCCGGATGGATATTGATCAGGGTCTGGCTGCGCGGCCCGACCACCGCTGCGGATAAAATTCGCATGAAGCCGGCGCAGACGATCAGCCCCGGCTGAACCCGATCAATCGCCGCGAACAGCGCCGTATCGAAATCGCCGCGGCTGGCAAACTGGCGCGGGTTTAGCGCGTGCGCTGGCACCTGGTGTTGGCCAGCGATCGCCAACGCGCCGCAATCACGACGATCACTGAACACGCCGACGACGCGCACCGGCAGCCGCCCGCTGGCGCTGGCCGTCAACACCGCCGCCAGATTGGAGCCGCGGCCCGAGGCGAGCACGGCGATGCGGAGCGCCGCTGTTGGCATCATTCAATCCGCACGCGCTGGTCGTCGCTGGCTGCTTGCACCAGGCCGATCACCTGACTGGCGAGGCCATGCCCAGCCAGCAAGGTGCGCGCGCGATCGACCTCCGCCGCCTCCAGCAGCACCGTAAAACCCACGCCGCAATTGAACGTGCGCCACATTTCGGTCGGTGCCAGGTTGCCGTGCTCGCGCAGCCATTCGAACACCGGCGGCAACGCCAGGGCGCTCGCTGCCAACGCCAGCCCGAGGCCGCGCGGCACCACCCGAATGATGTTCTCGGTGAGGCCACCACCGGTGATGTGGGCCATCGCGTGTACATCCACTTGCGTGAGCAGATCGAGGATCGGTTTGACGTAAATCGTGGTCGGCGCCAGCAGGGCATCGGCCAGGGTCACGGTGCGGCCATCGGCGGGGTTCAAGGGCTGATCGAGCGGGCTGCCACTGCGCTGCAAAATCTTGCGGATCAGCGAATAGCCATTGGCGTGCGGACCGCTGGAGGCGATGCCGAGCACGACATCACCGGCACGCAGTTTGCTGCCATCAAGCAGCGCCGATTTTTCGACGGCGCCGACACAGAACCCGGCCAGATCGTATTCGCCGGGCGGATACATGTCCGGCATCTCGGCGGTCTCGCCGCCGATCAGCGCGCAGCCGGCCAGCTCACAGCCGCGGGCAATGCCGCCGACCACCGCCACGGTGGTGTCGACGTCGAGTTTGCCAGTAGCGAAATAATCCAGAAAAAATAACGGCTCGGCCCCCTGCACCAAGACATCGTTGACGCACATGCCAACCAAATCGATGCCGATGGCATCGTGGCGCCCGAGTTGCTGCGCCAGTTTCAGCTTGGTGCCCACGCCATCGGTGCCGGAGACCAGCACCGGATCGCGATAGCGGCCGGCCAGTTCGAACAGGGCGCCAAAGCCGCCCAGTCCACCCATCACCTCTTTGCGAAACGTGCGCGCCACCAAGGGCTTGATGCGCTCGACCACGGTGGCGCCGGCATCGATATCCACGCCCGCATCGCGATAGGTCAGCGCGCTCGGGCGGCTTTCGGTCTGGCTCATGGTCGGCAGTGAAGTTTTAAGGGCGCCAAGAATAACAGCCGCGCGGCGGCCAGCGAACGCGGGCGGCGCGCATCCGGCAGCGCACCGTGAACAAGCAACCCGGATGCTGCTTGCCTAACCCAACAGGGGGGGTGCAGGGGTTTTCGGCAGCGCGGCGTGGGCGCTTAGAACGGAAAAAAGCGGGGGATAAAAAAGACCGCCAGCGCCCAGAACAGCAGGTTGAGCGGAATGCCGATCTTCATGAAATCGGCAAAACGGTAGTTGCCGGCGTTGTACACCATGGTGTTGGTCTGATAACCGATTGGTGTGGCAAAGCTGGTCGAGGCCGCAAACAACACGGCGATGAGAAACGGGGTTGGGCTCAGATCCATGGCCAGCGCGGTGGAATAGGCGATCGGTGTGAGCAGCACCGCAGTCGCGTTGTTGCTCATCAGTTCGGTCAGCACGGCGGTCAGCAGGTAGACCGCTGCCAGCACCGCCAGCGGCCCGAAGCCGCCGACGAAACCCAGCAGATGGGTGGCGATGAACTGGGCGAGGCCGGATTTCTGCATGGCGATGCCGAGCGGGATCACCCCGGCCAGCAGCATGATCACCCGCCAATCGATCGATTCATAGGCGGCATTGTTGTCGATGCAGCGGGTCGCCACCAGCGCGATGCAGCCGAGGATCGCCGCGGCCACCAGCGGCAGCCAGCCAAGGGCAACGACGCTCATCACGCTCGCCAGGATGGCGATGCTCAGCAGCGCCTGGCGTGGCATCAACACCCGGTGCTCGCGTGCGGACAGCACCAGCAGGGCCGGGTTGCGGCGCAGCGAGGGCAGTTCATTGCCGGGTGCACGCAGCAGCAGTACATCGCCCACGCCCAGCCGGATATCGCGCAGCTTGCTGCGCAGCACATCGCCGCGCCGATGGATCGCCAGAATCGCCGAGCGATAGTGCCAATGGCATTCTGGCGACATCAGCGTGTGCCCGACCAGCGCCGAGCCGGGCGCGATCATCACTTCAGCGATGACCGGATGGCCGTTGCCAGCGTTCGGTTCGATCGGCTGAAAATCCGGCGCGGTCTGCAAGCGGTTCTCGTCGATCAAGGCGCTGATGCGGTTCCAGTCGCCGCGCACAATCAACACATCATCGGCGCGAATCGGCTCGGCGCGCGGCAACGCCTGCGCACTGTCATCGCGCAGCAGCTCCAGCACGTAAACACCATAGCGGTCGCCGAGCTTGGCTTCGGCGACTGTTTGTCCGAGCAACGGCGAGCCCGGCGGCACCCGCAGTTCGGTGATGTATTTGCCGAGTTGATCGAAAGCGTCCGGATCGTCGCTGTGCGCGTGTGGCAGCAGCCAGCGTTGCACCAACAACAAATAGACAAAACCGGCGACCAGCATGATCAGCCCGAGCTGGGTGAACTCGAACAACCCGAAGCCGGGATGGCCGAGATTCTGCGCCAGCGAGTTGACCAGCAGGTTGGTGGAAGTGCCGACCAGCGTACACACGCCAGCCATTTGTGCGGCATAGGACATCGGGATCAGCAGTTGCGAGGCGGGGATACGATTGGCCGCCGTGGATGCCAGCACGATCGGTAGAAACACCGCCACGGCGGCAGTGTTGTTGATGAATGCAGAGAGTAGGCCGACCAATGTCATCACCAGCAACGTCATCGGCAGTGGCCGCCGCACGCGCGCGACCAAACGGCCCATGGCCTGGACCACACCGCTGGCGGAAAGCCCGCTGCTGAGCACGAACATCGCCGCTACCGTGATCGTGGCCGGACTGCTGAAACCCGACACCGCCTCGGCCGGCGTGACCAGTCGCAGCACCAGCAGGCTGGCCAGCACCAACAGCGCCACCACATCGCTGGGCAGCTTTTCGCTGATGAACAACGCCACCGCGACCACGATCACCGCGAGCGTCAGGATGGCGTCGATGCCCATGCCCATCACCTTGTTGAGGATAGAAAATTAAAAAAAACCGTCGTTCGCAGTGTACGCTGCGGTCGCGCCAGAACAGTGGCCAGGCGTTCCGGGCTTCCCCAGTTTAATTCGCACCATCGCCGACGGTACCCGGTGGACCGATACTGGCAAATTGTCGGCCATGACCGATCCCCACAGCCAGCGGGCGCCACCGGGATCGCTCGGCACCGAGCACGAGCCGGTGACAGGCCAGGTTTTGTTACGTCCAGCGGGCGGGGTCTTTTACGTTAAAAACCGCGCTCCGCCGCCGACCTGGTTGGGCAAAAGCTGCGCTTAAGCTCAACCTATGTCTCCCCTAACCGCGCACATCGCTCGCCGCGCTTTGTGTGCTGCGTCCGGGCTACTTGCTACGCCACGCCAGTGTCTGGATGCCAGTGCCTGGATTGCCGCTTTGCCGCGTGGCGGACTATGCTCGACGCTCTGGCTGGGAGTGACGATGCGTACCGAGCAATTAGCAAGATCCGTTGGGCCGTTGGGCCTGGGCCGGCACGGGGCGCCGCGATGAATCCTGCGGTCGGCGAGTTTGCGCACTATTTGGCGTCAGCCATCACTTTGCTGTTCGGGCTGTGGTGTTTGCTGCGGCCACGGCGG
>Ga0210016_1003028_pt1 | contig 15030 bp, 14 predicted proteins | sample CryGeyCG2014_300_FD_185454 | JGI IMG/M metagenome (GOLD analysis project Ga0210016, IMG submission 185454) | Groundwater microbial communities from aquifer - Crystal Geyser CG02_land_8/20/14_3.00 (SPAdes) (version 2) | ecosystem: Environmental > Aquatic > Deep subsurface > Groundwater | place... | reverse complement strand
TTGTAAGGTAGTCATAGTTTGAGCCGTTATGGGAATTTCCGGTCACATAGACGTTGCCGGAGGAATCAAATACAATGCTATAACCCTTATCATCACCTCCACTATTGTATACCTTCTGCCACACAACTTCTGCGCCAGGTCCTTTGGGACTTGTCTCGCCTCCAGGCGTAAGCGGGATCAATCCCTGTACCTGTCCTCCCGTAATAACCTGCTCCGCTGCCCCCGACGCGCCGAAACCAACGAAAAAAGCATAAGAAAAGTTTGTTAACACTAATCCCGATATCAGGATACCACAAAATATTGCTCTTTTCATTTTATACTTCCTAACTTTTAAATTCCAGCTTTTTAATTTCGCTCATGACACATGACTCATGACTGTCTTAAAAAGACCTGACCCCAGTTATCATTTTTATTTTCTCAGAATTTCAGCTTTTACTTTCAACTTTCAACCTTCAACTTTCAACTGTTTTTAAGCAGGCGGGCATGCCTGACACCTTTTTTGTTATAGGCTGTATCTAAAAACTAAAAGCACTTCGTTTCCTTTGGTACCAGGAAGGATCTGCCAGAAAACCTGTTCTTTTTGATCTTCCTTTGATTTATTCTTTTCGATCCTTTTGTTAAAACCTTTTGCCTGGTCGTATGTCATCCATATATCCAACCCATAAAATACAAAAAACATACAGGAAAAAATTATGGTATTATAAGAAGGCTCTAATAATTCCTGATTGGGGTTAAAAGCTCTATCCAGCAGAAAATATTCCGTCCCGATAATAAATAAACCCGATCCTGCGTCTCCCAGATAAAAATGACCGAGTCCCGGAATAAACGATTTTAAAACAGCTTCTTTAACGGATTTTTCTTCATTAAGATATCCTGTATTATTTAAGTGAGCAGTTATAGGTGCATCTATAACCGTGCATATCCAGAATAAAGGAATCATAGAATTAATAGTAGGCTCTCCCATAATATCAAACAGCTTTCCCTGCCTTGCTTTGTCTATAGTATAAAAAACTATCGCTTCTCCTATCAATGTGCTTAAAATTGTCTGTGTATTCTCCATACAATAATTTTGGCCCCATCCCGGTAAAACTACTGACATACCTAAAGCTTTCAGAGGATCCTTATATCTGACAGGGGTCTCTGGATCAGTGGCAAAACATGCGTTTGGAATTAAAACAATAATAAGAAATACTAATATTTTCTTCATTTTTTCACTTTTAATTTAATTAATTGGAACCGTTCCCCATTATTAATTTTCTTTAGCTTATTATCCAAGGTCACAATTTGTGACCTTAAAACTGTGGACCGTCGACCGCCTGTCCTACGAAGCCTTGGCGTAGGAGGATGGACTGTGGACTGTTATTACCGAGCAACCAGTAACGAGTAACCAGTAACGAGCAACCAGCAACTGCCTTAAGGTCCTTACCACCTAAGAGGTAGAACTGGTTCTTCAGCCCTTGCGATTCTCGGCATAATTACCCTCGTAGACTAAAATAAATGGTCGCTGTCCCTATTTATTTGTTGTTAGTTGCCAGACTCTAGTTAGAATTTTTTATAATATGGATTGCCTTCCGCCTTTTTTAATACCTCTTGCCGCCGTTTTTCAAGTTTTTCCAATTCTTGGGTTCGTTTTTCTTCTATTACTTGGAGATTACTATACAACTGTTTAAGTCGGGACTGTTTGTTTTTTTCGTATTTAAAATAATTGGTTGGGCTATATCTTCGCTCAAGATCTTGTATTTCTTTATATAAAGAATCGCGCTGTCTATCGTATTTAGCATTAACATTCTTTTCTTGTTCCTCAATTTGCTTTAATTGTTGATCTAAAATACTGAAGTCAAGTATATCCCTTGTTTTCTTTGGGGTAAGTTTTCGCCCTATTTCGGCATCGCTTGGCGATATTGTTGGTGGCAGGGGTGGCCACTGAGCATCACAATTGCCAAATAGCATTAAAAAAATAATGATAAATGCAAAGAGATTCACTATTTTATTATCCATGGTTAATACCTCCCTCGCCTTACTTTTTTTGACGATAAGGCTGTCATAAAAATTTACTGATTTACTCTATCAATTTCTAACCATTAGTTCTGTATATTAACTATGGATCGTCGACCATGAACTTTATTAACTTTTAGCTTTGAACTTTCAGCTAGTTTTAACCAGGTTGACATTTTCAGAGAAGACCTGACATCTCTTTTAGATATTTATTTAAACTCTTCTCTAAGCTCTTTGTTTTTTAAGACAGATATAACTATTAAACTAGCAGTTATTATTAGAGACCATATTATGAATTCACGTGTAAAACGTGCCATGGGAAATTTTTTCGTAATTGAAATCACCACTACTGTCGTCATTATCCCTACTAATGCATTAATAAATTTTATAACCATAATAATTATTATAGTTTTTAAACTCCAAAGTTTTAATTGAACAAGTCCTATACCCATAAGTGATCCTGCAATTCCATTAAGACCTATAAAATAACAATAAATAACTGGGATGATCTTCGCCCAAACGGGAGCATTTTGCATTAGCGCATAAAAAGATATTGACAACTTAATAGTTTGGCCTAATAAAAAAGCATCTCTTATTCCCCAAATGATGATTCCGATCCCGATTGCTATAATAATTTGTTTTCTTGTTATTTTCATTTTTTTTTCTACACGTTTGACTTACGACGTACAGCTCGCCCGCCCTTGTCCGCCTTTATCCACCAATCTTTAAGGTGGAAATCTTGCTGGGCGCGACGCTTGACGGTATTCATGCGGGCATGCCTGACACCCAAGCTTTCTACCACCTACGAGGTGGAACGGGTTCTTATTATATATAAATATAGGGGATTGTCAAGAGAATAAAAAATTTATTCGGGGAACTTTGGGCGGGCAAGTCACTGAACCATTCAATGCGCTTCCACCTAACAAACTTGGCGGACACAGCAGGTTCAGGATAAACCCCGCCCCTACGCGATTAATTCCTTAATCTCCCCTAACCCCTCCTTATAAAGGAGGGGGATAAAAACATTCACCCCCACCTTTTTTTACGGCAGTATTGACTGCGCCCATTCCAGGAAACGCCTTGCATGCTTTGAAAGTGTCCCGGCATCGCTGCCTGAAAAAAGCTTGTCCTGATACTCCAGCAGATTCTTCCTGCGTATCAGTTCCTGAAGATGCTCCGCGTTTTTCCTTGCTTCCTCTGTCTTGAACAGGGAGATCAAAAGACGGACCGCGTCGTCATGTTTGGGGCTTATGCTTCTTATCCCGTGAAAACACGCAAGCAGGGCGTCGTTCGCGGAAATAGCCGAGTGTATCGCGTTCAGGCAGGCTGAATTCCATCTTTCCTTTGCCAGATCGTCTTCCATGCTGCTTATAAATTCCTTTGCTTTCTTCAGGAAACCGGAGTATTTCGCCTTGTCTATTTTTATTGTTTTAACCTTACTTTCCATTTCTTCCAGCCTCTGAAAGAGCCTTCCCGTATATAAGTTTCCCTTCACCCGCGACTTCCGCGATAAGGCCGCTGCCCTTCTTTAGCTTCCTTGCCACACCGCCTGCCTTCATCAGTATTGGGGATAACCTGTTGCCGAACGCGACCGTAATGTCTGTTTCGAGTTTTCGCGCCTCTTTCTCCGCGATCTTCATGTTTTTGCCGTCCGGGAATACGATAAGCGCGTCTATATCGCTGCCCGGAAGCGCGTCCCCCCTGGCAACGCTCCCGAAAAGGATAATGCTTACCGGTTTGGGCGCTGAGAACCCCTTCAAAATATACCCTTTAAGAAGCCCAAAAATCCCGCGTTCGCTCTCAAAAAGCGGGAACAGCACCGATTTAACGAACGCGTTCTGTTCCTCAAGGATGTAAAGAAGGGACCTGCCGGAACTGCGCATCCGCACTAAGCCCTGCAAGGCAAGCCCCTGAAGCGCTGTGTGGCATTTTACGTGCGAAAGGCCTGTTGCCTTTGCTATCTCCCTTCCGTTGGATTCCACGCGTGCCTTAACCATAAACCTCAATATTTTCACGCGCGATTGCTGGCCCAGTATTGTATTTAAGGGTTCCCTGAATATCATCTATCCTCCATTGGTAACTAATATTACCATATGGTAATAATAAATACCATAAAAAACGAAAAATGTCAAGGAAAAAAACACTTATTGTTCCGCAACATTCAAAATGTCACATTTGGGAACCTTAAAATGTCACATCGCTCATAGTTGGTACTCTCCGATTTTCTGCTCATCCTTTAAAACAATAATCTTTCTGTTGGGGATAAGACCCACGGTTACTTCCTGTTCTGGAAATCGTCCTACTTTCCAGGTTCTGCCTTCGAGAGTACCCACCCCCCTCACCCTACCCCTCTCCCTCGAGGGGAGAGGATAAAGGAGAGGGTGATTATTACCTGATTTTTAAACCAGCCAGCCTAAATAATTTTCCCCCGGCTATGTGACACTTTGATTGTTCCCAATGTGACCTTTTGATTATTTCCGCACAGGAAAAAAACACTTATTCCGTATTTCGGGTGTCTTGACCCCTTTGAAAAAAAAAGGCGTCTTTTAAATGCAATCATTAGTCCCACCCAGTAAGATTTCCACCTTAAGGATTTCCACCTTAAAGATTGGCGGATAAAGGCGGACACGGCAGATTCAGGGCAAGCCATTAAATTATTTTAAAAAGTAGCTTGTCCCCTTTTCTTTTCAGATAATGCTTGATTTTTGGAATAATTGATCTATAATACTTGTTGGAAGTGCAACTTTTTAATAGGTGACATCTAGGCTTTTCGGATCGATAGGTTACAAATACTATTTCGCTATTACCACTACTCCGTTGGTCACCGTGGTTCCGACCCTTGCCTGCCAGATATACGCGCCATCCTCAGCAAGGTCAGTCCTGCCGAAGTTGCAGTAGCCGTTCCAGAGAATATACTTTGCGCCCTGCTGAATGGTTTCTGTGTAGATCACGGCGCCGTTCAGGTCGAAGATCGTGAACACGCCCTCTTAGTAGCTGATATTGGTAAATTCACAATCTTATTAGCAATGTTTTTAATAGAAATAAGCAACGAATCCTCTTCGCACCTGGGACATTCCTCGGTTTCTATTTTCTCAACCCTTCCAGACTCAACATCAATAATTTTTAATGCAATGACATAGGTGGCACCAACCTTTCCCACAGAACCGGCGAACATTTTACACACGTTCAATAATTTACCTACTTGGATGATACATTCTTGGCTTGTGCATCCAGATAGTTGAAATTGCTGTTCCTCCAAAATCTGTTCCATATTCTCTCTCGTCACAAGAGTGAATCTTTGAGAATTAAATAATTGGGCACGGAGATAGTCAGAGAGAGCCATCACCGTTCCTTTTGATATCCCCTCGCCTGCTTCTAAATCCACTACCGCAGCAGTAGTTTCTGTTTCCATTGCATAGGAATTAGATGTAAAAATTATGGTTCTTCTCCATCCACCATCATATCTTCTCTGCCAAACAGAATTTCCATTTGAATCATATTTTATTGTCAGAAAATCAGCAGTTGAGCCAACATATGAACTTCCTGCTACGTAAACATTACCAGTATCATCGACTGCAATGCCGTAGCCACAATCATCATTTCCACTATCATATATTTTCTACCACACAGTTTCTGCATTTGTAAGCTGTTTAGGGCCGCCGGGTGGCAGACTTTCACCTGAGATCTTCGGAATCACCCCCGCATCCTGGCCCTTTATTATCACCTGCTCCGCCCCGCCTGATGCGCCGAAGCCGACAAAGAAAGCATAGGAGAGACTCGTAAATGCCAATCCCGATATCAGGATGCTATACGATATTATTCTTTTCATATTATTCTCCCTGACTCTCCCAGCCCTGAATCTGTACCCATACCACCTACGAGGTGGAACGGGTTTTCAGACTTCTGAAAAGTACCCTATCCCCAATTTTCAGCAATCTGCATTTGCATGGTTATATAAATCTAATTTGCAGTTTTTTATCAAAGGTATGCGCGATTTTATGCAAAGTCTGCAGGGAATACCCTCGGTAACGGGGAGACTCCAATCTTGCAATAGCTTCCTGAGAAACATGCAGTCTCTTTGCGAATTCCTTCTGTGTGAGGCCAGTTTTTTCTCTTAATTTCAGCAGCTGCCAGGTCGTCTCGATGAAAGGATCGTCGTCGGGCTCTTCGCAAGCCTTGACAAATTCCGGATCTTTCATTTGTTCTTTTTCCCATTCCTTAAAACCAGTCAGTTTAATTTTCTTCATAGCTCATACTCTCCTTTTTTGTATCTATTTTCAAAATCAGCTTTATATCTTAAAGCCCGTTCAATCTCGTTATCCGGGACCTTATCGGTTTTTTTCATAAAAGCATGCGTAAATAGCATGTAATTCTTAAAAACAAAGAAAAATAGTATCCTGTAAGTATTTCTTTCTATCTCTACCCTGAATTCATATATTTTATCCCGAAGATAACCTACGTACGGCCACTTGAAAGGCAGCAGGCCTTTCTCAAGGAGCCCCTGTCTTTTTCTGAAGGCCGCTCTTGCTTTTAAATTCAAGCCGTTCAGGCACTCGCTTGCCAATTCTTTGCCGTTAGCAGTCCTGTAATACTTTATCGTATACATTTGCCTTCATCTTCTGCTATATATTATATAACAATTTTGTTATAATGTCAAGGAAAAAATGATTTTGTCAGCCAAAATTGATCTACCCCATCAATTTCTAAATCACCTGCTATCTGCTTTAAATTGACATTTTCAGAGAAGACCTGACACCCAAGCTTTTCTTAAAAAGAACCTGGGATCATCTTATAGAGATAAAAAATTGAGGTAAGGAAAAGCACGATATAGGACGGAACATTCATAAGGACCGCGGTTTTAAGCGGCTTGTCCGCGTATTTCAGGAATATGCGCTTCAGGAAGTAACCCTCTATGACTACCGTTAGGATAAACCCGGTCAGATACAGCAGGACTGCCGCGATGATCGCGGTAACAAACTCGGCATGAGAGGTATAAGCTGCGGGAGTTCTGAATAAATTGTGTCCGGGCATTACGAGCACGCCCAGAAAAACAGAAAGGATCGCCAGCCCGAAAAAAAAGAGATAAAGAAATATGTCTATCACTTTTCTTTTCTTCCGCTCCATCTTATCGTCTATTCCCAATACTTTGACGCACATATTACGAAACAATCCTGCGCAGATGAATGCGGCTATAAAAAGTAAAAAACTAGAGCTGTAACTTAAAAAGTATAGGATCCCTACCGCTGTTGATATAAGATTTAAAAGGGCGGATATGCCGATCGCCGGAAGAATTTTGACCGGCGTGATCCGTTTCAGCACAAGCGCTTCTATTAAAACTACGGCTGCATACGATTTCCCCATTGTCCTGAAAGCCGACACAAGCGTGAAACTTACCAGGAAAGAGGAAGATATTATCGATACGTTTGCCCGGCACAGCGCAGGTGCCAGGAGTATGCACGCGCACCCGATATATATTAATCTATCCTTTTTCATCTTTCCATCTCCTTTATTTATTACAAGCTTAACGTTCGACTCACGACGTATGACCTGTCCTTCGAAGCTTTAGCGTAGGAGGACGTTCGACGGTATTCAGGCATTTTCAGAGAAGAACCGCCTTCGCCCTTTCTGAATCAAAACACAGTCTGCGGGCATGCCTGATACCTTTTTTTTCTACTTCAATTGTTCTAACTTTTCTTTGGCGCCTTTTCCGGCAGATCCGTTTGGATCCAACTCAATTACCTTTTTCCAATCCTTTTTTGTGGACTTAAGATTTCCCATCTCTCTGTAAATTTCACCGCGCAAATAATAGGCCTGAGCTGAGCGGGAATCCAGCTTTAGTAATCGGTTACAATCTTTGATCGCTTTATCATACAATTTCTTCTTCATATAAATAATGGCGCGGCATAAATAGTATTCAGTGATTTCTGGGTCCAATTTTATTGCTTGATTGTAGTCTTCAATGGCTTTATCATATAATCCTTTATGTCTGTAAGCAGAAGCGCGAATTACGTAGTTATTGCTAAATCCCGGATTTAATTTCAGCCCTTGCGAATAATTCTCTATAGCCTTATCTTGTAATCCTTTTCTTTCATAAGCAAAGCCTCTGAGATAATAGACCCTTACTGAGTTAGAATTTAGCTTCAAGGCCTGGGTATAGTCCTTAATAGCCAGATCAAATGAATTCTTCCCGGAATAAATAAGCCCGCGGGAAATAAAACTTTCAGCATACGAAGGGTTTAATTTAAGTGCCTGATCGCATTCCTTAATTGCCTTATTGTATAATCCTTTTTTCGCATAAACAAAACCGCGGGAATAATAAAATTTAGGGTCTTTAGGATTTAATTCTAGGCCTTTACTAAAATCGTGAATAGCTTCATCGTAAAAGCCTTTATAAAAATAGGTAAGACCGCGGTTAAAATAGATCTCTGCATTTTGGGGATCTTTCTGTAAGGCATCAGTAAAATCCTGGATAACTTTATCATACTGAATTGAACTACTGAAATGAGCAAGCATAACAAAAAGTTCGGCATGATCGGGATTGGCCTCAATGGCCCGGTTAAGGTAAAAAAGTGTTTGGGCGTCATTATCTTTTTTATGATATTGAATTACTTTATCAAGTGAATCAATAAATTCCCGTGATCCGCCTTTCTCTTTTACTTTGGTTATTATTTTGATGAAATATGGGTCATATACAGAAGTTTTATTGGGGTTAGATTTATTTACGCAGCCGGAAACAAACAAAAAAACCAGGCTAACACCCAGGAAAACAAATTTTTTCATTATCATATTACCAGCCACACTTTTTTGAACAATTAAGTATTGTGTCCCCGGAATTCATGGCAAGATCTCGCCCGCTGAAAAGACGGGCGGACAACGTTCGACTTACGACGTTCAGCTTGCCCGCCGTAGCACTTGCTACCTTCCTGCGAATAGCAGGGAGATAAGGCTGTCAAGGTTTCTGCGCAGGCGGGACGTTCGACGCTTGACGGTATTCATGCGGGCATGCCTGACACCTTTTTTATTTTTTGGCAAATAAATGAACCTGTCCACTTTATTTATTTTCTTGTCATTTTATAACAATATCTGTTATATTTTGGCATTTGCCAAGGCAGATATTTTGAATACAGACTCCGTCCTTTTTTCTAAGGTCACAATTTGTGACCTTAAAACTGTGGACCGTCGACCATGGACTGTATAGTTCTTCTCATAAGATATGTCACATGTCAAGACCTGACACCCAAGTGCCGCTTTTTAATTATCCTGCAGATGAATATCGTCATGTTCGTCATAGTCATAGTCATATTCCTCTTCAGGCTCAGCAAATAAAATAATATAAAAATTGCCCCATTTCGCGTCCAGGCAGATAATGGATCTGTTGCCGGGAAGCCACGCCGGGCTCTCAAGGCTCCCGTTATTCAGCCATGTCAGCCTTTCACGGCTCATCTGCGTTGTATTGAAAACGCCTATATAGGTTTCGAGAGCGCTTCCGAGTTTTTCCGCCGAACCTTCATAGGCAAAATAATTTCCGTCTGAGGACCAGGGACCGCAGACCTCGCCATCACTCAGGGAGTCGTTTTTTTTCTTTCCGCCGTCCCAGTTCATCCAGAATTGTGAATTTCCTATTTTACAGTGGACCTTGCTTGGTATGCCCGCCCTGGGAGAAACATACCATTGCACAAACCTGATATCGCCGGAATAAATAGTCGTGATTATTTTTGTCTTAATGTCCAGCAGGCATAAATTTTTATTATCCCCGGCGCCCGGTGAATCCAGGACAAAAGCGATCTTTCCTTCGGGAAGCCACACCAGTCCCTGCCGGATCTCCCCCGGCTGTGCCAGAAGCTCCCGCGCGGTCCCGTCGGCATTTATGGAATATATCCCTTTTTCAGAGTAAAAGGCTATACTTTTGCTGTCGGGTGACCACGCGGCATAAGACCCCCGCGAGGAAATGTGCCTTTTGCCTCCTACGGCGCCGTTCTTTTCCACGTCAGCGACCCAGAGCCCGGGACGCGCGTCAGGCGCGCCTGCCAGGTAAACAAGCTTTTTCCCGTCAGGAGACCAGGCGAAACCGGCGGCATTTTTCGCGGCCCTGTCGGCAGCGGCCAGAGCTAACGGATTCCTGCTCAGCTTCAAAATAACCGCTCCCTCCCTTTTATTAACGGCAGCCATCAATGAACCGCCGGGAGATAAAGCAGGCTCGCTGTAATTCCCCTCCCTGGTTAACCGGTATATGCCTTTAACGGTTGGCGACAGCCTCTGGACGTTTATTTCCGGCATCTCGAATTTCTCTTCCAGGCCGCTCAAGAGGCTTACTGCCTGCGCCTGGATATCGGGGTCCCTGCTCTTCAGGGCAACAAATAAAACATTGGCGATCTTCTTGTTATAGTAGTTCGGGTCAACCGCCTTCAGCTGCAGGAAAACGGGGATCTGCAATACGCTCTTCCAGGCAAAAATAGATTCGGGTTTTTTAGCCAGATAATCCTTAAGCCTGGCCAGTATTTCATCCCTGGAATTGTTTTTCACGAACACATTGGTGATTTCCGCGGCATAGGTCTTCATTCCGCCATCCCCGCCGGGAACGGGCGGCATATTTTCCAGGACCGAGAATATCCGGTCCGCAAGATCGCCAGCTGACCTTGTATTCCCCTTGCGGATATTTTCCTCTATCCCGGAACAGAACAGACCGACGACCCTGCCGGCATAAGTGTCCCTTGTTTCCCCGATATTTTTTACGTCATATTCATTTTTTTGCAGAAATAACAGGAAGTCTTCGGACAGGTCTCCGGCATGCCTGATCAATCCGTTCTGAATATCCCGGCCTATCTGCTGAAGATAGCCGTCCAATTCCTTCCTGAAAGCGCTCTTCTTTTTGTCTATATGCACTTTTGACGCCATTTCATTGTGCATCTCCCTTACTTCTTTTAAAAGAAAAACAAAGGGAAATATCCTGCGCGCTTTTTTCAATTCCTCCAAAGACTGCTCCGGCGGGGAAGATACCTGAATGCTAAGAAACCGCGCATTGTCAACATGTTCCATTGCCTTTGGCAGGGCTATGCCCGCATAAACAGCGAATAATAAGATAATGGATAAAATAACAGTCCCGTAAGGTTTCTTAGCTTTCGCGGAAGGAAGTTTGCGCTTTGCGTGAACCAGGGTTCTGGGCGGGGGGAAGTTGTCAGGAATGCCCGGATATGCTATCTGGAACAGCTGTTCCTGTTTTGCAAGGCCTTTCAGGTAATGGAACTTAAGGTCCAGGAGGCTGACTTTATCCGGGAGGGTATCTTTAAGCAGTGCATGGGCTTCCGCGGAGATCAGTATCTGGCCGCCGTGAGCAGCTTCCTGGACCCTCTTTGCCTTGTTTATGCAGGGACCGAAGTATTCACTGCCTATGACCAGCGGCTCTCCTGTGTGGATGCCGATCCTGACAAGGACCTTGCCGATATGCTCAGGCCATTCGTATTCATTTAAAGCCAGCTGGAACTTGACCGCGAACCTTACCGCGTCCCTCGGCCTGGTAAAGGCAAGGATATACGAGTCTCCCTCGAACTTCACCTCTATGCCGTCATGCTCCTTTAAGGCATCATGCAGTATCTGGTTGTGGGCTTCAAGGACCGGCATGAACGAATCCCCGAACCTTACCCACAATTCGGTGGAGTTCTGGATGTCGGTGAAAACAATAGTTACAATTCCTTTCGGCAATTCTTTTGTCATTTTAACCCTTAAAAATCAAGTGTTTCTATGGCTATATTATACCAAAAGCCTGTTAAAATGTCAAGCGGCAGTTGGCAGGCTCTACAGGTAAACACTGTTTTACTCCCTGCAGCTGCTACGCAGCTCAACGCAGGGACCTGCGCCCGCCAATAATCGTGGCGGGCTACGGCACGAATTTTTGAGAATTGGAATAGAATCTTTCGGAGTAGACCCTTTAGGGTCGTTTAAACGGGGCTCCCTCCTTAAAAATTGGCAGCTTGCCCGCCAGTCAGTTTGGCGGGGGTCTTCGAAAAGCCTTGCCCTATAAAAATCGGATGAATCCGACCGCTACATCCCCCTCACCTTAGTCCTCTCCCACCATGCCTCGTCGGCAGGTCGCCGAAGTGGCGACAAGGGGCGAGGAAAAAAAGGGATAGCATATTCAAACCTTATTTATTTTTCAGGAAGGCTTTTTTGGCTTTGGATGTGGGAAGCTTCTTTAATTCCCTGTTCCTCAAAGTCAGCGCCGAAGCGCCTTTCCAATTCTTGCCGCGTTTTGCCATATAAACCTCCTTAAAATCAATTAAAAATTAAAAATGAAAAATTAAAAAATGAAGGAGTCAGGGCTGAAGCCCTGAGTTACATTAACTCCCAAAACACGCAAACCTACAAATGTGCGGGAAAGCACAGCAGGGCAAGCCCTGCAGCTACATTAACGGGGCTAAAGCCCCTACTCCAAAAATACGCAAACCTACAAATGGGCGGGCAAGCCCGCCCCTACGCGCAATCTTGCCTTACACCTTATCCCCCCTACTTTCCTACGAAAGTAACAGGGGGGACCTACGCCCGCCAATATTCGTGGCGGGCTACGGCACGAAGGACTACTTTACTCGCCCCCTGAAGCAGACGACTCGCAAACCTAAAGGTTTGCCCTACTTAACCCGCACCCGGAAGCGGACGACTCGTGCTTCACCTACGCCGAGTGTGGAGATCAGCCAGCGAAGGCCTTTGATATCCGAGCCGGGAGGCACAGAACCCCAGGGCTGCCAGATGCCATCGGCATCCATATACGACCAGGTGTCAGCAGGGAATGTATCCATAGATAAAAAGAAGAGCGGAACGTAAACAGATGTATTGAACACGACTGTGTCGGTTATTACTACCTCGATAGCAGTATTGGTACCAAGATTGCTGACTGTCAGGATATAAACAAGCGTATCCCCGTTTGATATCTGGGTCAGGACCCCGGTTTCCCCTTTGCTTTCGTTGAACATTTGCTTTTCGATCGTTATTACCGGCTGCACGACAGTTTCCTGCTGGGTATCAGAAATATTCAGATCCGCACAGACCATCACAATTGAGGGACTCCCAGATATCCTGTCGCGGTAAAAAACCGTTCCTGTGCCTGAGCTTAAGTATAAGCTGGTTGTATCCTTCCAAGAGGTGTTGCTTGCTGAGAATTTACCTTTTTCAGAGGTTGTGGAGAACCTGACAGAATCATTGAATGTCGTGTCCACGCTGGAGTCCGAGTTCCTTGCCTCAACTATAACGGGAGCTGACTCGCCTGTTGAGATGCGGAACGGAAGGGACGCGATAACTATGGAAGCCGCTCCTATTTTTTCTGTCTGCAAGCCGGGTAACATTCCCAGGTCATTCCTGGAAACCGTGATAACGGCGTTGCCTGAACAATAATCCCGGTAGTAAAAGCTTGCCTGGCCGCTCACGAACGAAACCTTTGTTATATCAATCCACGGCACGAAGAAAATGGAGAAATGCCCGGACTCTGAGGATGTGAAAAGCAGGGCTGTATCATTGAACGTAATATCAGCCGCGGTTTCTGCGCCGGTCGCGGAAACCTTTATCTGCTTTGAAATGCTGCCGCACAATATATTCTGCGCTGAAGACGTAAAAGAGAACCTGTCAGCTGTCCAGTTTATTGTCGGTATCCTCTGCATCCTGACGCAGTCAAACCAGGCTGTGCCTTCTGCCTGCCCGACGCTGAAACGGTACATAAGGAACGTGGTTGCGGCTGACATAACGCTGACGGTTGTTTGCAGGGTCCAGCCTTTTGTGCCGTTCATACCTGCAAAAACCGCCTCTCCCAGATAATCATCAGGATAAACGTCGCCCTTCCACCACACAAGCCGGAGGTTCGCGTATTCGCCTGTAAGGTTATCCGTCCTACAATACTGGCTTATTTTATACGGGGTGTTCGGGCTAACGGGGTATTTGTCAGCAAGGCTTGGGATATACCACTGGGCATCAACGTAATGGTCCTCTGCCACGGTTTTATGCACCGCGAGCGATCTGTTACCGCTGTATTTTGCCGCGGAAGTCCAGGTCCACGTGCTTCCTGCAGGCAGCCAGCCTGAAGGTGTGCCTGTGCCTGCTTCCAGAGAAGGATTGTTCACGATGTTTTCCGTTATGGTGACCCCGTTGCACCTGGCTGTGATGGTGTCAGCGCCGGCGAAACCCGAAATAATGACGGCCGTGCAGAACCCGTCAGCTCCGATAATGTTCCCTGCCGGATAAGTGATCGTGTCAAAAGAAGAGCCGCGCGAAGTGTAAACCGTGACCTGCTGGCCTGCCATCGGCACGTTGAACTCGTCAGCAGCGTAGACCGCAACAGCGCAGGCAGCCGTTGCGCCTGCAGGGAACTTTCCCCTGTCCGGGTATGGGGTGCGCAGGTAAGAAGTAAACTCCGAAACAGGCCTGGGCACAAAATCTATCACGCAGTTCCTGCTATATGAATTTTTCACTTCCGGGGCCGAAAGGCACCTGGTATACATTTTGAACTCGTCTAAGAAACCGGTAAAGCAATGGCCTGCCCATTCTGTGCCTATCACTATCTCCTTGCCGCTGGAGTCAATGGACCCTGTGAACGAGGAGGAAATATTCTTCGAACTGTCAAGGTTCCCGTTCAGATAATAATTTGCCTTGAAATTCTTCCTGTCGATCGCTATTACCAGGTGGTTCCACTTGTTCAGCTGCAGGGAGCCGTTTGAGGAGGTGGTGCCGCCTTTTCCGTTCGCGTCAGCCATTTCCATCTCGATCCTGCCGTCCGTGTAAATGTCTATCACCCACCACTCAGCCGGGTAGTTAGATTTTTCAAGCCACCGCATATTATCCCCGAACGCTGCCGGCTTTATCCATACCTCGAAAGTGAAATCAGATGTGCCGAAGCACAGCGAGGCGTCCTCCGGCAGCTTTACAATGCTTCCTGCTGATCCGTCCAGGTATATGGCAGACCCGAAAACAGCCGTGTCTCCTGTGCCTGAAACATAAATGGGGTTGGACGCGTAACCGTTGTTCCCGAACCCCGAGATGTCATTCAGGTCAAGGTCA
>Ga0210016_1003026_pt1 | contig 15034 bp, 27 predicted proteins | sample CryGeyCG2014_300_FD_185454 | JGI IMG/M metagenome (GOLD analysis project Ga0210016, IMG submission 185454) | Groundwater microbial communities from aquifer - Crystal Geyser CG02_land_8/20/14_3.00 (SPAdes) (version 2) | ecosystem: Environmental > Aquatic > Deep subsurface > Groundwater | place... | reverse complement strand
GTGACTTGCCATCCGCACGAACGGTCGAAGAAGTTGAAACACTTTTGCCATGGAATTTGCATGCAGCAGATTTAACCATTGAAATGGTACGCTGAGCAGACTGCTGTTCGTGGATCACTTACCCTTATGAGCTTGCAGGAGTATTGGCACAGAAGGAAATAAGTGGGATAAAGCAAGGCCAAGCGGGACAAGCCTGAATAAATAAGGGTTTAAAGGCTATCGTAGAAAAAAACGCGACAAAAATCATTTGGCACAAAAAAACACCCAAAAATCACGATTCAGGCTTTTTTTGCAAATCATTTGGCACAGAATAAAGCGGAAAAACTACCGTCTGTCAGGCCGCTCCCCGTCCGTGTCGCATTCCCCGTCTTGCTGCTAACTCCGCTTCATCGTACAGCCCAAAGTCCGCTATCCAAACACGTCCCTTTATTCAATAAAAACAAAGTGGAATACTTTTGTGATTTATTGGTCTGGCTTTTTTGACAATCGGTTATAAAAAGACAGGATCATCTCAACGCGCTGGTCAAGGCTGAATGCCTGGACGGCGGAGGCCTCTTCGGCCAGGGTAATCGCCATGCGCAGCGTGGCTGGGTCGCGGCTGTGATAGTGCGCTTCCATCTCGGCGACACGCAGGTGCCGCGTGGGTGCCTCCGCCTTGTAAACATCAAGTATTTTAGGCAGAGCAGGGCGGAGCGGAACGTCTGACAGCAGCATCGCGCCTTCGCCAGTCAGCAGCCAGTTGGCATTTATCCCAAAACGCACAAGATACTCAATTGCATCACCACCGGGGGTGCGATGCGATAACTCGTAGCCGCGCAAGGATTGCAATGGCATCCCAGTCTTTTTGCACAGTTCCTTTTGGGTCAATCCAAGGGCTGAACGCGCCTCTTTTATACGCGATCCAACGGTCTGTTTTTGGTTGTCGCTAGGATTCATCTAGCGACAACCAAATAGCGACAACCAGTAGACCGGTTGTCGCTATCTATAACTATATGTTTATAAACATAAAACATGTAATTCCTTAAAAATAGATGCAAATGCGTAGCGACAACCAAAAGCACACCAATAAAAAAGATTGTCAATTGAGTTGACATGATATTCAATTGGGTATGTAATGCGCCACATCGCACAACAACACCGGAGCATAAACAATGAGAACCGAAGCGGAAAAAAAACCAGCCACCAAAGACTGGCACCCAGCGGACATCAAGGCCGCCTTGAACAAAAAAAACATGACCCTGGCGGGAATCGCCCGAGCCTACCAACTGAACGGGTCGAGCTCGCTTTCGCAAGCCTTTACCCGCAGCTACCCCATCAACGAGCAGCGCATCGCCGATGCGATCGGCGTGCATCCGATGGTGATCTGGCCCAGCCGTTACAACAAGGACGGCTCACGCAAGTTGCAGGGGTTTCGGGTCATACAGTTTAACGCAACGGCGCAGGCGCGCAATAGCAAACGCGCTGCCGCCGACAGCAAATCAAAAAAGGCTGCCTGACATGACGTTACATGGTGAAGGAATTTTACTCGCAGGATGTAACCCTCACCCTTCTCTCAGAGGTGTGTATGAAAAACATCATTGACACATTGACCGGTGACCTGTTCGCCAGTATCCCGGTGATGCACCCCAAGACAGCGGGTGGCTGGCGGTTTCGCAGCGAAATCGCCCATGTGATGGGCGACGCAGTGAAGGCGTGCAGCAAGGATCGCTACCAGATCGCCGCAGACATGAGCCGCTTGCTGGGACGCGAGGTGACGGTCAACACGCTTGACAAATATACATCTGAAGCCAGCGAGGAATACCTGCCCAATCTGGAAACGGCGATCGCCTTTGATGCGGCCACCGAGCAGCTCGCGGTGGCGGATTTTTTCGCTCGAAAGCTGGGTTGTCGGGTATTACCAGGCAAGGAATCGCTGGCCGCCGAGCTGGGCAGGCTGGAGATGTTGAAAGGCGATATTGCCCGTCAAGAGAGAGCCATCAAAAAGGTATTGGGAGAAGAAAAATGAATGCCCCCGCCCTCATCACCCACGCCGGCATCCCCGCCGCGATGACTGCGGCGCAGGCCGACATCAAGACCCTTGCGGAGGCGCTTGACATCAGTAAACAAGGATGTCAAAAAAAGGCCACTAAAGAGGTATGGCCGTTTGATGAAGTGCCGTTTGCTGGTGGTAAAAAACGCCTGTATCCACTCGCCACGCTGCCAAAACAGGTACGCGAAGCGGTGCTGGCGCAGCGCCTGCATCAGGCGATGGCGGTGACCCCGGCGCAGGTGTCAGCGCCCTGCCCCGCCGTTAAGAAACACGAGGTTATCCGTGCCGACGGCGCGATGGTCAAGCGCGGGCTGGTCCGGCGCGTTAAACCGGAAGCCAGTCTTAACGATCTGGATCGTGCCCGTCGCGATGCCGGGCTGGTGCTGTGCCAGGCGATTGATTCCGCGATGGCGCTGTCCGGTTGTTCGGCGCGGCACGCCATGATCGAGCTGGCCGAACGGGTATTGGGCGGGGTTGCGCGGCCAGAATTGATTGTGGCGGCGAAGACTACTTATATCAAGCCGCGCCAAGCAGGGCAAACCCAGGCATCTCTGTTATCGCGCCTACAAAAAATGTATGCGGCCTATATACAAGGGCGTGGCGAGGGTGAACTGGGGCGCTATTTGATTCCCGGTAAAACCTCGGCGCGCGGGCAATCCCCGATCCATATCCATGCGTTCCTGATTTTTTATTGCCGTCCAACGCGGCCACCCGTCTCTGAGGCGTGGCGCGCAGCACAAGGCTGGTTTGCAGCACAAAGCCTGCCTTGCCCTGCGCTGGCCACATTTTACCGGATTGAAAAATCCCTGCCGGTGACGCTGAAGTATCGAGGTCGCATGACGGGGTCGGAATGGCGCGGCCTGAAGGCGTATGTAGCCCGCGACGTGAGTATGTTTTACAGCAACGACATCTGGGTGGCGGACGGCCATAGCTTCAAGGCCAAGGTACAACACCCGATCCACGGCCAGCCTTTCACACCTGAAATTACCGTTGTAATTGACTGGGTGTCGCGCCGTATTGTCGGCTGGAGCGTGGATCTGGCGGAAAGCACCATCGCGGTGACCGCAGCCCTGCGCCATGCCGAACAACAGACCCGCGCACGGCCATTGGTGTTCTATTCGGACAATGGCTCAGGCGAGACGGGCAAACTGATTGACTGCCCTATCCACGGCACGCTGGCGCGCCAGGGCATCACCCACGAAACCGGCATCCCGGGCAATCCGCAGGCGCGCGGCATTATTGAACGCTTGTGGCAAGTGACCACCATCCCGATGGCGCGCACTTATCCGACCTGCACATGGAAGGGCGCGGACAAGGAAGCCACCCGCAAAATGCTGGTGGGGCTGAATAAAAAAGACGGCACGGGGCGCGCGGTGTTACCGACATGGAAACAGTTGCTGGACGACTGCGAACGGGTGCTGGGCTGGGATGGAGAATACAACACTCACCACGCGCACCGCGCACTGGATAACCGGACTCCGGTGCAGGAATATGCGCTGCGGCTCGACCCGAATAGTGAAGCCTGCGGACCGACCGATGACGAGTTAGCCGTGATGTGGATGCCGGAGGTGGGACGCGTTCCACAGCGCGGGTTGATCTCGATTTTCAATAACGTGTATGCCAACGCGATGCTGATTGACGCGCTGGCCGAGGGCGAACGGGTGCGGGTGCGTTTCGATCTGCACGATGCGGACAAAATTTGGGTGTTGCGCATGGATGGCACGTTTTTATGCGTCGCCGAGTGGAACGCTCACAAGCGCGCCGCCTTCCCTGTTACGTATATGGACAAGAAGCGCCAGGATCGCGCCGACGGCAAGATTGGCCGCGCGCAGCGCGACATCAACGAAGCCAATGCAGAGCTGGGTAACGTCATCGAGGCGCAGGGCGAATTTACCCAGGACATCACAGACTTTATTGATTTAACCCCGCCCGCGCCGAAGGTGCGCGAGCTGACGGCGGCAGATTTTGCCACCCCGACCGCAGAAAAACCGACGTTATCCAGCATGGACAACGTGAATCTGTGGCTGTATTGCGACGGGGAAGACCCACGGAAGAATAAAGAGGTGGCCGCTGGCTAGTAACGAGCTAACCGACGGCCTTTGTAGTAGTAGCAACAACAACAGGAGAAGTATAAATGAAACAGCATTTTGTTGAAACCAGTAATCACCGTTTATTTATGGGCAGCGTCGCCGCTGTCGAGAATCGCGGCAGCCCGGAAGCATGTATTTTACTGCTCACCGGCGAGCCGGGCACGGGCAAAAGCTGCACCGTGGACAACTGGGGCGCGGCGCGCGACGCGATCTATCTGGAAGGTATCCCCGGTATGAGTCTGAGTTTTTTGCGCGACTATCTGGCTGACCAGACCGGTATCATCGGACACAGAAAATTTGACCAATACAAAGGCATGGTCGAATTTTTCCGCGCCAACCGCCAGCCCATCATCCTGGACGAAGCCCAGCACGGCCTGCCCAACAAGGCCGAATGCATCGAATATCTGCGACGCATCGCCGAGCAGGCCAATATCGTGCTGGTGCTGGTGTGTCACACCTCGGAGAAACACCGATTTTCAGAACACCGCCTCGCGCACGTCGCGACCCGCGTCTCTGCCGCGCCCGAACTAAAGCCCGCTACGGTGGCCGACTGCGCTGCGTATCTGGCCGAGCTGTGCGAGGTGCGCACCGATCAGGGTATTGCCCAGCAGGTTTTTGAGCAATCGCGCGGGCGTTATCGCCTGATGAGTAACGCCTGCATGACCCTGGAAAAAATCGGCGCCAAGTTTGGCAAGGATGAACTGATCGCGACAGACATCAAAGGGGTGAGACTGTGCGAAGACGCGATGAAATCCCTTAAAAGGGAGGCGAAATAATGTCCCGCAAAGGTCAAACCTGCCCCCGCACCGTCACCATCGGCCTGCGTCAGCGCGCCTGGTGGGTGATGCGCAAGCGCATCACTTTCACGGCACGTGAGCTGCTGGCCACGCTGGCTAATGGCACAGAAAAAGATGCGCCCGGCAATCTCGGCAAATATCTGCGCGCGCTGGAAAAAGCCGGGATCATCAAACGCGAAGCCGTGCGCGAACCGGCTGCCTCGCTTACCAGTAACGGCTGCCTCCGCTATCGCCTCGCGATCAACGACGGTCGTCGTGCCCCAGTTTGGCGCGTCAACGCCAACACGGTCTACGACCCGAACAGCGACACGGTCTATCCGTTGGTGGCGTGCCATGACTAACGATGTGCACACCTTCGACTTATGTTTTGCGGCGGTTGATGCCAGCAGCATGACAGCGGTGAGTGCGGCAATTGGCTACTCACGGACGGCGGTATCTCTTTACCTGTCCGGTAAATATGGCGCTGGGGTAGAAAAGCTGGAAGCGGCGATCCGCGCTCAATACGACCGTTATCCCTGCCCGCATAGCGGGCTGGAAATCAGCGGCCCCGACTGCCAGCGCCGCGCTACTGCGCCGCGCCCCTTTGGTGGCCGTGCCAAGGAAACCCACTGGCTGGCCTGTCAGGGCTGCCATTACAACAACAACAAACAAGGAGACAAATCATGAAATTACGTAACTGGCGCATCGTGGCAGGGATTCTGGTCTTGCTGTTAATACAGTCCGTGCTGGGGCGGCTGGATGCCGAAGCGCGGCTGGAGGATGCGGAATACGCCGCCGCTCGCCATCTTGCCGCCCCTGGCAAAATGAACGCCCCGACCTATCAGGCACTGCGCATTCAAACTTTGCGGGGGGAAATCTGATGGCTACGCAATATGGCATCGTGATGCCGTCGGAGCTGTTCGACAGCGAGGCCGAGGCACTGCAATACGCGCTGGAACAGTTGAATGATGACGAGATACCGGACGGTATGTATGTGGTTGAGGTCAGCAAAAAGACCCTGCTCAAAGTCACCATACCGACGAGATGATGGAGATATGGGTATGAACACACCAACCTTATTCCCCGACCTGCGCGCCGCTATTCTCAAGGCGTTGGCTGGATCATCCAGTCAAGCCTATGTTGCCGCAAAAACCCTGCTGGGTCACGGTGAGCGTGCTGCGGTGCAGGTGCTGCTCGACGAGATGTTCGACGGCGGCGAAATCAATACCGCAGCGATCACGCACTACGGCGTATGCACACAAGTCTACTGGCTGACGGGTGTTGTCACCCCCCCTGTCAGAGGTTCGTTTGTCATTGACGGCCATACCCGCGCGATGGCCGAAAAAAAATACCAGCAAAGCCTGGCTGCAAAAATACAGCCCAAAACATCAATTATCACTCAGGAGATCACCATGCAAACCCCCGCCCCCGTCATCGTAAAAAAAGTGCCAGCGCCTCAAGGGCGTATGACGCGCTCAAGAATCTTCCCCACGCTGTGCCTGGACATTTTGACTGAAGTTGCCGCTCACCCGGGCATTAGTCGCGATCAACTACTGGACTTTGCGTCTAAAAAATACCCGACGGCCGGTAATAAAAAAATCACCAAGGCAATCTGGGATATGGTCAATGTCAACAAAAAGCTCACTCAAACCGGGAGCGTGAACGAGCGGATTTATTTTGCCTCCGTGCGCGCGACCCCCTCTACGGTATCCGTCCCCGCTGTGAGGCGCACCAAACCCGCGCCCGCTGCGCCCTCCGCACCCGCTGCGCTGACACCGGTCGTCATCGCCCCCGCAGAACCCGCCTTTGGCCTGATGCTGTCGGACGATTACAACCTTTTCATCACGCTGGACGAGGAGGTGATCCGACTCAATCCGATGCAGCTGCAACGGCTGGATACGTTCATGGCACGGGTATTCCCCGACGGGGTGCGGGTATGAAACTCACCTGCCCAGCCTGTGGCGCGCTGTTTTCTCTCGATGCCTTGCTGGGCAACGAAGGCGCGCGCGAGGCGGTGATGGCGGCGATGCAACTGCCATCGCCGTTGGGCTGGCACATGATCCGGTATCTGGCCTTGTTCCGTCCGGCCAAGCGCAACCTGACGCTGGATCGGCTGGCCAACCTGATCAACGAGCTGCTGCCGATGATCACCGCTGCCCGTATCGAGCGCAACGGCCATATCTGCTCAGCTCCGCAGGATTACTGGCGCATGGCGATGGACGAGATGATCGCCAAGCGCGACAACCTGACGCTGCCCTTGAAGAGCCACGGCTATCTGCTGGCGATCATCGAGGGCTACAGCCTCAAGGCAGACCAGCGAAAAGAGCAACAGCACGAAGACCGGCTGGCGGGCAGAAGCAAATCCCCCCCACCCCCCCTTTTACAAAGGGGGGCGAGCGTAGCGGAGGGGGATTTAAAACCCCGCAGCACCATGCCTCAATCCGTAAAAGACATTTTAAACAGTTCAAAAACAGGAGATAAAAATGGCCACACCTACTAAAACCCGTATCAAAACCAAAGCGCAACTGGATGTCCCTCAGTCCCGCGACGAGGCCGCGCAATACATCCGCCAGTTCGGCGACCTGCAACGCAAGCTGTTGCGCGAACAGGCCGAGATGAATGATGCCATTGCCCACATCACCGAGACCTACCAGCCCCGGCTAGAGGTGCTCAAGGGCGACCTCGGTGCCCGTCAGCAAGGCTTGCAAGCCTGGTGCGAAGCCAACCGCTTCGATCTTACCAACGGCGGCAAGTTCAAGACCGCGAATCTGGTCACCGGCGAGGTGCAGTGGCGGCAACGGCCACCGAGCGTGCGCGTCAGTAAGCCAGCTCTGGTAATTGAAACGCTGAAAAAGTTGGGGCTAGACCGATTCATCCGCGAAAAACCGGAGGTCAATAAGGAGGCCATGCAAGCTGATCCAGAAGCCGTAACAGGCATTGCAGGAATCACCTTTATTAAGGGCGTGGAAGATTTTGTAATCACCCCGTTTGAACAAGACGCAGTTTGATATGGAGTGCGCAGTCTCGACTGCGCCAGCGCAACTACGGCCTACCCCTTGCGGGTAAAACCCTCACTTCCAGCCCGTTACAAATAGCGGGCTGCGAGAGACGGTTTAACGAAACTTTTACGGGTTTAATGCCTGTTAAACGAAAGTGAGCATGAAATGAGCAATCAATACCCAGCCAAATTCAAACAAGCCGATCTTGCCCGTCGCGAGATACAGTTGATCCACGTCGCCCGTCAGAAAGTCGGCATGGATGAGGAAACCTATCGCGCGATGCTGCATGATCGTTTCGGCGTGTCCAGCAGCAAGGAGTTGGACTGGAAGCAGCGCAAAGAACTGCTCGATCACTTCAAGACGCTGGGGTTCAAGTCAACAGCGTCACAGCGCCCCGCCCCAGCCAGGGAAAAGGTCGCACAGGTCAGTAAAATCCGTGCCTTGCTGATCGCTCTGGACAACAAGCCGGATGCCTACGCGGACGGCATGGCGCGCCACATGTTCAAGATTGATCGCTTCGAGTGGTGCACGGGCGCACAACTGGGCAAGATCATCGCTGCGCTGGAATACGCCAAACAGCGGGCTGCAGCGCCGCGAGATTGCGCACCCCCAAAAAACGTAATCCGGTAAAGGAACATCATGAACCTCTCGCCATTTCTCTACGGATTATCCGAGCTGATCGGCTCGACCGCCACCCTGCTGCTGGTTGACAAGTTTGGCGGCGTGTCGCTGTACGTCCCCAAACACATGGATGCCGAGCATCACCTGGCACAGCTGATCGGGCTGGAGGCGGCGACTGAACTATCAAAGGCCTATCCGGGCGAGGTGATCAGTATTGGCTTATCGGTGACAGGCGACCATGCCCACCACAGCGCCGAGCGCCGCAAAGCCATCCATCGCCTCAAGGCACAAGGCTTAAGCCACCGCCAGATCGCCCGCGAACTGCGCACCACCGACCGCACCGTGCGCAAAGTGCTGGGGCAGGAAGTGGATGACAGGCAGGGCGGGTTATTTTAGGGGTTGATCGCAGTGCCACACGCGCGCAAAAAGTTTGACAGTCATTCGTATCCGGGCTTAAGATGCTCCCGCTGCCACATATTGGCAGCCGGGTTTGACAGCTCGGAGACACGGCGGACTAGCCGCCAGCAACAGCGGCTATTTTTACACCCAAAAATCGGGTGCAAGCGTCCGTCAACACAGCAGCCTCATTGGGCGGCAGTGTGGGAAGCCTTCGGGCTTGCCGGTTCCTTGTCCCGGTCTGTCAACCTGCACTGCCGCCCTCCTCATTTGACAGTGTGCGAGAGCGGTTTACATAACCGACTAAGGAGTCTCGCCATGCAAAACCACGCTATTACCATCGCCAATACCACCATCCATCAGGATATTCACGGATATTTTAGCCTCAACGATTTACATCATGCCGCAGGTGGAGAGCCAAAATACCGCCCCTCTCGCTGGCTGCGTAATCAGCAAACCAAGGATTTAATTGCGGAAATTTCCAAAGCCCAAATTTGGGCTCTGGTGTCGGTCAAAGGCGGCAATACACCCGGTAGCTATGGCTGCAAGGAGCTGGTGTACTGCTACGCCATGTGGATTAGCCCGATGTTCCACCTCAAGGTCATTCAAGCCTATGACGCGCTGGTCACAGGAAATCTCGCCAGGCCGGAACCGCAAACCCTCGCCCTCGCCACCCAAGTCGGCCAGTTGACTGATATGGTCAAAGCCCTGACCGAAGCCTTGCATGTGCAAGACCAGCGTTTCATTGGCCTGCAAGGCCAGATGATCGGCTCGCAAAAAGGCCATATCCGCTCGCTGGGTGTCATCGCCCAACTGCAAAAGCGCCACGAAGCCGAAGACATCCGCCGCACCATCATCTACATGAAGGCGCGCGGCGATTCCAACGCCGAAATCATGCGCGTCACCGGCAAGTGCAGCAACTACATTCGCCAGCGGGTATTCATCGCCCGCCGCGACGGCGTGCTGCCTGCCATTCCAGCGGAAGCCACCCCGCAAGGCGAACTGAATCTGGGGGGTGCAGCATGAACGCCGCGCTCCCCGGTGCCTGGTATGACCTGGCAGGCCGTATCAGTGCCGTGCAGGCAGTGGCCAGTTGTGCGCTGGAAGCGGTGCCGTGCGGCGTTGCGAACGATGAGAAAAGCAACCACGCAGCCAACCTGATCGCCGCCATGCAAGACCTGCTCAAACTGATGCAGCAAGATGCAGATACGATCGAAAAGGCGTTGCACGCGTAACGCCCTCTCCCCTCAGCCCTCTCCCGTAACCGGGTGAGGGTGTCCGGCGGAATCTGTTCCGTCTTAACCGCCCCCTCGCGCGCGCGTAAAGTCGCGGCATGAACACCCCCCCTACACCTAAACAAATATGCGGACGCTGCGCCCACTGGTCGCGACTGGCTGACGAGCGCCTGCCGGATCACGGCGGCTGCAAATATCGCCCGACCGGGCATTACAGCTATAAAACGCGGGTCTGCCTGACGACTCCGGTGCGTTTCCAATCCAAACCACAGAGGGCATAACAAATGAATCTCTCACCCCATTTTACCCTGGAAGAGCTGACGCATTCGCAGCAGGCAGTGCGCGGCAGAATTGATAACACGCCAAGCAAATCGGTGCTGATGAATCTGAACAAAATTGCCACGCTACTTGAAGCCGTGCGCCAGTTACTGGGCGAATACCCTATCCAGATCAGCAGCGGCTTCCGTTGTACCAAACTCAACACCCTGATTGGCGGCGCAAAGAATAGCCAGCACGCACTGGGATTGGCCGTAGATTTCATCTGCCCAGGCTACGGTACGCCCAAAGAGATCTGCCAGACATTGCTGGATTCTGGTCTGAAGTTCGACCAGATGATTTGCGAAGGCACTTGGGTACATTTGTCGCTGGCGGATGATGATATGCCGACTCGCAATCAGGTGCTGACCGCCGTATTTGAACCGGGTCGCAAGACGCAATATCGGCAGGGGCTGGCATGAAGCATCTGATTGTATTGGTTATTCTGCTGCTGTCAGGCTGCGCTGCGCCCAAGCCATTCGTGGATGGCGCGGCAGTACCCGCCCCGGCAGGCTGCATCGAGGCGCGCACGCGCGGGGTGAATTGCTGATGAGTGCTGATCTGGAAACACGCTTACAGCAGGTCTGCACGCAGGTTCACGGTCGTTTCCGTTATGTCCCCGACCTGCTTGCCTGGGGTAAACCTGAATACTGGGCATCCCTCCAGGACGATGCGAAAAAACTGGCTGAATCCGGCATCGTGACAGGCGACTGCGACGATTTTGCCTTGCTGTGCCGCACCCGGCTGGATGCGGTGGGCATCGAAAATCATTTGGTTTTTTGTATTACGGAAACGGGCGAGTATCACCTGGTCTGCGAGGCGGACGGCTGGATACTGGATTGTCGTTATAAACAGATCATGCCGCGCGAGTTGCTTGATTATCAATGGATTTCTCGTTCTGGTACTCATCCGGGCGAGGCTTGGCACTTGATTGGATAAGAAGAGACTTATGAAATGGCTATTGGTTTTTCTGTGTGTACTGGCCTTTATCGGGGGGTTGGCTAGTGCCGATCTTGAGGGACGCGGCGCGCATGTGGCTTCAAACCTGTTTAGTTGCGCGCTGGCGGCGTTGGTATTGGCTGCGGGGCTGGCGATATATCTGGGGGCGCTGTGAGGCTCGCCGACCTAATCACCGATGCAGGAACCGGTATGGTGTCACACACCAAGCTATGGGCAAATATTGCCTATGCCACGGCGACCGCTGCCTTTGCTTATATGAGCTATGCGGGAACGGCCTCTGCGGACATCTGGCTGATCTATCTGGCGAGTATTGGTGCCTCGGCGACGCTCTCCAAGCTGCTTTCCCTGAAATACGGCCTGCCTGCCGCGACGATAGCGGCGCAGGAAGGGGTGAAGGAAGGGGTGAAGAATGAAGGATTATGAGCTTCTTGATGTAATTTCATATCTCCTTGTTATTGGCTATGTTTTTTTTATTTATCTCTGGTTGGCAGGTGCATTCCGATGATTCCATTGCCGTGGCGTTTGTTAGGCGGTCTAGTGATGGTGCTGGCACTGTTTTTAGGCGGTTATGGATTAGGAAATAAACAGGCGAAAACAAGCTGCGTTGCAGGACAGGTCGAGGCGCAGCGCGCCGCCATTACGCAAACGGCAAAGGAAGACGTACGCCGAGAGGCGATTGGTGCTGCGCGTGAAACTAGCCGCGAACAGATTCGCGTGGTGTATCGAACGATCAAGGAGAAAGCAGATGAATACGTTAAAAAAATGCCTGAGTTTAACGCTTGCGGGCTGGATACTGACGGGCTGCGCCTCTGGAACGCCGCCAATAGCGGTGCAGCCGCGAACATGCCCGGCGAGCCTGACCTCACCCTGCACCGAGCCGCCACCGGCCAAGTCGGGGATGTTGCCGGATTTGTTGAGCAATCACATCGAGGCAATGGAGCTGTACAGCCAGTGCCGGGACAAGCAGGCCAAGCTGGCAGCGTGCAACCATGAAGCCCCCTGAAATCGTGTTACTGGAACAACAGATCGAGCAGCTCGAGCGGCATAGTCTAGTGCTCAATCGGGGTTTATATACGGATGGCCTGATGTTGTATCAGCTGCGTGAACGCTTAAAACTGGAAATGGAGCGTTTTTATGGATGAGATTGACCGCGCAGCGGAGGCGGAAGAATGGTTTCGCAGCCAGGCGCTGGAGGCGGCGGCTCTCCATGAGCGGATGACCCCGACCGGGTTTTGCTACAACTGCGATGAAGTGTTGTTTATGGGGTGTTTTTGCGATGCCGATTGCCGGGACGACTATGAAAAACGGAGCGCCGCACAGCTGCGCGGTTGATGAGAATGGAATTAACTGCACCTACTACGCTCGTTTTATTGGTCGCCGTCGTGACCGGCTTCTGGGCGCTGGCCAAGATACTCATCGCGCAGGTTTTTCGCCAGCTGGACGAGCGTTTTGCTGCGCAAGAGACGGCGCGCAGCAAGTCTCAGGAACACTGGGAGTTGCGATTTGTGCATCTGGAAACACAGTCGAAGGGCACCGAAAAAGAGCTTCTACTGCTGCGCGGCGATTTGCCTAATCTATATGTGCGCCGCGAGGACTATATACGCGGGCAGACCGTGATCGAATCAAAACTGGATTCGCTGCATGGTGAGCGCGACAGTTATGTGCGCCGCGAAGACCATATCCGGTCTGAGACCGTTGTACACGCCAAGCTGGACGCGCTGGCAAAAACTTTAATAATGGGGAAACAGAATGATCAATCTACAACAAAACACCCGTGAGCTGGCGCGCTGGTATGTGCTGCTGACCTTATGGCACGGCGGCTCGATCGGGGTATCCGAAGCGCTTGTCTTGTCCACCATCCAGTCCGTGCCGATGCCGATTTCTGCCAGCGACCTGCGCGCCGCGATGACCTACCTGGCTGATCTCGGCCTGCTCAAAATCGAGGAATTGCGCCACGGTTGGCACGCGCGGCTCACCCCCAAAGGGGTAGACATCGTGGAATATAATACCACCCCCCCTTCCGGGATTGCCCGTCCTGTCAAGTATTGGGGGGGTTGATCATGGCTCCGCGCAGCAAAATCTCCAGACTCCCCACGAAGGTTAAAGACTGGCTGGACAAAGCGCTGGCCGATAATGGCTTCGCCGACTACGAGCTGCTCGCCGCCGATCTGAAGGCGCGCGGCTACGACATCAGCAAGTCCGCCATCCACCGCTACGGGCAAGACTTTGAGGCGCGTCTAGGCGCGCTGCGCATGGCGTCTGAGCAGGCCAAAGCCATCGTGCTGTCCGCGCCAGACGAGGATGGGTCAGTGTCTGAAGCCTTGACGCGGCTGGTGCAGGAAAAGTTGTTCCAGACCCTGATGGCGTTCCAGCTCGACCCCGACAAGCCGCTCAATCTCGCCAGTGCCGCCAAGGCAGTGGCTGAGCTGTCGCGCTCCAGTGTGACGCAAAAGAAGTGGCAGGCTGAAGTGCGCGAGAAGGTCAACGCCAAACTGGCTACACTAGAACAACAGGCCGAAGCTGGCGGCAAGGCGGGCTTCGATCTGGCTACCTTGAAGCGCGTGCGTGAAGAAATCTACGGGATCGTGTGATGGCGAAGAAAGCGAATAATTTGGAGTGCGCAGTCTCGACTGCGCCGGGCGCAACCGAGGTTGCGCATTCCAAAGCCGCCGTCCCGCTCTATGCGCCGGGCGCAACCGAGGTTGCGCACTCCAAAGCCGCCGTCCCGCTCTATGCCTATCAAAAACGCTGGCTGCTGGATGACAGCCGCTTCAAGATCGGCATGTTTGCCCGCCAGACGGGGAAAACCTTCACCACGACACTGGAGATCGTGGATGATTGCTTTGCCGCCGAGGCGCGCGGCTCGCGGGCGCGCTGGGTGATCCTGTCGCGTGGTGAGCGTCAGGCGCGCGAGGCGATGGAGGAAGGTGTCAAGAAGCATTGTAAAGCCTACAACCTCGCGATCGAAGAGATTGCCTCCACCTTTCACGGTGCAGACGGCACGATCTACAACACACTGGAAGTGGTGCTGCCGGGCGGTTCGCGCATCACGGCGCTGCCTGCCAACCCGGACACGGCGCGCGGCTTTTCTGCAAACGTTTTCCTGGACGAATTCGCCTTTCATGCCGACAGCCGCAAGATCTGGTCGGCGCTGTTTCCGGTCATTTCCAACGGGTATAAATTGCGCGTGACTTCCACGCCGAACGGCAAAGGCAATAAGTTCTATGAGCTGATGACCAGCGGTGAACTGGACGGCGTGTGGAGTCGCCATCTGGTGGATATTTATACCGCTGTGGCGGACGGTTTGCCACGCGACATCGCCGAACTGAAAGCCGGGCTGAACGATGAAGATGCCTGGGCGCAGGAGTATGAGTTGCAATGGCTGGACGAGGCCAGCAGCTGGATCAGTTACGAGCTGATTGATGGCGTGGAGCATGACCGCGCCGGGCAGCCGGAAGCCTACAGCGGCGGGACTTGCTTCGTCGGCGTGGACATCGCGGCGCGCAATGACCTTTTTGTGATCTGGGTGCTGGAGCAGGTGGGCGATGTGTACTGGACACGCGAGATCATCGCGCGCCGTCGCATCAGTTTTGCCGAGCAGGACGCGCTGCTG
>Ga0210016_1003018_pt1 | contig 15047 bp, 13 predicted proteins | sample CryGeyCG2014_300_FD_185454 | JGI IMG/M metagenome (GOLD analysis project Ga0210016, IMG submission 185454) | Groundwater microbial communities from aquifer - Crystal Geyser CG02_land_8/20/14_3.00 (SPAdes) (version 2) | ecosystem: Environmental > Aquatic > Deep subsurface > Groundwater | place... | reverse complement strand
TTAATATTTTTACTGATTTCTTGTTTGCCATTAACAACTTTTAATGTGCCGGCTTCGGATGTCGGTCTTTTCAACCAAGTATTTTATAATTATAGCCGTTTTGTTGCACCGTACAGCACAATCCGAGGTGTGACCCATATTTGGGCGGATCATTTTCATCCAACAATCCTGCTATTCGTACCATTCTATTGGCTATTGAAAAGCCCGATTATTTTATTAATTTTACAAGCATTAGTGGCGGTTTCAGGCATTATTCCACTCTATTTAAGTGTAAAAAAATTGACAAAAAATTATTGGTTGTCATTAACAGCGATGTTGATTTATGTTCTCTACCCGGGTTTACAGATGGCATTAAGCTTTGGATTTTACCCCGAAAATATGGCGCCAGCACTATTTCTTTGGGCGTTTTGGTTTTTAATCAATCAAAAAATTTGGCAATATTTTCTATTTTTAATATTGTGGATCGGCTTGAAAGAGAGCATTCCGCTCCACGCTTTTATGTTGGGAATATTCAGTTTTTTTTGGGGGGAAACTTCAAAGCTTAATGCCAATATTCAGTGCCATAAACTAATTGCTATTGCAACCATTATTGTTTCAGTCGTTTGGTTTTTGCTAGCGACCAAAATAATTATACCGGCTCATGCACAAGATTTTTATCCATGGGCGAAAACCTCAACTAGTACATATATTTATGCCAATAATTATCAAGATTTTGGTAGTTCATTTCCGCAAATTGCTAAATCAATTTTAACCAATCCCCTACATGCATTTTATGTCTTTTTTCATCCTGATCCAAAATTGTACACTCTGCTTAAAATATTAATCTCTTTTGGCGGACTAATTTTAGTCCCAATTTCAATTGTGGCTTTGCCGATGTTCGGAGAAAATTTTTTATCTAGCCGTTTTGTGCAGTACAATTGGAATTTTCATTATCAAGCTCAATTTTCGGCTATATTAGCCTTAACAGCAGTTTTATCAATCTATTATTTATTTAAACGGTACCCAAAAACCAAAATTATTACCTTCGGCGTAGTCTATTTACTTTCGGCTTCGCTATTAACCTCGCTATTTTTGCGAAGTCCATTAATTGGGTTAAAAGATTTTAGATTATCTCAATTAATTTTAGATCAAGAAATTGCAGAATCACTTAAAATAATTCCACTTCAAGCTTCAGTCTCAGCTCAAAATACTCTTGCTCCATTATTGAGTAGTCGAGAAACAATTTATCTTTTTCCGAGAGTTGATGGAGCTGAATATATTGTATTGGCGACGCAATTAAGCCGTTATCCATTGACCGATGAAGAGTATGAAACAATTAGTCAAGGCTATCTTAATGGCGGTGATAATTATAAAATAATTACACACAATGAAAAAGTTATTATCCTCAGAAAAAATTAACAAAATTCGGCAACGCAAAGTTGTTCGCCAATTTGTCAAATTTGCGATTGTTGGTGCTACGGCATTTGTTATAGATATGCTTGGCTATGTCCTATTTACTCGGTATTTTTTAATTCATCATATTGTTGCCAAAGTGATGTCATTTTTTGTCGCATCATATTATAGCTACGAAATGAATTCTCGTTGGTCGTTTCGGCGAAAAGAATTACGGAGCACAAAATTACTGATTAAATCGTATATTGTCCAATGTGTTGGTGCAACCATCAATGCGAGCGGATTGTATCTATTTTTTGATATAATTGGTTATCACGAATTTCTGGCTTTGATTATTGCCACTTTCTTCTCAACTATTTGGAACTTTATTATGAATAAATTTTGGGTGTACAGGGCATAAAAAAAATTAAATCCTAAATTCTAAACTATTTATGATTTTGTATTTTGATATTATTTAGAAATTAGAAATTAGGATTTAGAAATTATCATAGGTTCTCTTTACTTTTCTCTCGTTTTGTACTAAATTAAGAGTAGAAAAATATTAACTTTTTAGAGGATTCATTTATGAGTTTTATAGATTTTTCAATTTATGCTGGAATAATTACCGGTACAGTCTCAATTCTTTATGGAGTTGGTTTGGCATTACAAATTTTAAGAAAAGATTGTGGTAGCCAAAAACTTCAGGAAATTGCTCAAGCCATACAAGTCGGCGCTAACGCTTATATGAAACGACAAACTCAAACCTTGGCAATCGTGGCGGTGATTGTTTTTGCTCTCATTTGGTGGCAGATTAGTTTGATTAGTGGAATTGGTTTTTTACTGGGTGCAGTTTTATCAGCTCTAGCGGGAATAGCCGGTATGTTTATTTCAGTTCGAACTAATTTGCGAGTCGCTCATATTGCTTCTAAAGGTTTACCTCAAGCATTTGCTTTAGCTTTCAAGGGTGGTTCGGTCACTGGTTTGTTGGTGGTTGGTTTAGCACTTTTTGGAATTTCGATATTTTACTATTTTACACGGGATTTAACATCAATGATTGGGTTTGCATTGGGGGGGTCGTTAATTTCGATTTTTGCACGCTTGGGCGGAGGAATTTATACCAAAGCGGCGGATGTGGGCGCCGATTTAGTGGGTAAAGTCGAAGCCAATATTCCGGAAGACGATCCCAGAAATCCAGCCACAATTGCCGATAATGTTGGCGACAATGTTGGCGACTGCGCTGGCATGGCGGCTGATCTATTTGAAACTTATGGTGTCACAGCAGTGGCAACAATGTTATTAGGCGGACTAATTTTTGGAGGCAATGAAGAAGTGATTGTGATTCCATTATTTTTAGGTTCGATTGCGATTATTGGTTCGATCATCGGCACTTGGTTTGTATCAGTCAAAAGCAAAGCTAAAATTATGAGCGGTATGTATCGTGGTTTAATGATCGCTGGTTTAATTTCGGCACTTGGTTTTTGGTTTTTTGCTAGTTATTTAAGTAATCAACAAATAATCGTTGAGTATGGTAGATTAGAAATATTTTATCCGATGATAGTCGGAATTTTGGTGACAGCTGGAATTTTTGCTTTAACCGATTATTACACTTCAAAAGAATTTGGTCCGGTAAAATCAATTGCGTTAGCGTCAACGACGGGGCATGGAACGAATATTATTTCTGGCTTAGCGCTCTCAATGAAATCAACCGTTCTACCAGTTATACTGATTGCGATTGGTATTTTTCTAGCCTACTATTGGGCAGATTTATACGGTGTTGCTTTGGCGGCATTTGCTATGTTATCTTTGACCGGAATTGTGGTAGCAATTGACGCTTTTGGTCCAATTACTGATAATGCCGGTGGTTTAGCGGAGATGGCAGGGTTGCCACAAAAAACCAGAACCGTAACCGATGCGTTAGATGCGGTTGGCAATACTACTAAAGCGATAACTAAAGGTTTTGCGATTGCTTCAGCCGGTTTGGCGGCTTTAGTGCTATTTGTGTCTTATACGGCTGAAATTGATCTCTTGGGTAAAAAATTGAGCTTTGATTTATCGAACCATTTAGTTATCATTGGTTTATTTATTGGTGGAATGTTGCCTTATCTTTTTGGCGCTAAAGCGATGGAAGCAGTTGGAAAAACCGCCTCGGCGGTAGTCGAAGAAGTAAGAAGGCAATTTAAAGTAATTCCAGGAATTATGACCGGCAAAGCTAAGCCAGACTATCAGAAAGCAGTTGATATTGTAACAAAATCGGCACTAAAACAGATGATTGTGCCGGCTTTAATTCCGGTTATTGCGCCGATTTTAGTTGGTTTTTTACTGGGTGCTGAAGCTTTGGGCGGAATGTTGGTTGGTTCAATAGTTACCGGAATTTTTATCGCTATTTCGATGACAACTGGCGGAGCGGCTTGGGATAACGCTAAAAAATTAATTGAAGATGGCAAGTATGGCGGAAAAGGATCTGAAGCGCACAAAGCGGCAGTTACGGGAGATACAGTTGGCGATCCTTACAAAGATACTGCCGGTCCAGCCATTAACCCGATGATAAAAATTTTAAATATCGTGGCATTGTTGATAGTGAAACTTATCATTAAATAAATCCTAAATCCTAATTTCTAATTTCTAAACAATATCAAAATATTAAATTCTAAATTCCAAACTGTTTATTATTTTGTATTTTGATATTAGATATTGTTTAGAGTTTAGATATTAGGATTTAGGATTTAAAAATAATATGATAATCTCCAACTTAATCGATGCAAAGTTTTCTGGTTTTGACAAAAGCGGTCTGGCGATTATTGAAGTTGGTAACGGACGACAAGGAACAATGTCGGGACAAAAAATATTGGTGGCGAAAAAATTATTGCCAAAAAATATTCAAGCTGGAGATAAATTATATTTTGAATTAATGAGCGAAAAGATGAAAACTCAGCGACAAAAAAACCTTGCCGAGGCAGTGCTGAGAGAAATTATCGATCAGTAGATCAATAATTTCTAAATCCGAAATCCGAAGCGCTAAATCCGAAATAAATATTAAATTATAATTTCCAAACAGTTTAGATATTGTAATTTGTAATTTACAATTTGTTTCGAATTTAGATATTTGAATTTAGGATTTGATGATTAGTTTATGGCGCTATCGTCTAGTGGACTAGGACATAAGATTCTCATTCTTAAAACCGGGGTTCAATTCCCCGTAGCGCTACCATCCGTCACCGTATTTAAACTTTGGTAAAAACTATCAATATTAAAACTCCTTTGATCAATTATGTTTTGTTACTAAAGTTGGTGATAGATTCCAGCTCAATCAGTAATTTTATCTTTAATTTAATTTCATTTTACACCCAATCTAAAAAAAGCTAAACTATTGATATGCAACATACACCAGTATTGGTCAAAGAAATAGCTGAAATATTTTCTAAGAATTTATCCAACGGATCGGTTTTTATTGATGGTACGGTGGGATTGGCGGGACATACAATTGAATTGGCAAATTATTTTGATAGACAAAAAAAGAAAGCCACAATTATTGGGGTAGATCAAGATGTTAAAATGTTGGCTCTAGCTTTAGAAAATGTGAGAAAAAATAAAACTAATTGCGAAATTTATCTCAAAAAAGAAAATTACGCTGAGCTATATTTAGTTTTGAAAAATTATCAATTGATAGGCGTTGACGGTGTATTACTTGATCTAGGAGTGAATTCAGCTCAATTTGATGATTTGACTAGAGGTTTTTCGTTTAATGCGGAAAAACTGGATATGCGATTTGATGAATCTAAAAAATTGACTGCTCATACTATTGTCAATTTTTATAGTGAAAAAGAACTGGGTAATATTTTAGCAAAATTTGGCGAAGTTAAAGGAGCTTATGGGATTGCCAAAAAAATAGTTGAAGACAGACCGATTAAAACAACGTTTGAACTAAAAAGATTATTGGAACAAAATTATCAAACTCGGAAAGGCAAGATTAATCCAGCGACATTGGTTTTCCAAGCGTTACGAATCGAGGTTAATAGTGAACTGAAAAATTTAGAAAATTTTCTTAAATCGATAAATAATATTCTAAATACTGGTGGGATTGTGGCAATTATTTCTTTCCACTCGCTCGAGGATCGATTAGTCAAAAATTATTTTTATCAATTAGTTGAAAGTGGCGAGTTTAAATATTTAAAAAACAAATTAATTGTGCCGAGTGCAGAAGAAATCGCTCAAAACCTACGAGCCAGAAGTGCAAAGTTGAGGGTTATTAAAAAGTATTAAGTGGCAAGTATTATGTATTATGTATTATGTTATATTGAATTAATATGCTAGATATCTTAAACGGGCTAAATAGTGCGCAGAAAAATGCGGTGCTTCAGACAGAAGGACCGGTTTTGATTTTTGCTGGCGCCGGGAGCGGAAAAACAAAAACTTTAATTCATCGTCTCGCCTATTTAATTACTGGAAAAAAAGTCAGTCCATTTCGAATTTTGGCGGTTACTTTTACGAATAAAGCAGCGCAAGAGATGATTAAAAGGATCGACAATTTATTGAAAATTGAAAATTGTAAATTGAAAATTGGGGAAGCGAAGCTTCCCTATATGGGTACTTTTCACTCGATTTGTGCTAAGATTTTGCGTCGAGAAATTGATCATTCGTTGTTAAAATATACTAATAATTTTACAATTTATGACAGCGACGACCAAAAACAATTGATTAAAAGAATCGTTAAAGATCTCAAATATGATCCAAAAAAATTTAATCCCGGTTTGGTTTTGACTTTAATTTCGTCAGCTAAATCGGAGCTGGTTGACAGCACTGGATATAAAAAAATTGCCTATGATTATTTTACTCGAATTATTTCAGAAATTTATACAGTTTATGAAAAACGATTGGTTGAAAATAATGCGATGGATTTTGATGATTTATTGATTAATGTTGTTAAACTTTTTAAAACTACGCCGGAGATGTTGGAGCGTTATCAAAACCAATTTCAATATATTATGGTTGATGAGTATCAAGATACCAACGAACCGCAATATCAGTTAATTAAATTATTGAGTCAAAAGACTAAAAATATCTGTGTTGTGGGTGACGATTTTCAAAGTATTTACTCATGGAGAGGGGCGAATTTTCGCAATATTTTAAATTTTGAACGGGACTTTCCGAACGCTAAAACATTTAAACTCGAGCAAAATTATCGTTCGACGGAAAATATTTTGGCTGGTGCTCAGGCATTGATAAAAAACAACCGTGTCCGAAGTGAAAAAAAATTGTGGACTAAGATTAAATCAAACTTGCCAGTCACAGTGCTTGAGGTTGAAGATGAAAATGAAGAGATCGATTTTATTATTCGTGAAATAAAAGCCTTACGACAAAAACTGAACGAAATTGTAGTTTTATATCGAACCAACGCTCAATCTCGAAGTTTAGAAGAAGGGCTAATTAAAGCCAATATTTTGTATCGCTTGATTGGTGGGATTAGATTTTACGAACGGAAAGAAGTTAAAGATATTATTGCCTATCTGAGATATTTGTTTAATCCAAGCGATAGAGTATCAATGGAGAGAATAATTAATGTTCCGCCAAGAGGAATAGGACGAAAAACATTGCAAAATTTTCAATTTACAATTTTCAATTTACAATCAATATCAAATGACAAAATTTCAAAGATAGAAAAGATTCCGTCGAAAGTTATTGATTTTTTAAAAATGATTGATAATATGCGAGAAAAAATTGAGTTCAAAACACCGGCTGAAATGATTGATTTAATTATGTATAAAACTGGCTACAAAAAATGGCTCGATGACGGCACAATTGAAAACGAAAGCCGTTTAGAAAATATTTTGGAGTTAAAAACAGTTGCTAGTCAGTATCAAACTTTCGAAGAATTTTTAGAAAAAGTGGCACTAGTCCAAGACACGGATAAAATTAATAGTGACGATCAAGCGGTGACTTTGATGACTTTGCATTCAGCCAAAGGTTTAGAATTTGAGACGGTTTTTGTGGTTGGGCTCGAAGAAGGGTTACTGCCTCATAGACGAAGTTTTCAGGACGAAAGTGAATTAGAAGAAGAACGGCGATTGTGTTATGTTGGGATGACGAGAGCCAAAAACCGTCTCTATTTAATCTATTCCAGAAATCGTTTTATTTTTGGATCGTTTCAATATCAAAGCCGGTCTCGGTTTATTGATGAAATTGCTCACCTTGACGGTGAAGCAGTTGAATTTATTGTCTAGGTAGTGAATAATAGATTCTATGTGGTCAAAAATATTGGCATTGGTTTTATTACCAATTTTGTTTATATCTGTCATCAACATTATTCCTGAAGAAAACAATGTTGAAGGGCAAGTTTTGGGTGTTAGAGTGGCTAAGGCTGAGCAAGATAAAGAAGATTCACGAATTAAAATCGATAATTATTTTGTCGAATCATCAACTAGTAATTTTAAAGATTTTGTTAATGACAATCAATTAATAATTTATCCGCAGGATAAAATAACGATTTTTCCTGATTTAGAACTTGGATTGGGTGCAAAAATTTCAATTAAAAGATCGCTTAATCTTACAGTTTTGGATGCAAAAGAATCGAGAGAGTATCGAACTTTTGCACAAAATATTGATGAATTTTTAAAAGAAAAATCGATTGAACTTGGTGAGTTAGATAAAATTGACCCGGCTTTGACGCATGGAATTGATGCTGGTCTTAAGATAGAGATAACCAGAGTTGAAAAAACAAATATTGATGAGAAAGAAAAAATTACTTATAAGACAATCAGAAAAGAGGATCCAGAGATGTGGAAAGGTGAAGAGAGGATTGCTCAAAAAGGGCAAAATGGTGAGAAAAAATTGACTTACGAGATAATTCGGGAAAACGGGGAAGAGAAAACTCGTAAATTAATTAAAACCGATACGAGCAAAGAGCCAGTCGAGGAAATAATTTATTTTGGGACAAAGGAGGTGGTTTATGGAGTTGGAAAAGCAACTTGGTATAACGCTCCCCCATTAAGTGCTACCCATAATACCTTACCTAGTGGGACGATGGTTTTAGTGACTAATATTTCCAATGGTAAACAAGTTACAGTTAAAATAGTCGGTCCCGGAATTCAGTCGAATGCAATCATCGATCTTTCGCCAGACGCTTTTGCTCAATTAGCTTCCTTGAGGGCAGGGGCAATAACAGTAAGACTAACTAAACCGTAGAAAAATTTTAACAAAATGTCAGAATTTAGAATCTAGATTATAGAATAAATATATGAAAACAAAACTGAGCCAGAATTTTTTGGTCAATCGAATAATTGCAGAAAAAATTGTTGAAGCGGTTGAACCGCAAACAGGTGATAAAATAATTGAAATTGGTCCAGGCAAAGGAGCTTTGACTGATTTATTGATTGAGAAACCGATCGATATTATAGCGTTAGAAAAAGATTTTGGAATTGTGGAAAATCTCAAAAAAGTTTATAAAAACCGTAAAAATATTAAAGTGGTCAATCGAGATGCATTAATATTTAACTCTGTCGATTTAGCAAAATTTTCAAAGTTTGACTATAAATTAGTTTCTAATTTACCTTACGCAGTCACTTCACCAATTATTAATAAATATTTTGTAACTGGTGAAATTGAGAAACCAAAAATGGCAATTTTAATGGTTCAAAAAGAAGTCGCTGAAAGATTAGCCTCAAAAGCCGGTGAAAAAAATCGGGGGATTTTATCAGTTTTTTTACAATATTATTACAAAATAGAAATTTTATTTGAAGTTACAAAAGAAAATTTTCAACCAGTCCCCCAGGTTGATTCAGCGGTTATTAAATTAAACAAAATAAAAATAACTGTCCCGCTAGAAATAGGTATGATGCACTTAATCAAAGCCGGTTTTTCTCAAAAAAGACGAAAACTGATTAATTCTCTCTCCCCAATTTTAAATTTAAATAAAACGGATTTGTCTGATATAATGGAGAAAAGTCAGATCAAAGAGGGGTGTCGAGCTGAAGATCTAACGGTTTTAGATTGGCAAAATTTGTACACTAATTTTAAAGATAAATTTATCCATTGAAAAAAAATATAATTGAAAAAGCTAATCGGCTGGTTAAGGAGTTTGAAAAAGCTTCGAGTTCTCAATTGGAGGACATTTTTAATGGAGTTAAAAAAAATCAGAAAAAAATTTCGGACGATGTGAAAAAGGCGACAAAAATTGTTGGACCGGGAGTAATAACCGGTTTTTCTGATGACGATCCGAGTGGAATTGGCACCTACTCAGTGACTGGTGCTAAGTATGGCTTGGGTTTGAACTGGCTAGTGCCACTTCAAATTCCTTTAATGATTGCGATTCAGGAAATATGTGCTCGAATTGGAATATCGACTGGTCATGGTTTAGCAGGAAATATAAAAAAGTTTTATTCAAAAAAAATATTAATTCCTGTTGTTGCTCTTCTAGTGCTTACTAATATTTTCAATATTGGCGTAGATATTTCAGCAATGTCGGCTTCATTAAAACTAGTGATAGGTGGCAATTTAGTATTTTGGGCGATCCTTATAACATTGGTAATTATTTTGTTAGAAGTTTTTATTTCATACCGTGTATATGCGAATTTTTTGAAGTGGTTAACGATTTTCCTGCTTACATATCTTTTAACTGTTTTTTACCTGCCTCAAAATTGGTTAGAGATTGGACGCTCACTTTTTACTTTTAATTGGCGGTTTACGAGTGATTATATTGCAACAATTGTTGCAATTCTAGGGACAACCATTTCTCCCTATCTTTTCTTTTGGCAAACTAGTGAAGAAGTTGAAGAAAATATCAAGGACAAAACAATATCTGAAAAATTTATTAATCCAAAAAGAATTTCGAGGATGCGTTGGGACACTGTTCTGGGCATGATGTTTTCACAAATTATTGCGTTATCAATTGTGATAACCTGTGCGACTGTGTTGAACAAAAATGGAATTACCAATATTGCTTCTGCTCAAGACGCCGCTTCAGCTCTAAAACCTTTGGTTGGCGATATGGCAGGATTATTTTTTGCCATTGGGATTGTCGGAGCTGGGTTGTTAGGAATTCCGGTTCTTGCCGGATCGGCAGCTTACGCATTGAGCGAAGCATTTGGTTGGAAAGAGGGTTTATTCCATAAATTTAAAGAAGCGAGTGGATTTTACGGCATAATAATATTTTCAATTTTGTGTGGTTTAGGAATCAATTTCATCGGCATCAATCCAATCAGAGGATTGTTTTACTCAGCTGTTTTGAATGGAATAGTGGCTGTGCCATTAATTGCAATCATAATGAAGATATCCAATTCATCTCAGATTATGGGAAATCAGAAAAATAAAATTTGGTCAAATTTATTTGGTTGGCTGACATTTGCGATTATGCTAGTTGCGGTTGTAGCAATGTTTATTTATTTATAAATGAAAAGCCCCGCTTGAGGCGGAGCGTGTATGTTGCGGTTATGTATTGATTAGAATAGCTATAAATTATGAACAAATTTTATATTACAACTCCAATTTACTATGTAAATGCTAATCCGCATATCGGTCATGCGTACACAACTATAGCATCTGATATTTTAGCTCGGGCACATAAAAGTTGGGGAGAAAAAGTTTTCTTTTTAACTGGAACGGACGAACACGGCGTCAAAATTCTGCGCTCGGTGCTAGATTTTGGGGAAAAAAGATTAAAAATAAAAGATAAAAAATACAATTCAAAATTAAAAGACATTAAAGACTATACAGACAATATATCTCAAGAATTTAAGAATACTTGGAAATTGTTAAATATTGAGTACGATTATTTTGTCAGAACGACAGACGAAAATCATGAAAAATTTGTTCAGGAATTTTTAACTCAATTATATAAAAAAGGCGATATTTATAAAGGAATTTACGAAGGTTTATATTGTGTCGGTTGCGAGGAATACAAAAAAGCTGAAGATTTAGAAAATGGCGAATGTCCTATTCACAAAAAACCGGTTGAAACTATCAAGGAAGAAGTCTATTTTTTTAAACTTTCACAGTATCAAAGCAAAATTATTCAGTTGATTGAATCTGATCAAGTAAAAATTAGACCGTTTGAACGCAAGAACGAAGTGCTTGGATTTTTACAACACAAACTGGAAGATACGGCAATTACCAGGAGTAAAGTCGAATGGGGAATTCCAGTCCCGTGGGACGAAAAACAAACGATTTATGTTTGGGTGGATGCACTACTCAACTACTTATCAGTAGTTGAAAATCCGAAATTCGAAACTCAAAAACCGAAATTAAAGGAATTTTGGAGTCCGGATTTGCAGCTAATTGGTAAAGATATTTTACGCTTTCACGCCGTTATTTGGCTTGGATTATTATTATCAGCTAAATTAAAATTGCCAAAACAGCTTTATGTGCATGGATTTTTTACTATCAATAAACAAAAAATGTCAAAAAGTTTGGGCAATGTCATAACCATTCAAGAATTAATTACTAAATATGGTTTAGATGCAACTCGTTATTTATTAATTTCTAGTTTTCCATTTGGCAAAGATGGCAATTTTTCATTTGAAGAATTAGACCGCCGTTATGAAAGCGAGTTAGCTAATGAACTGGGGAATTTGGTTCAGAGAACGGTGGTTTTAGCTAAAAAACTTGAAGTTAAATTTAATCCCAAAAATCCTGACTATTGCAAAAAAATACAGATAAAATTGAAAAATATTGATTTTTCCGGCGCATTACAAATAATTAGGAATAGAATCATTAAAGCCAATCAATTTGTAAATAAAACTAAACCGTGGGAGTTTCAAGATAAAATATCAAAAAGCAGAGATAAAAAACAAAAAGAAATATATCAAAAAGAATTAAACTCAATATTGAATACTTTATTGCAAAAAGTTGAAAAAATTGCGATTGATCTAGCCTCCTTTATGCCCGATACTTCAAAAATAATACTGGCTCAACTCACGACCCAAAACCCGATTCCATTATTTCCAAAAAAATAATTTATGTCACATTGATAGATTCACATTGTCATCTTACATACAATCCATTGAATAAAATGGTAGAAGAAATTGCTGAACAAAAAGACCTGCTGATGATTTCAGTTGGAACAAATTTAGACAATTCTCAACAGAATATTAAACTAGCTAAAAAATACTCAAATATTTTTGCATCAGTCGGCATTCATCCAAGTGAGATAAAACCGTCTGTTCACAGCGTGGGTGTACAGACGGTTTTAGGGGAATTGGTGGATAAAAAAAATAAAAGAAAATATAGTCAGCCAAGCGATGTTAAATTTGTTTATCAAAAGATTGCAGAGATAAAAAATATTGAGCTAGAAAAAGTTAAAGAAGAAATTTATTTCAATTATAAAATACTATTTAATAATTAGTGAAGTGATAAGGAGTAAATACAAAATATCTTACATCAGTGCTTAATTATTTGACACCTATAGAGTATTATGAGAAAACATTATTAAGATAAAAAGTGTCCTCGATGTATTGGATCAATGTATAAATTTGTTATTTTATCAATTTCCGCTAAAATGTAAAGTTATAGTCACTTTAAACTTTAAATAATTTATCTTATGCTCAAATCTTTTGAAACATATTTTAACCATGAAGAAGAACCAAAATCTCCTGAACAAATCAAAGAGGAGAAGGGTTTGGAATTGGCAAAAGAGGTTAAGAAAATCCAAGAAAGAATGGCAAGAGAAGGCGAAACAATTGAAGGTTATCAAAGAATGAGTGAACTACTTCAAGAGATAAAAAACCTTTTTGAAAAAGAAAGAGATTATGAAGCTGAAGTCAAGACAATTGTTACTAGTCTTAAAAAAGCGTTAGAAGAAGGAGCTGACAAGAGCTATGTTGTCCAGGGTCTGGCTGGAGTGAATACTGAAGAAGCGGAAGAGTTTAGAAGAAAATATTTTGGTCACGATCCAACGCTTGTTGCTCAAAGTTATTCAACTAACTGGGCTGTCTACGATGGAGTTATCTGCCGTTACGGTTATGAAAAATGAAGCCTAGAGTTTTCAGAAGAGCGTAACCCAAAGAACATAGAATTTTTAGAGTTTTGCTCAAAAAATGTTCGAATTTCGTTCAAAAAACACCGCCAAACTTCACTTTTTGCGAAATTGTAAGATGTTGCCGAGGCGTAAAGCGCTTCCGGTTGCTAGATTGTTTTGGTATTTTGATAACTTGAAACCACCGGTCGATTTGGTTATTTCTTTGCGACATCTGACACATTTGAAATGATTTCTGCACAGTTTCCAGAACCGTTTGGAACCGTAGTAAATACAGCCAAAGTGTGCTTTCATATTTATATACTATCATTGGTGGCAATTTCATACTCTACCCTAATCAACACACAAACAACTTATAGCGCTTCTAAGGATATCTTCAACCTCACTTGGAAAGGAGCGGGAATTACGCAATAAATTCTAAATAATTATCAGGCGTGATAACAGTAAATTCTGCTCCAGAATAGGTTTTTTGCCATTTGCACAATTACGATATGTACAAATGGTTAATATTATTTTACTTCTGTTGCATAGCGATCGAGAAATTCTTTCAAACCAGTAATGACGGCGTCTCGCAAGTCTGGATCGGATTGAGCGGTCCAAATAGCCAGATTGTATAATTTTTGAGGTGCGACCGAGAGCCAGTGACTATTTAAAAACAAAAAAACTAGTAAAGTTGTTACTGCAATCCGTTTATTGCCGTTTTGAAACGGATGATTTTTAATCAGAAGATAGAAAAGTATTGCCGTTTTGTGGTTTAGCGTCGGATATAAATCTTTGCGATTATAAGTTTGAAAAGGAGTGTTGATGCAACTTTCCAATACATTTGGATAGCGGGTTTGAAAAGCTGGAATCGGCTCATCCCAGCTCATCGTTGCCACAGCTAACTGGTGAGCAATGACTTTAATATGTTCAATGCTGATTCTTTTAAAAAACATCACTCGCTCCCTAACTGTTCTAGTGTTTCACCATAGATTTTCAAAGTTTTTTTAACCGCCTTGCTAATATCTTTTTGATCACTAGCAGTCATAATACCAGCCAAAGCATTGGCAAGACTTGCGTCAATCAAGTAAACTCCTCCGACTTTTTGGGCTGGTATTTGTCCGGCTTTAACTTTTCGAAAAACTTGAGATCGGGACAATCCAATCAATTTGGCAAATTCTGGCACTGAAACCATAGTGTTGTTTGTTTGTTGCATAATACTACTACTTTACAACATTGGTTGCACTTTGTCAAATGGTGCAACGAATAATTGTATATTTTAGACTGATTGTATCTTATATTTTTATGTTATAATATTGTCAATAACTATTAACCTGATTTAGGAGGGTGATGAAGTTTTTTTATTGGTTATATTCTGTACAGATCAAAAAACTAATGGAAGTTTGGGGTTCTTTTTTGATTATAATCGCCGACACATTTTCGATCAAAGAACTCACACGAACGCTTTTTTACCCATGGCGTCGGGATATTATTAAACCAGTCCAACCAACTCTTCAAATTCTTTTTGAGTCTTGGTCGCTCAATTTAATGTCTCGCTTAATTGGCGCCCTTGTTCGCTCAGCGACAATTTTTGCTGGTCTAATGACTATTTTAATTATCTCGATTTTTATGACTATTTTAATTATCTTAGTTGCAATTTTACCGATTTTAATTATTGGCTCAATAATTATTGTCCTATTAACCAATCTCTACACGGCAATATTGTTGAGTTTAG
>Ga0210016_1003016_pt1 | contig 15048 bp, 14 predicted proteins | sample CryGeyCG2014_300_FD_185454 | JGI IMG/M metagenome (GOLD analysis project Ga0210016, IMG submission 185454) | Groundwater microbial communities from aquifer - Crystal Geyser CG02_land_8/20/14_3.00 (SPAdes) (version 2) | ecosystem: Environmental > Aquatic > Deep subsurface > Groundwater | place... | reverse complement strand
TTTCTTGTCTTCCATTGAGGTGTTTCTCCCTAAGAGTTTCCAGTGCCTCGGGTATGCACTTGATTATTTCCGTTACCTGTGTCGCCGGTGTTGGATTGGCCAAATATCCTGCAATCCTGTTGACCATGGCCGACATATGACATGCATCGGGCGGTTGATACCCTCCGAAGATCAAGCCTGCAACCATGCCGGTTATTGTATCGCCTGTGCCCCCTATGCATTCGAGGGTATCGACATTGGGTTCAGCAACCTTTTTTAGAACCCTTCCGTTTTCGCATATAAAGTCGATAAATCCCTTGACCAGGAGGAATCTAGGTGTGTTCTTTGTATTGTAAGCCCTTATTATAAAATCTTCAACCTCATCAGGCCTGTGGAAGATGAACCCTCTCGTGTAGAAGGGGTGAGGGGATTTTTCATCAGCCAGGAAGGCCAGTTCTCCAATATCCGGGGTGAACAGGTCATAAAAACCGGCATTGCCGCTCATCTTGGCGACATACATGTACCCGGCATCAGCTACGAGAAACGGTTTGGCCTCAATATTCTTTAAGGCACAAAGAAGCTTATGATGTAACATTAAATCTGGCATTATATAATGAAAGCTGCAAACAGTGGGTTTTAAAGCATGTATATTTTCAGCGAGATAGTTATATACTAATTTGCTCCCATCCCCCTTTCCTATATCACCGGCCATAACACAATAGGGTTCATCCAATCCTATAATCTGGCAAATAGTAGTCGCTGTTCCGATCATAGAGGGTGTGCCACGGTGAAGGCAGAATGACCTTTCACCTATAAACAACCTATCATCTTTGACTCTGACCCTTCCGTGGATCAATGGCAACCCTGGATCAGGGATTGTTCCTGCTAACAATAGCATAATTAATCCACTTCTTTCAACATTTCTTCATAGGCGATATGAAGTGCATAGGCACATATAGTCTGTCCAAGGTCTTTAGGAGAATGGGTCTCTCTAAGGTTCTTTCCTATAAGCATTTCAGCGAGATAGGGCACATCAGGGCAACCCCCGCCGGATATGTTTACGATCTGCTCTGTCCTCTTGTCTATGACTAATTTCATGTTGGCTGCCCTGATCATCAGGTAGTCTCCAAAGTCCTTTTTCTGACAGAGGTCAATAGGCTCAAGGATTTCATCTGATATGGGAATGACCTTAAGGGGGATTCTCCCCTTTTCTTTAAGGATGCGTTCGATGCCAAGTTGCTCGATAAGCGGGAACTCTATGACAAGATCGCAGCCGGTCCTCAAGTGAGGGGGCGGCCCCACAACTCTCACCTTGTATCCCTCTCCTTTCAGGGTTTTCTCGGCAAGGATAACATCACTGGTACTTGGATAGACCAGCAAACCCCTGAAATCTCCTTCCTTATATTTTTCTGATCCCCTTGAAAAGAGTTTTTTTATCTTCATTTCCTGAGAACCAAAAGGATATCCTCCCCTTCGTCCCTCACTTCCACGTTCCAGCCTTCTCTTGTTGCCATCCTCGTTACGTTATCTCTTGAGGTTGTGGTGTCAACCAGAACTTCAAAAGTTCCACTCTCCATTTCTCTCATCTTTTTATGGGCATTTATCACGGGTTGAGGACATGACAACCCCCTTGCATCAACTTTTTCTGCCATTTTAATCTCTCCTTTCATATCTTCTCCCTCATCGAGAAACCGATAACAATACAGAAGATAAGCCCAACGATTACGGCGCCAGGTCCCCACAACCCTACACCCTTCGGGGAACTGGCAGCGACAAAATTGTGGGCAAAGGCAGCGCCGGCAATCATCCCTATAACGAAGAGGGCTGAGTCTCCGTCGCCTTCACCGGACAGGAACAGTTGTCGCCCTGGACATCCCCCTGCCAGGGCGAAGGCAAGGCCTGCCAGAAGCATTCCCCCGAAGTTCCAGATATGGTTGTTGTGGGCAACCGGCTGTCCTACAAAACCGGCATGGAACTGCCCAAGTATGATATTCATCACAAATGCCCCTATCAAAAGCCCGAAGACCCCGGTCATCAGGTGAAAGTCCTTTATCAGGATTACGTCCCTGATAGCGCCCATTGTACAGAACCTGCTTCTCTGTGCCAGGATGCCTATCACCAGACCTATGATCAGTGAGATAATCAGGGGTGCATGCATCGCCCCAGGACCCTTCTCGCTGAAGAAAATTGCCCCTGAAGATAGCTTGGGTTCAGCAACAAGAAGGATTAAGAGCCCGATCATAATGAGAGGCATTATCCACCCCACGAATCGATATGTCTTCTGGTTTCGACCAAGGTTATAGCCCGATTTCAGAAAGTATACACCGAGTGCCACCCCTGCTACCAGACCAACAAGCCCCAAGATGGCGTTCCCGTCTCCACCGGATAGCCTCAGTAATGCCCTCCACGGACAACCAAGAAAGACCAGTGCCCCGACCATAGCAAAGAACCCCAACATAAACCTTACTATGGGAGCTGACCCCACCCTGGGTTTAAACTCTCTAAAAATAAGGGCAGAAATAAGTGACCCAAGAACAAACCCGATGATTTCCGGCCTTATGTACTGTACAACATCTGCTCTGTGTAACCCAAGCGCCCCTGCTATATCCCTCTCAAAACATGCCACACAGATCCCCATATTGGGGGGGTTACCCCATTTTTGCAGTAGGGCAGCGAATACCCCAATAAAAAGGCCTACACAAAGAATGCCCTTTTTCGAACCGAAGAACCTAACTATACTTTCCATAAACAAGACCTCCTTTCATAAACAAGACCTCCAAAAGTTACCCTTTCCACAACCTAGTGGAATGTCCCTTTAATACCTTTACTATAAATATTCCCTCCCCCTTGATGGGGGAGGGGCAGGGTGGGGGTGAAGAATCGCTATGTTGCCCCCTCCCCTTAATCCCCTCCCACCAAGGGAGGGGAGACATTTTTGGTAAAGTTATTTATGAGTCAAAGCACTAGAGCATACTTTTTAGCCTATCGAGGATTTGCCAGTTACCTGTGGGGACATACAACAGCGGGCTTAAGCCCGCTGTTGAGCCCGCTGTTGTGTGTTGAGCCCGCTGTTGTGTGTTGAGCCAGCTGTTGTGTGTTGAGCCAGCAAGTTGAAAAACATCGCCATAATAACTATTCAAGTTGAAAAAGAGTCGTTAGATTAAACCACAGCTATTGTTTCATTGCAAATAGGTAATTTCGATAGATAGGCTGTATAATTATAGGAAATACCTATAGGTAGGGGCGTTGTTTTTGTAAGTCACAGCAAAGATTTCTCTTGACCAACTGAAAGGCTTTTTATAGAATGACCACCTGGTCACCAATAGAAAGGCAGGGTGAGAAATGGGTATAGAATCCACTGAAACCAGAATGTTCCTGCAATTGGATGCTGAAAAGCAGCAGCGTGTTCTGGAAGCGGCAATTGATGAGTTTTCCGATAGGGGCTACGAAAAGGCCAGCATGAATGTATTAGTACAGAAAGCAGGTATATCTAAGGGCGCCCTTTTCAAGTATTTTGGGAGCAAGGGCGGGCTATTTGCCTTCGTATACCGTATAGCGCTCAACCATGTGAAAGACTATCTGCGGACCGTGCGTGATAAGAGTCAGGATGAAAATTTTTTTCGGAGACTGGAAAAAATCATGGCAGCCGGGGTGGACTTTGTCCACCATTATCCCGGGCCGGCTCGTATCTATTACCACATTATTTTTACTGGTGACTCACCCTATAAAGACGAGATACTGAAGGAACTTCACAGGGAATCCCTAAAGTTTATTGAATCTCTTATTGAGGATGGCATCCGACGGGGGGACATACGGCCGAACCTTGACCCAAAAACAACTGCGTTTGTGCTGGAATGCGTGCTGGATAGGTTTTTGCAGGCTCACCATTTGCAGTTTCTTGACCATTCGCTGAGGTTGCACGGCGCTTCTGCGGAGGAATCCAATAAGTGGATTCAGAAGATTGTTGAGCTTTTTAAAAGAGGATTAGAAAACGATAGCCATTGTTGTAAAATAGACCGGAGTCGAAAGGTGTTTCAGAAATCACGGAGGTGAATCCCAAAATGTCCGCACAAATACCAGCGAGAGATACTAAGTCAAAAGGTGAAACCATCAAAGGGTGGATTCAATTATCCCGACCACCATTCCATCTGGTGGGTGTCCTGCCGTTCATTCTAGGCACAGTTTTAGCCTGGCATACATACGGGACAATAAACTGGCCTGTCTTTATCTGGAGCACCATAGCCGTTGTGTTAATCATGCTTTCCACCTATTATGGCGGGGAATATCACGACCTCAAAGTGGATAAGCTCTCTGCCGAAATGGAGAGGAACGCCTTCTCCGGTGGCACTCAGGTTATAGTAAAGAACCTGCTGCCGCACAAACAGGCTAAAACCGCCAGCTACATCGCGATAGTCCTGGCCGGAGTGATTGGGCTTATTCTTCAGTTCTATTACAAAACTGGGCCATGGACTATTCCTCTAGGAGTCATTGGCATGATTGCCGGCTTCTTCTATTCCACCCCGCCGCTGCGTTGGGTGAAAAGAGGCATTGGGGAATTGCTGATAGGATTCTGCTACGGATGGCTTCCCGTGGCTGCTGCCTTCTATTTGCAAGCCGGCACGATAGACAATATCGTGCACTGGATTTCCATACCCATTGGCTGCACTATCTTCAATGTCATCCTCATAAACGAATTCCCGGACTACCCCGCTGATCTGATCGAGGGAAAGAGAAATTTAGTCATAAGACTGGGGAAAAACACCAGTGCTTTTCTTTACATAGGGATGACAGTTATTGCCTGGATTGCATTCGGTTTGGCAGTGAGCCAGGGATTGCCTGCGGTGACATTCCTCTTCTACCTTCCGGTTTTCTTGATCGGTTTGATACTGGCCGTTTTGATGTTCAAAAAGAACTATCTCTATAGAAAGCGGCTGGAGTTGATTTGCGGACTCACTATAGTTGTCAATCTGGGTAGTTCACTAGCTTACACTTTGGCTATCTGGCTGGGGAGTGTTTAACCAAGATGCAAAAATCCTCATTTTTCACTTGGCCGCTGAAATCAATATTCTGGCCTCCGACTTTAATCGCGAAGCAATTGACAAGCGTGCTCTATTTCAAGAATCTGGTGGGGTGGAATAAGTTTCCCAACTGGCTCCTCAGGCACAGTTTTAAATCCCTACCTATAGCTGCGGGATCCATCGGTATGGGCTGCATTGGCTTCCCAGCACATCCGGCATGGGAGGTGACGGCTGCCTGTAATCTGCGCTGCATACATTGCCACGTTGCGAGCAGCAAACCGGCAAAAGACGAACTGACAACCGATGAGGCTAAGAGATTCATTGACGACCTCGCAGGGGTGGATGAATTCCGAATGCTGGTATATACTGGCGGCGAGCCTCTGGTGCGCCCCGACCTGCTCGAACTATTGCACCATTCTAGAAAGGCTGGCTTGACCAATGTAATCGCCACCAATGGCACACTGATAACTGAAGAAGTCGCCTTCAAGCTCAAAGAGGCTGGAGTTGCTGGGGCGGCAGTCAGCCTCGATTCCTCACAGAGCGCGATTCACAATTACATCCGCAGAAACGATAATGCGTTTGACCTGGCTATGCGAGGCATACAAGCACTGAAGAAAGCTGGCATCCTTTTGCAGATAAATGTTACCGCCATGGAGTATAATTTCTCCAGTCTGGACGAGTTGATCGAGCTGGCCGATGGAGAGGGAGCGGGGATTATGCTGATGTATCAGTTGGTGCCAGTGGGCCGAGGAAGCGCCATTGAAGAAGCCACACTCAATCTCAATGAAAACGAGAGATTACTGAAATCTCTGGCCCGCAAGCAGAAAGATGTTAGCACCATTATCGAACCAGTAGCCGGCCCTCAATACTGGCCTTACTTGATGGAGCAGCGCGGCAAATCCGATGGCGCTTGGCTCAGGCTAGCCAAGCAGGTATTCCACGGTTGTGCTGCGGGCCGGGGGTTTGTCTACATCAAAGCCAACGGCGATGTATGGCCATGCCCCTTCGTAGAGATAAACGCGGGTAACGTGAGAGAGACATCTTTCCAGAAGATCTGGCGAGAAAGTGAGGTATTTGTCAATTTGAGAAAGCGGGATAATACACTAAAGGGGAAGTGTGGGGAGTGCAAGTATCGAACGATATGCGGTGGGTGCCGGGGGCGCGCCTTAGCCTATCATGGGGACTACCTGGCAGAAGACCCATCGTGTTTTCTACACACCAATCACTTATAGATGTTGACTGAGAACTATTTCATAAGTCAACCCATCCAGAAAATGTTCACCGAGATTCCGCAAACCTACAGGCACCTGAACCATCTTTTAACGGATAATAGGCATCTCAGGGATCGGGATTGTCCTTTACGAATCATTTGACCTTTTGGAAAAGAGTGCCTGCCAATGGCAAAGATTATAGAGAAAAAATACCCAACAGTAAATCAGGTGACCGATACCCAGCGAATAGGCATGGTGAAAGAGATATTCTCCACAATCACCGGAAAATATGACTTCCTGAATCATTTTCTAAGTCTGCGTCGAGATATAGCCTGGCGACGATTTGCCGTAAAGAAAATGCGATTTTTTAAGACGTACCGTTTTTTGGATGTGGCAACAGGCACGTGTGATCTGGCCATTGAGGCAGCGCTGCGCTATCGGGACATTCAGGTGGTGGGATTGGATTTCGTCCAGGAAATGATGGACTCAGGAAAAAAAAAGATTGCAAGAAAAAAACTTTTGCCAAGGATAAAAACGCTGACAGGAGATGCACTGCATATTCCTTCTCCATCTAACAGCTTTGATGCGGCTGGCATAGCTTTCGGTATACGAAATATCCCGGATAAAACCCGTACCCTGAAGGAGATGATGCGAGTGGTGGTTCCCGGCGGACAGGTTCTGGTTTTGGAAATGACCTCTCCAAAGACCCGATTTTTTAATGGGGTCTATCGCATCTATCTGAGGAAAATCCTTCCTGTCTTAGCCCGTGCCTTTTCCTCCAACCCCAATGCCTATTATTACCTGGGGGATTCCATTATGAATTTTCCCACAGCCCATGACTTTGCACGCCTGATGGAGCACGCAGGACTCGTGGATGTGGAAATGCATTCTCTCACCCTGGGGCTTACCTATCTCCATATCGGATATAAACCGAGGACGGAATGACATCGGATCGAGAAAAGGCGAAAGCTCATTTTGGTCATTTCAGGGCTTCTATCCTGCTTTGCCTTTGCATCTCTTGCTACATCTCCAATTTTTATCAGGCTGTTGGGTATTATCAAAAGAACTCAGGATTGGGTGCATCTGGACCAATATGGAAACTATGTGCGAATGCTGTATTTACTTTAACGGATTGATCATTGTCATCTCTTTGTTGCTGTGATTGCTGACAAGTAACAGTTCACAGGAGCAAGGGGTTCGTAGTCGTATGTTCTTTTTGTCTTGATAGAGGAGGAATATCCTGATATGAATATGTGGGTTCAAGTTGGTTGCTTCGCAACAAACTTGAGAAGTCAGCCCCGTATCAAATGCGGGATTTGGTGGGGTCTGACCCGACATTTGGGTTATCCGCCTCTGGCGGACTACGGGTCTGACCTCAAAACCTTAACCAACAGAGGAGTAATGACAAAAGTTATTAAAGTTGACCCAATAGTTCCTGATCCGTTAATTATTTCGGAAGCTGCTTTCCTAATCAATAAAGAAGGTGTGGTAGTCTTTCCTACGGAAACCCTCTATGGTCTGGGGGTAAATGCACTTAATGAAAATGCCATCAGAAAGGTCTTTAATATCAAAGGTAGGAGCTATGAAAACCCCATACCAATATTGATTAATAAAAAAGAGGGTTTATCTGAATTTGTATCTAATGTGCCTGAAAAGGCAGAGAACCTGATTAAGAAATTTTGGCCAGGGGGGTTAACAATTATCTTCGAGGCATCCCCAAAATTACCCTCTCTGCTTACAGGGAATAGAGGAAAGATAGGCATTAGAATATCAAACAATCCAATAGCACAGGAGTTAGTTAAACAAGCAGATATTCCTATAACTGCTACCAGTGCAAATATTTCCGGTCAAAAGGGCTGTACCACTGCCCTTGAAGTCTACAAAAGCCTGGGGAATAGGGTTGATTTGATACTTGATGGCGGAAAAACCAAAAACCCCCTGGGATCAACTGTCATAGATGCCACCTGCACACCTATCAAAATCATTAGAGAGGGTGTGGTAAGTTTAGGGGATTTAAAAGAATATCTGTGAGAGTCAGCCGTTTAGCCTTCCTCAACTTCCTTCCTTTAGCACCTTTTGCCCTCTGATATATAAAATCTAAATTGCATTACTATGTTCCTATTATTTTTATAGATATAAATTTTAAGTTGGGTGGTATAGAAAGGAAAATTCATACAGAAGATATAGCAATGGAATGCTTTAAGTTGAATAGGAGAACATGATGGCGTTTAAAATTAAAGAAAATATTGTATGGGTCGGCAAGGTTGACTGGGAATTAAGAAAATTTCACGGGGAGGAATACTCGACACATCGGGGCTCAAGCTATAATTCCTATCTGGTTAAAGATGAAAAGGTAGTCTTGATTGATACTGTGTGGGGAAAGTTTTCGAGTGAATTTGTGGTAAACCTGAAAAAAGAAATCCCCCTGGAAAAAATTGATTTTGTCATCGCCAATCATGCGGAATCAGACCACAGCGGCGCATTGCCTGAACTGATGCGCCATATTCCCGATGTGCCAATATACTGCACATCCAACGGGGTAAATTCTCTGAAAGGTCATTACCATCAGGACTGGAATTTTCAGGTTGTGAAGACGGGCGATAAACTCAGTCTCGGATCAAAAGAGCTGATATTTGTTGAGGCTCAGATGCTGCACTGGCCGGATAGTATGATGTGTTACCTGACCAACGATAATATCCTCTTCAGTAATGACGCCTTCGGTCAGCATATAGCGTCGGAACTTATGTATAACGATTTGGTGGATCAAGCAGAGTTGTTTCAGGAAGCCATTAAGTACTATGCCAACATCCTGACACCGTTCAGCGCTCTGGTTGATAGGAAAATTAAGGAAGTTGTCGCATTGAATGTGCCGGTTAACATGATCTGTCCTAGTCATGGCGTAATATGGAGAAAAGACCCGCTGCAGATCGTTAACCAATATCTTCAATGGGCAAACGCCTATGCTGAAAATCAGATTACGGTTGCCTACGATAGCATGTGGGACGGAACGCGACAAATGGCAGAAGCTATAGCAAAAGGAATTATGGAAGCTGATCAAACCGTTGCCGTAAAGTTGTTTAATATAGCCAGATCAGATAAAAACGATGTGATTACGGAAATCTTTAAGTCCAAAGCGATTCTGATCGGATCACCCACCGTGAATAAGGGCGTTCTTTCCGCTGTTGCCGCTATTTTGGAAGAAATTAAGGGCTTAAGATTTCAGAATAAAAAAGCTGCGGCATTCGGCTGTTATGGTTGGAGCGGCGAGGCTGTAAAGGTTATATCGGATAAACTCAAAGAAGGTGGATTCCAACTATTGAATGATGGAATACGAGAGAAATGGAATCCAAACATTGAATCAGTAGACAATTGTATTCGTTTTGGAAGAGACGTCGCTTTGAACCTGAAATAATACGTAATGGTGGGTAGAAGAATGGCCTAACAATTCGTTACCAGCGGATGCGCCGAAATTGGCGCACCGCTGAACTCGGTCGTTGGCCGTGAAAAAATTGACAAAACCATATAAATAATGATGCTGTAGTACGGAATAAATCGATGGAGGTACGGGTATACATATAGTGTTAAATCTTGCCAATGCTTAAAAAAAGAGTCCTTGATGAGCTTTATGCCAGATACAACCGACGAGAGTTCGTCCATCCGGACCCCCTGGAGTTCTTATACTATTACGAAGATATTAGAGACCGTGAGATAGTTGGTCTCGTTGCCTCCTCCCTTGCCTATGGAAGGGTTCAACAGATACTGAAAAGTGTCTCCTTAGTGCTGGAGCGGATGCAGCCATCTCCATATATCTTTCTGAACCAGGCCTCAAGGGAGGCGCTTCTTCCTGACTTTTCAGGATTCAAACATCGGTTTACCACGGGAGAGGATCTTGTATCGATGCTTTTGGGGATCAAAGGCGTTATCGAACGGTATGGTTCTCTTCATGCGTGTTTTACTGCCGGCATGAATGATCGTGACAGTACAATCCTGCAAGCTATTTCAGCCTTTGCTAAGGAATTGACCGCTGAGCACAACGGCAGGTCTAACAGCCTCTTACCCTCTCCAACGAAGGGCAGTGCATGCAAACGGCTGAACCTTTTCCTGCGCTGGATGGTGAGGGAGGATGAAGTAGACCCGGGGGGATGGGATGTGGTGCCTGCTTCAAAACTCATTATTCCCCTTGATACCCACATGCACAGGATCTGCCTTGCACTGAAGTTAACAAGGCGGAAACAGGCGGACATACGCACTGCCTCTGAGATAACCGCTGCCTTCAGGACAATCTCTCCTGATGACCCGGTCAGGTACGACTTCGCCCTCACCCGTTTAGGGATACGAAAAGAAGGGGATATGGACGATTTTCTGAAACAGTGCGGTGCGCCGAGCAGTAGATAGGGTCAAATCTTTAGGGGCTGTTGCCCTCATGGAACGGTGAAACGGTGTCTCAATACATGCCGATTGCAGGCTGGATCGAACTCTCTTTGGATATCATCCCGCGTGGTGCGGCCCAAGCGACTCCAGGTAGTTATTTCATTGGGGTTGGTAATCGTGTCAAAACCGTTCCCCATCCCAATCCCAATAAGATCGGAAATCAGATAACGGTCATGATGGTCGTCCCAAATAAATATCTCGACCTTTAAGCCAGCATTAATAAGTTCGTTCCCCCACACATTTCGATAGCGTGTCTCCCATTCCGTGGGATTTATGAGTTTACGGTTTTGACCTGAACCGACATACACGACGCGATGGACTTCGATGAGGGGTGTAGGACAGCGACCTTGAGCTAAAAGCAATATTGGAAGAACATCAAAATATCTCTGCTGAGTCGGATCAAGGTGAGGATCGATAAACATAAATGAGTTGGCACAATGCATGATCAGCCGAAGTTGGGCTTCGTATTCACTATGGCATCTTGTCATACGCACCGATGTGCTTCGAGATGTCCAACATTGAGAACTACTAAGGCGCTCAAGTCGGCCTAATATTGGGTCTCCGCCGACTTCGTCGACCACTTGGGATGTAGAGATGACGCCGGTCATGGGATCAATTTGGTGAGAGGCCAAAGCTTCACGACACCAGTCCACGTCACTTACCGGGGAAACAAAAAGTGCGGCAGCCGCTTTGCGAAGACGGTTCTGCTTGACCATTTTTTTCAGCAGTTCCGTTCCACGCCGATGCCAGGGGCGGCCATGATTTCTGAAGACAGCCAGCCATTCGCCGTGACGCAGGTTGCGAAGCAAAGCCTCTTCAAGGAATACGTCCTTCAGATATTCCAGACGGGCGGTTCCAACTTCTTCGTGAGGGTAAAAGCGTGTATCAAAGACATCCGGTGTTACCGCATATTCACAAAGAAGGACCATCGGCAAGAAGTTCATAAGTGTGGATTTCAGGGGTTGCCTCCGGGAGGGGGCGGTCTTGATCATCCAGGCCGATGCCCAGGTTCAGAAGCATCGTTACCCGCTTCACTGGCGCGAAAAGTTCCGCGAGCCGGTCCTTAAACGAACTCGTGTCCAGGTCCATGGCCCACTCGACCCGACGATTAGCCTCACGTCTGTGGACATACTGGCGGAATCCACCCAAGTCTACCGACTCGCCGCCCACGTTGGTGCGATGAACATCCAGGTCACCCGTCTCTTGTGCATGGCGGGCGAGAACTAGGCTGTGCAGCACACTTGATTTCCCGGAACTGTTGGTGCCGTAGATCAGGGTCAAGGGACGGATGGGAATCCTCTGCGCTTCGGCAAATGCCTTGAAGTTTCCAATTCGTAGAGCGGTCAGCATGTCATCCCCCTATCCCAATTCCCTTAAGGGCAATGGAGCGAGGTCCCAGAACAGTTGCGCGGCCTGGCATCGCCCCTTTGCGGGATAACGACTCGAACGCGGGAGTGCGATTTTCGCAATTCTCCCTGACCAATCCCGCATCTTTTCTGCCTCGTCCTTGTATTTCTCTTTCAGTATCCCATCCTCGATTTCGGCTGAAGTCCTTAATATGTAGGCAAACAAATCCGCGACCTGGGCCAAAAGGATGTGCTTGGAATCCGCAAAAAACGGAACATCCACAACCTGGTCCAGAGCGGTCTGCTTCTTACCCCTACCGTAAAATGAGTCTATCCATTCAGGGGACTTATGGATTAACAGATTGAGGTTAGTTTCTTTCGAGACTTCCCGGTCAAAGATCAACACGCTGTGACCCTTGGTCTTTTCTTCACGTTGGTGCTGCTTCTGGACCTGAAGCGTGCAGTGCATGGCGGCGGCACACCACATGGACTTGAACTGCATGAGTCGCTCATCGTCTTTCAATTTCTTCTTGTACTCACCCTTGTCTATCCCACTGAATACGCACTTATGTTTCCTGTTTTCGACCCAAACAAGAATTGCCTCAACTATTCGCGCCCGCTTGGCTCCGTCTGTCCCCCGCCAAGCTCCATTGCCTCGGTAGAATTCACGAGAATGGAACTCATCCACTTGTCTGCCGGCGCTTTTCGAGAGATAGGCGAGAAATTCCGCCCAGGCATCCTTCGTGACATGCATTCGAGTTGCATCAACGATAATCCCCGCTACCACGAGATAGGGTTCCTCACCCATTCCGCTTTCATCGAAATAGCAGAACTTCATGGCTCAACCCTCAGATTCAATGCCTTCGCCTGCTGTTCCATCTCTTCTAGTAATTCCTTCATGTGCGCCTCGCGCCACTTGGCCGTGAGGTCGCCGGTAAAGGCGCGGTAGAGGAGAACAGAGAAAAGGTTTTCCAAACTTTTCCTGCTTTGGTCTGTTTGATCTACCCATTCCTGGAGTCGTACCAAGGCCTTTGCAAATCTCCGTTGGAGTCCAATCGGTGGACAACCAATCGTGTAACGTGCAAGAAAGTCTGCCGGAACCCGCTGCTGACCAACAGTCCCTGTAAAACTTGCTTCCGCTTGTTTCTTAAACCACAGTAGCCTAACAAGAGCATATAGCCATTCCGGTGTGGCGAGAGGGCCTGATCGCAAAATATGGAATTCCGTGGAACCGAAACCGTGACCATTGACCAAGTTCCTCGCAATTGCCGCCTTTCCATTTTGCATGCAGGGAGTTATCTTTGCGAACAGCACATCGCTGTCTTGGAATGGCGTAAACCCTCTCATGACATCAGAATAAGAACGCACTTGCCTGCCAATGGTACGACCCCATACCTCGTCAACATCCGCCATAGGCAAAAAGGAGAACTGCGTGTTGGCTGAGACACCTGCAGACGAGAACCTTGGGTTAATCGTTGTCACTTGAGGGTCTCCGAGCTGTTTGACCGGCCACCCTTTGGGATTAGTGGCCGGGTCGCCGAACATTTTGTAAAAGAGCGCGGGGAGGATGCGGGCGGCCTTGGCGTCGGCCTCGGCGCGCTTCTTGCGCAGCGCATCCGCCTGATCGAGTATCTCGACGATGCGCTGTTGCTCTGAGAGAGGGGGGAGAGGCACTGCTTGGGCCAGATAAAGAGGAATGGGGAGGTTACGAAGTCCTGATGTGGTATTCTGAAGCCGGAGTAGCTCGGCTTTGGCCTTTGAAGAATTGAGATAAAGGTGCAAATACCTGGGGCTAATCACATCGCGCCTTGGTCTAAGCCGAAGCGTGAAATTTGAAAACAGATAGCGCTGGCCATCTTCGGGCTGTTGGAACAAAGCGTTCTTCCCGATTAGGTGCCTGCTTCCCGACGAGGTGGTTACTATAATGTCACCGTCAAGGAGTTTATAGCGTTTCGCGGATTTCTCAGGCACAGATCTAAACGCTACGTCATTTAAAACCAAGGCGGCGTTGTGAATATTCGTTGACCGGAGAACAGGAAGATCGCTGCCATCTTCCCTCGGTGGCGATCCCCATATGCCGTTTTGGGAATCCTCCAACAATATCGATAGTGGAATTTCCGGCCACCTCATTCGACTGCCTCCACTTCCTGAAGCAGCTTTTCCAGACCATTCGCGATGTCGCGTTCGATGGCGAGCGTCTCCCGGATTAACTGCGTTGGGTCGTCGTCCGGTGCCTTTTCGGCAATCTGCGGCTTGTAGCGACCGGCAGCCAGGTTATAGTCGTTCTCCGCGATGGATTTAATTGTCGTCCACCAGGAACGTATTTCATCGGTTCCAGTGGGCAGAAGGGTTCCACCCTCTGCGCCGGGGAGGTCCTTGAAGCCCGATTTCTTGTACCCAGCCCACTGGAAAAGCAGGTCCGGGATGTCATTGCGTTCCGGGGTTTCCGGCCGGCCACCGCCAGAAATCTTGTCCGGATCGAACCCGTCCGCCCTTATCTCATAAAACCATACCTTACCTTCATGTTTCTTTTTCGTGTCTTTCGTGGTTTCAATCGGTCTTTTGAAAATCAGAACTCCGGTCTTGACGCCCGCATAGGGCTTGAACACCCCGGCAGGAAGAGAAACCACGGCCAGCAAATCAAAATCCTCTACCAGCTTGCGCCGGAGCTCCACATGCGCCGAGGTCGAACCGAAAAGCAGCCCCTCGGGCACCACCACGGCGCATTGGCCGCCCGGAGCCAGGGCCTCCATCATAATGCCCAGGAAAAGCAGCTCGCTCTTCTTGGAATTGGTGGGGAGATATTTACGGATAGATTCCTTGGGGAGTACGCCGGCAAAAGGTGGATTGGAGAGTATTACCTTGTATCGACGTTTGAGGTCATCCTCAGTCAGTCCGCCCATATCGGATAGCGTATTGGCGCGCTTGACGTTCGCCTGGCGGATGCCGTGCAGCACCAGGTTCATCATGGCGATGCGCATCATCTGGCGAGAGACATCGATGCCGTAGATGGACCGCTCCAAAAGCTCCCAATTGGGAACCTTTTCGCCCGGGCCCTTACGG
>Ga0210016_1003015_pt1 | contig 15054 bp, 23 predicted proteins | sample CryGeyCG2014_300_FD_185454 | JGI IMG/M metagenome (GOLD analysis project Ga0210016, IMG submission 185454) | Groundwater microbial communities from aquifer - Crystal Geyser CG02_land_8/20/14_3.00 (SPAdes) (version 2) | ecosystem: Environmental > Aquatic > Deep subsurface > Groundwater | place... | reverse complement strand
ATATTGGTTGCAATTGGTGAAGGTGATATACATGAATTAAAACGTTGAATATTGAAACCTAATATTGACCCTTTAACGCAGGGGAGCAGGAAATAAAATGTATTTTGAAGGTTTGACCCCAAAATTGTTTAGAGCAAGTAAGAAAGTGACCCAAAGAAATTGTGTATTCCTGTACGGTCCAACAAGATCGGGTAAAACGACAGTTTTGAAAGCGATAGAAAATTACCTTTCCGTTCAAGGAGGGGTTAAAGTAATCCGTTTAGATGCCGAGGATCTGGTTATTGAGCTGGTAAAAGGTATCAGATGTGCAGGAGATACGAAGGGATTCTATCATAAGTTCCATGATTATGATGCACTTCTTGTGGATAATGTCTGGGTCTTGCAGGGGAAACCTAGAACAACGGAGGAGATATTTTTACTGTTCGGAACACTCATCGACAAGGGTAAGTTGCTGATAATAGCCTGGGACATTCTACCTGCTACGTTATCACGAGGATCAAAAGGGGTTATGGAATTGCATAAACGTAGCATCATAGTCAAAATGAAACCTCTCAAATCAAATATCAACATTGGATCCGGGACGTTAAATCGTAAATATCTTAAGAAATAATCTTCTCGGTCCAAGAGACATAATAACCCTAACACCAGACTCAAAGCCCCAAAGACTTAATAGACTCAATAAACCAGATAGACCGAATAGACCAAATAGATGCAACGACCCAACGACGCTAAGACTCAATGACGTTATTTTCATTGACGCTACGACTCTATGGCTCTATAACGCAATTACTTATGCCTGACCCCAGGTTTCTATCAATACCAATATTAATGGAACACACTTTGTCTTATCAGCAGTTAAAGAAAAAGCTCCTGAATGCAAATTCTATTTTGCAGGCAGCTCTGAGATGTTTGGTCTTGTTAAGGAAACACCGCAAAATGAGAATGCTCCCTTCCATCCAAGATCACCTTATGGTATCTCAAAAGTAGCTGGTTTTGATTTGACAAGAAACTACCGCGAAGCTTACAATCTCTTTGCCTGCTCCGGCATCCTATTTAATCACGAATCGCCGAGAAGAGGATATGAATTTGTAAATTGAATTTTGAAGGTTTGACCCCAATTTTTTTCCAATTTTTTTCAAAGTCAAGTGCAGGCCCCAAACTCCAAAGACGCAATAGACGCTATGACGTTTTGGGTTAACCAGATAGACCAAACAGACCAGACAGATTTATCCCGCTTGCCCAGTAACTTAAGTGTACAGGGTGAGATGCTTTTCAGCTATCTCACCGGAACCAAACAGACTAGATAGACCAAATAAACCAGAATAATGACATCTGAGGATGTGACCCCGGAGGCCCCCCCTCGCCAGCTCTCTACTCTACCCTCGTCTGTTTCACTTGCAGATGACGGTGGAATGGTATAAAATGCTTTACGAGGTGAAACCTCATGAAGCGATGTATGAATTCTGCACAAGGCAAATCGTGGAATATGTCGAGAGGGCAAAAAAGAGAAACTAGATTTGGGTTGATAAGATAGGAACGCGTACTTGAGGGAGGTGTTCATGCAAAGATTAATTATTCACATCAAAGATGACGCAAAACTAAATGCTCTAATCACCTTATTAAAAGAAATCAGTTTTATTGAAGTTGAAAGAGAGGAAAAAGGAGCTTCCGGACTGGCAAGAAAGGGCGACTTGAGGAAATTGTTTGGTATATGGGAAAATCGAGACATTTCCCTTGTGGATATCAGACAAAAAGCATGGCGGTAACGCAAAGATGATCCTTTGTGACACGAGCGTCCTCATTGAAGCCCTGAAAAAGAATCCGATAGTCATTCAGGCGATAGAGAAAATCGGTCTGGAGCGGATAGCCGTCAGCGTCGTTACGGTAATGGAACTTTATTACGGCGCCTTGAACAAGGCTGAACTCAAGAAGATAAAACGTCATCTGTCGTCCATTCGAATATTTCAAATCGAAGAGGAAATCTCCATTATGGCATCAGATCTCATTGAACGATACGCAAAAAGCCACGGGCTGCAGATTCCGGATGCCTTGATTGCCGCAACTTCGATAAATCGAGATCTCCAGCTTTACACAGGAAATACGAAAGATTTTGTCTATATCAAAAACATCAGGTTATGGTCGCTTTGAAAAATTGCATTATGTTTCCGGTTTTCAAGAGTCTTTGAATGTAAAATGCTAAAATGCAAGCGCTGACGACTCTAAGACCCAAAGACCCTCTTCCTATTGCCCTCTAAGACATTATTTTATAGACGCAACGACGCTATGACGTTTTTATTGTTATATGACGCTTAACCGTTACGACGTCTTAAACAAACCAAACCGGCTGAATAGATGAATTCGACCGAAAAGACGAAAAGGCGAGATAAAAGAATCTTATAATTTTATGGACGTCCCCCCATCCGACAGCGTTTTGGTTCAGTAGGTGGTCAGCGAGGGGTGTGCACTCTCCGCCTCTCTCATATCCACGAATTGGCCAAACGTACCGGGCACTTACAGCGATTCGTCATTTTTGGGAGCTATGTGACCGCCCAACCGAACCCAAATGATATTGATGTAGTTCTTGTGATAAACGATGCGTTTCGCCTGGAAGAATGCCCTATCGAATCGCGAGGGTTGTTTGATCATGCTGTGGCCCAGGCAAGGTATGGTGCCAGCATTTTTTGGATACGCCCCGGGCTATTGATCGGTGAAGGCGTTGAAGAATTCATTGCCTACTGGCAACTCAAACGGGATGGCTCAAGGCGTGGAATTGTGGAGGTGATATTATGATTGCCAACGATCAGGAGCTAAAGGTAACACAGGAGCGTATTGCGCATCTGCAAGGTTGGCTTGCGCAGATCCGTCAGAATGCTCGGCCCGAGGAGTTCGAAGCAGTGGCTAGTGGCTATCGCCTGGAGATTGAGCGGATGCAAGCCGAGGTCTTAGAGTATTTGCTTGCGCCCGTTGCCTGCCGAGCATAAGGAGCAGCTCGCATAAAGGCGTTCAAATTGGAGGGTCTGAAAATCGTAATCCTAAATATCATCGAAATTTCGACCCCCGGCATCCCGTCAATTCTCAAATAAACCAAATAAATATATCCCGCCTGTCCTGCCTGCCCCACTTGCCCTGTGACGCAGTGTACAGGGTGAAACGCTTTTGCTATTTCATTGGGGTAGCGAAAGCGTACAGGATGAAATGCGACCTGCCCTGTGGAGTGTGAAAACTACTCCATTGGGACTTGCCCTGTGGAGTGTGAAAACTACTCCATTGGGACTTGCCCTGTGGAGTGTGGTAAACTACTCCATTGGGGCCTATTCCACCGGGGCCAGATCAACCAGAATAATGACATCTGAAGATGTGACCCCGGACCCCTCCAACCTCAGCCTCGACCTGCCGCAAGGCTCTTATTACCGGCATCACCGGCCAGGATGGTAGTTACCTTGCTAAGTTTCTGTTAGAAAAGGGCTACGAGGTGCATGGGTTCATCTAATTTGCCGCCCAGCATAGACAACCAATAGAAGATATGGTAAATAAAAGGTAGGTCATGAATGTCATTTAGGAGAAAAGAAATGAATATAGAAGAACTTAAAAAGAGATATAAAGATGAATGGTTACTTGTAAAAATTACAATGACCGATGAACAGGACCGACCGATCGAAGGAGAGGTATTGCTTCATAGTAAAAACAGAGACGAAATCTATGAGGCCCAAAAAAACCTTAAAGAGTGCCTCTATATAACATACTCAGGGGAAATGCCGAAGAAGGGGTTTGCGGTGGCCTTCTATGGCTAAGATCAATTTTGACTCCCAATCACCGGTCATAGCAGTAGATATAACTCTTGAGGGCGAAGGAGGTATAAAGAGGAGAATTAAAGTAGCCCTAGATACTGGGGCGACGTATACAATGATCCCTTGGGAAATAGCCGAAGCTTTGGGTTACAAGCCTGAGATTTCGAAAGAAAAGGTAACTTTGATAACAGCCAGTGGAGTCGAGACTGCTCCTTTAATAGAAATAAAGAAGATAAAGTTTTTGGGTGAAGATATAGACAATGTTCCCGTCGTATGTCATGATCTTCCTCCCAAAAGTTATGTAACTGGTCTTTTAGTCTCTTAGAAATAAAATTGTGCGCAAAATGGTAACAAAGTTATTTTAGGTTGAGCGGATTTTAAATCCGAAGCACGAAATCCCTGCCTGCGGCAGGCAGGCGAAATTCGAAACAATCTCAAATGACCAAATTTCAAATGTTCGAAACAAAAAAAGTTTAAGACATTTGAATTTTGAAAATTCGTATTTGTTTCGGATTTCGATATTCGGATTTCGAATTTAATCAACTCCAAAAGCCTGTTTGGTTCCGGCTATGCCGGGTTAGGATCTTCGTTTCTAAGACACTTTAAGATTACAATTGACTATCTAAGAGGTATGTTAGAAATTTCGAGAGAATAAAGGGCCATATCCAATCATTTCCAACCCACAAACCAAATAAATATATCCCGCTTGCCCTGCCTGCCCCACTTGCCCTGTGACGCAGTGTACAGGGTGAAACGCTTTTGCTATTTCATTGGGGTAGCGAAAGTGTACAGGGTGAAATGGGACTTGCCCTGTGGAGTGTGAAAACTACTCCATTGGGACTTGCCCTGTGGAGTGTGGTAAACTACTCCATTGGGACTTGCCCTGTGGAGTGTGGTAAACTACTCCATTGGGGCCTATTTCACCGGGGCCAGATCAACCAGATTGTCAAATGTTGAGACCTGACCCCCATGATAATAATTTATGGCCACCGTGTAGGATATTTTACAAAATCAGAATTTGATGATCATGCAAACCTTATGGAGGAAATATGGAAGGAAATGAATTCACTGATCAGCTCTTTGGAAAAGAAAACTTGACCTCAACCTCAGCCTCGACCTGCCGCAAGGCTCTTATTACCGGCATTACCGGACAGGATGGAAGTTACCTTGCAGAATTTCTCTTGGAGAAGGGCTATGAAGTCCATGGGATAGTTCGTCGTGTGGCGATTGAGGACCCAGAACACAGACTTTGGCGGATAAGACACATCCTTGACAAAATAATTCTTCATCCTGCCTCTATGGAAAGTTATGCCAGTATCTTCAATGTGGTGGAAAAGGTAAAACCGGACGAATGTTACCACCTTGCAGCACAAAGCTTTGTTAGCTATTCATTTGAGGATGAATTCTCCACCATTAATACCAATATTAATGGGACGCACCATGTCTTATCAGCGATTAAAGAAAAGGCCCCTGAATGCAAATTTTATTTTGCAGGGAGCTCGGAGATGTTCGGCCTTGTTAAAGAAACGCCACAGAATGAAAATACTCCTTTCCACCCAAGGTCCCCTTATGGAATCTCAAAAGTAGCTGTTTTTGATTTGACAAGAAACTACCGCGAAGCTTACAACTTATTTGCCTGCTCGGGCATTCTCTTTAACCATGAATCCCCCAGGAGAGGGTATGAATTTGTGACCCGGAAAATCTCTAATGCTGTTGCAAGGATCACATTAGGTCTGTCCAAAGAATTAAAACTTGGCAACTTGGAAGCCAAGCGTGACTGGGGTTTTGCAGGAGATTATGTTTACCCTGTTGTTGCATTAAATTCACCGCTCGAAATCATGAAACCTTTGCCCACTTAGGGATGAACCTTCAAACAATGACAGGATCACTCCAATAGTGACCCTTAGAAGGTATCATTGAAATAGGGGAAATTGTCTTTTTATTGCGGGGTCCAGTTAATTCAACCAGAACTTTATGCAACAATAGGGTTAAGGCCATGTGGTTAATGCTCCAGCGAGATGAACCAGATGACTACGTCATTGCGAGCGGTGAGACCCACTCTGTAAAAGAATTCGCTGAACTGGCCTTCAACCATGTGGGATTAAATTATCAGGATTATTTAAGCAGTGATGAAAGGTTCTATCGGCCGGCTGAAGTCCATCAATTAAAGGGGGATTACAGTAAGGGGAAAAAGATATTGGGTTGGGAACCAACAGTATCATTTAAAGAATTGATCCGGATGATGGTGGAGGCTGATCTCAAAGTGCGATGAAAGTGGAAGTTTATAAGGTATACATACAATTTTAAAAAATATGACATATGAAGATGTGCCCCCTAAATTACTCCTTATGCACGTTCTGCACGGACGTCCCCCATTTTTTCAGCATTCCTTTTTTAATCGGTTTTGAGGACATAATGACCGATATCAAATTGGTGTGTGATTATGAGAGCAAAACCTCCTTCTTTCAAATCCGATGATTCTGACGTAGAGGAACTGATCCAGCTAAAGGCAGACTGTAGGAACGTTCTGCACGGACGTCCCCCATTTTTTTTTCTTACCCGAACCTGAATTTCAGAATCTTTCTGGTGGTTTCGAAGTTACCTTAATTGGGCCGGGAAAATCTTTTGAGAAAGAGATTGAAAAAGAAAAACTCCATAAGTTAGAAATAAATGAAAGGCAGAGAAAGGCTATTAAGTATGTGGTAGAAGAAGGAACGATAAATAGGCGAGAATATATAAGACTCAATCAGATTTCTCATACTATTGCCCATAGAGAATTAAAAGAATTGGTAGAAAAGGGGGTCTTTAGCAAGAAAGGAGCAGGTAAATATATCAGATACGAGTTGACGCAAGGTTGACGCAAGGTTGACGCAAGGAGATGCTTGGGGTAAAAAGTGGTGAAAAGAACTTATTATATATTAGTGCGGGGTGAAGAAGGTTTGAAGAAAACCATCTCCTGGTATCTCTCCTCAGCCTTAACCTAAACCTCAGCCTTAAACCTTCATGGTGATTGGTATCTTTTAACGAAAGAAACGAAATAGACTAAACAAACAAGATGAACCAAAAAGCCCGATGGTACTCCTCAGAAACTCCTGGATGTCGCCCGTCTTCATAGCATGGGATGGAAACACAAGACTTCCCTTAAAGAAGGGCTTCGTTTAACCTACCAGGACTTTTTAGAGAACTATAACAAATAGACTAAATTGAGCAAATCAACCAGAAAGACCAAACAAACCAAAAAGACTAAATACACCAAAAAGACTAGATCACCAGATAACCCAAAACGGAGAGTGTCAGTTTTCAACAACGTCCCTCGGGATTTCCCACTTAATGACCAAATAACCAAACAAACCAGAGAAACGCTCTATCAGAATTGACGTAAAGTCAGATTTGTTGTAAGAAGTATGTAGAAAAGGAGATGATGAGAAACATGGAAACTCTTGAGATCGTTTTGGAGCAATATGACGATTGGATGAAGAATCATTATGAACAGCTTGTACAGAAATACCCGCATCAGGCAATAGCTGTTGTGGGCGATGAAATTGTGGCCGTTGGGAAGACAGAGAAGGAAGTGGATGAGATAGCAAGGCAAAGATATCCCGATAAAATCCCTTTCGTTACAACATTGCCTTCAGAAGAAGATTTCGTATGCCTGTTATAGTGAAGAGTTACCGAAAATATCGAGATTGGAAGATGCCCATTATTACTCTCGGAGTAATGCATAACGAGAGATGGTTTCCTGTAGATGCTTATGTAGATTCTGGAGCTATCTATAGCATTTTTCACCAGTCTGTTGCCGAGAGAATGGGTCTGAAGATGGACAAAGTGAGATTGATTTATTCTCAGGTTGGGGACGGGGGATTTATTCCCGTATACCTCCACGAACTTGATATTCAATTAGGGCCGAGAATGTTTCGGGCTACGATTGGTTTTTCTGAGAAGTTAGGTATCGGGTTTAACATACTCGGGAGGAGCAACGTTTTTGACAAGTTTATTGTTTGCTTCGACGACACGAAAAATTGTGTCACTTTTACCTATTGACGCAAATTAAACTTTTTCAATACAAAATAAGAGTATCCAAATCAACCAAACAGACCAGAGAAACCAGATAACTAAAAATAAAAAGTGTCAGTTTTCAACAACGTCCCTCGGGGGTTACAATTTCTTTGTGTGTTAATAATCTTTGCGCCTTTTGCGGTCCTTTTTGCGGAGACTCAGATCCTTTGCGTTGCAGGTAAACTTTTGCGGCCTCTGCGGATAGTTTTGCGTAGAATTCTTTAGCGGGGTAAACACATGAAAAAGGCCTTAATCACCGGCATTACCGGACAGGATGGGAGTTATTTGGCGGAATTCCTTTTGGAAAAGGGCTACGAGGTGCATGGGATTGTTCGTAGAGTAGCGATTGAAGACCCACAGCACAGGCTTTGGAGGATAAGACACATTCTTGACAAAATCATTCTTCATCCTGCCTCTATGGAAAGTTATGCCAGTATCTTCAATGTGGTGGAGAAGGTAAAACCTGACGAATGTTACCACTTAGCAGCGCAGAGTTTTGTAAGTTATTCCTTTGAGGATGAATTCTCCACCATTAATACAAATATCAATGGCACACACTTCGTCTTATCAGCAGTTAAAGAAAAGGCTCCAAAATGTAAATTCTATTTTGCAGGTAGCTCCGAGATGTTTGGTCTTGTTAAGGAAACACCTCAGAATGAAAATACCCCATTTCATCCAAGATCCCCATATGGAATCTCCAAGGTGGCTGGGTTTGATTTGACAAGGAACTACCGTGAAGCTTATAACATATTTGCTTGCTCTGGGATTTGTTTTAATCACGAATCCCCAAGAAGGGGGTACGAATTTGTAAATTGAATTTTGAAGGTTTGACCCCGGAGCCTTTTTACGAAAATATGAAAAATAGAACCGCCCCCTTTTTTATATGACACCTTCCCTCTTTCAATTGATAAACATCTTGACAGCTCAAATTCTTTTGTATAAATTTTTATGTCAGTGGGTAACCGGCTCAGGGGTAATTTCGGAGTTCAGCTCGATTACAAAAAACGGATGAAATCGAGGGGGCGGAAGCTTATCTTTAAACAGACCCGTTATTAAGGCCATTTGAAAAATGGGAGGTGTTCCCTAATTTAAAAAATTACTGAGGAGATTATGAACATTTATTTCGACGATTGAAAAGGAAATTATTTGACAAGAGGAGGATGATAAAATATGCCGGTTAAATGCGATATAGAAATACCAGAAAAAGTGATAAAAATGCTCGGCCTGCGTGAAAGCGAAGTAAGTGAGATGCTTAAAAGAGAGCTTTCAGCTTATTTTTTTGAAAGAAATCTTTTAAGTTTTGGTCAGGCAAGGCAATTTGCAGGATTATCCGTATGGGACTTTCTGGGATTTTTAAGAGAAAGGAAAATCCCACTGCATTATGATTTGGCTGAATATGATGAAGATTTAAAAACAATTAGGGAATTGTCATAATGCCTGTTATTATCTCTAATGCTTCTCCATTAATAGGACTTGCCGGAATTGAACAACTATATATTTTAAGAAAGCTATGGTCTAAGATAGTCATTCCAGACGCTGTTTATAAGGAAGTTGTTATAGAAGGAAAGGGAAAACAGGGAGCCAATCCGATAGAGAAAGCATGTAAAGAATGGATAAGGGTTGTTTCGGTGAAGAACAGGTCTGAAGTTGAAGTATTGCAGACTGTTCTTGATGAAGGTGAGGCTGAGGTTATCACGCTGGGGCAGGAAATAAAAGCGGGCCTGCTTATACTTGATAATAGAGAGCCGCGCAATTTTGCAAGGACTGTTAATCTGAAAGTGATTGGCACGATTGGTGTTATTAGATTTGCATGGATGAAGGGTTTAATAAAAGAGCCAATCCATGAAATAAATAAGTTGCTTTTGAATGGCTTCTGGATAGACGATAAACTTATTGAACAGATTAAAAAAGATATTGAGAACAAGTGATAGCCTTAATTTTCAGGAAGCTTGCCAGCTTGTTAGCCATAGTATGAGAACTTAGAGCAATGAAAGGAAATGTCAAGATTCAAGACCTGACCCCACAGACTTAATGACTCAGACAAACCAGATCAACCAGAATAATGACATCTGAAGATGTGACCCCGGAGCCCTTTTCTTACTTCTAGTTGAGTAAATGAGTGAATAGGTGAATAAGTGAATGAGTAAAGAAGCCGGGCAGGAAATAAAGAGCTTTGAAGATTTGTATGTATATCATCTAGCGAGAGAATTTAGTAGAAAAGTAAGTCTATTGATTAAAAAATTGCCTGAGGAAGAAAAATATAATCTTAAGAGCCAAATGAGGCGAGCAAAGCTCAGTATGACAAACAACATTGCCGAAGGCTTCGGTCGCTATCATTTTCAAGAGAACATACAATTTTGCAGACAATCAAGGGGCTCTATATGTGAACTTATAGATGATTTTAACGAATGCTATGACGAGGGATATATTGATGAAACGGTCCAGGATGAATACAAGAAGGATGGCTATAAGTTACTAAAAGTGCTGAATAATTACATCGCTTCCCAGAAGAAACAGAAAATAAAGGGAGAGAATCCCAAATAACTCATTTACTTATTTACTCATTTACTTTAATTCAACGAGGTTGAAATGAAGGCCTTAATCACCGGCATTACCGGACAGGATGGAAGTTACCTTGCTGAGTTTCTATTAGAAAAAGGTTATGAAGTCCATGGACTTATTCGGAGGTCAAGCACTTTTAATACGGAGAGAATAGACCATATATATGCCGATCCCCATGATCCAAAGGCAAAACTTTTTCTTCATTATGGAGATATTACCGATTCAGGACAACTAACTAATCTGATTTACAATATTCAACCTGAAGAAATCTACCACTTAGCTGCCCAGAGCCATGTGCGGGTAAGCTTCGACATGCCGGAATTCACAGGAGATGTGACGGGTATAGGCACTACACGGCTATTAGAATCAATAAGGAGAAGCGGGATTAAAACTAGATTTTATCAGGCATCAAGCAGCGAGATGTTTGGGGATGCACCGCCTCCTCAGAATGAAGAAACACCATTTAGACCACGAAGTCCATATGGCGCTGCCAAGGTCTATGCCTACTGGATGGTTAAAAATTATAGAGAAGGTTATGGGATGTTTGCTGTAAATGGCATCCTCTTTAACCATGAATCTCCCAGAAGGGGAGAGACATTCGTCACTCGAAAAATTACAAGGGCCCTTGCCAGAATTAAACTCGGCTTGCAGGATAAGCTATACCTCGGCAATCTTGAGGCCAAAAGAGACTGGGGCTACGCTCCAGACTTTGTGGAAGCGATGTGGTTAATGCTGCAGCAGAATGAACCTGATGATTATGTCATCGCCACAGGCGAAACCCATACCGTCAGAGAATTTGTAAATCTTGCCTTCAGTCATGCTGGTATCGAATTAGAATGGAAGGGCAAAGGTGTTAGTGAGAAAGGTTTTGTTAAATCCTTTGCCTCAGCCCTCAAACCTCCAGCCTCTAACCTTCGCATCGGAGATGCGATCATTGAGATTGATCAACGCTATTTCAGACCCCTTGAAGTAGAATTTCTGCAAGGTGATGCCTCAAAGGCCAAGAAGAAGCTGAATTGGGAACCCAAGGTCAAATTCAAGGAGCTCGTCAAAATTATGGTTGAAGCAGATATAAAGAACCTGGAAGAAATGAAACAATGCCAGGACGTTATAAGGAAACTTTCAGACAACAGAAGGTAGGTTTAGATTCACAGTCTGGGTGTTGATTCACCCCATTTCCCATGGTACTATAATAAAAAAGATCTTAAGTTAACCGGCAGGGGATATCTCGAATGAAGGTATATTTGGATCTTTGTGTTTATAATAGGCCATTTGATAATCAGGAGCAGCCCAGAATTGCAGTAGAGACCATGGAATTTATGTTTTTTTTAGAGAAGGCCATCAACAAAGAGATCACTATCATTAATTCTTTTGTATTGGAATATGAAAATAGTGAGAGTCCGCTTATCGACCGCAGAGACAAAATCGGGGATCTTCTGAAAATTACGTCGGAATATGTAAGGTATTCTGAACGATTGGAAAATAGAGCCGAGGAGATTGAAAAAGGGGGTTTCATGGCGATGGATGCATTGCACATTGCCTGTGCAGAAGCATCAAAGTCGGATTTCTTTATCACCTGTGATGACCTGTTGTTACGAAAAGGGAAAGCCAATAAGGACAAGTTGAAGGTTAGAATAGTTGGTTTAATGGAGTTTTTTTCTGAGGAGGTGTTTAAAACATGAGTCAAATTCTTCATCGGACACCCACCGAAATACAGAAAGCTGGATGGGAGGCGTTGAAAAAGCAGTTAGGGCTCCCGGGGGCGCTGAGATTCCTTTTACAATATGAAAGGGGAGAGGGAGATTATACAAAATTAAGAAAGAAGTATTTTAAAGGTAAAACAGTAAAGAGTTTGCTTAATGACATGAGGAAAGAAAAGAAAATTTGACTTCTTTAATCCTTTTTAGTCTTCCAAACGATCTTAACTAAAGGAACCAAAGAAATTTATCCCGTGAGATGCTTTTTAATTCGTTATCTCACTGGGACCAAATAGACTAAAGAAACCAGAGAAACTCTCTACCCTCTAACCTCAGACACATAATATGTCCTTTTGGTCCAACAAACGCATTTTAGTCACCGGCGGTGCCGGATTCCTCGGTTCCTTTGTTGTAGAGAAACTCCAGGAGCGGGGTTGTAAAGATATTTTTGTCCCTCGAAGCAAGGATTATGATCTTGTTCAGATGGAATCGGTTAAACGAGTCTATAAAGATTCCAAACCACACATTGTAATCCACTTAGCTGCTCGTGTTGGAGGAATTGGAGCCAACCGAGCCAATCCAGGGAATTTTTTCTATGATAATTTAATGATGGGCGTACAGATGATGGAGGTGGGAAGGCAAGTGGGCCTTGAAAAATTTGTTGCTGTCGGAACTGTCTGTGCCTATCCAAAGTTTACTACGGTGCCTTTTAAAGAAGAGGATTTGTGGAATGGATATCCTGAAGAAACGAATGCTCCTTACGGACTTGCGAAGAAGATGCTTTTAGTTCAAACCCAGGCTTATAGACAACAGTACGGCTTTAATGCCATCTATCTTCTCCCGGTGAACCTCTATGGTCCCCGAGATAACTTCGATCTTGAAACTTCTCACGTAATCCCCGCCCTCATCCATAAGTTTATAGAAGCGAAAACAATGTTAAGTGGTCAGCAGAAGTCTGTAAACAGTGATAGTGCCTGCTGCCTAGTGCCTACTTCAGACTCACCACCTAAGGTGGCAGTCTGGGGCACAGGCAAGGCCACAAGAGAATTTCTCTATGTCGAAGATTGTGCTGAGGCAATCATTTTGGCCACTGAAAAGTATAATAAAAGTGAGCCTGTAAACATAGGGGCGGGATTTGAGATATCAATTAAGGATTTAGCAGATTTGATCATCAAACTTACAGGCTTCAGAGGCCAAACAATTTGGGATAATTCCAAACCCGATGGCCAACCCCGGCGCATGCTGAACGTTTCAAGAGCAGAACGGGAGGTTGGTTTCAAAGCGAAGACTTCCTTGGAGGAGGGCTTAAAAAAAACAATCGATTGGTATCTTTCCACTAGAAAAACCAGATAAAACGAATCAACGAAAAAACTAAAGAAATAAAAAAACCCAACAAACCCAAGCAACTCAATAAACTCAAGTAACAAAAGGACCCCGATGGTACTCCTCAGAAACTCCTGGATGTCTCCCGTCTTCATCGTTTGGGCTGGAAGCACAAGACTTCCCTTAAAGATGGGCTTCGCCTTACTTATCAAGACTTTTTAAAAACCGAACGGACCAAATAGATCAAACAAACCAGACAAACCAAATAAATATATCCCGCTTGCCCTGCCTGCCCCACTTGCCCTGTGACGCAGTGTACAGGGTGAAACGCTTTTGCTATTTCATTGGGGTAGCGAAAGTGTACAGGGTGAAATGGGACTTGCCCTGTGGAGTGTGAAAACTACTCCATGGGGACTTGCCCTGTGGAGTGTGAAAACTACTCCATTGGGACTTGCCCTGTGGAGTGTGGTAAACTACTCCATTGGGACTTGCCCTGTGGAGTGTGGTAAACTACTCCATTGGGGGCTTATTTCACTGGGACCAGATAAACCAGATAAACGAAATTGCCTAAAGTCAAAGCCAGACACCCCAGCTTATAAACCAGGGCAGACGCCATGTCTACATTAGTGGTGTGGAAAGGATAGAAAATAGACCGTCCCATTTTTCTTTTTTATGATAAAATGTAAAAATTGGAGGTGGAACCTATGGAAAAAATAAAACTATCGGATAGAGGGGTAATCGAATTGCCTAAGAATATCCGTGACAAGTTCGGACTAGAAAAAGGTATGGAATTTAACCTATATTTTGACTCTGATACCATATATCTTAAACGTGTATTTAAGTCACTGAAGGAGAAATCGTTCCGGGAAGTTGCAAGTGCTTTCAGGGAAATGGCAAAAAAAGAAAAACTAAGGGACGTTGATGTCACTGAAGAAATAAGGAGATACAGACGAAAAGGGATGTGAGAATAACCTTGAAGAAAGTGGTCCTCGACACGAATACACTTATTTCAGGAATTCTCTGGGACGGGAATGAAGCCAGAGTTATTGAGGAAGCTGAGAATAACAAAGTTCAGCTTTTTATCTCGCAGAAATTGCTGCAGGAACTGGAAGGGGTTTTAAAGAGAGAAAAATTCACCAGAAAGCTTGAGGGCAAGGAATCAACGGTTGAGCAAGCCGTCGCTAAGATAGCCCTGATAGCCACATTAATAGAACCAGCAAGGAAAATAAATATTATAAAAGACGACCCTGATGATAACCGTGTATTGGAATGTGCAGTAACTGCAAGAGCAGATGTGATTATTTCAGGTGATAAGCATCTCTTGAAATTGCAAACATATTCCGGGATTGATATTATGTCTGCCAGGGACTTCTTGAGCAGGGAAGAAGGAGACGAAAATCAACCGAATGAAACAGAACTGCAATAAACATATCAGACTTTATGTATGACTTTTGTATTGTCAAATGTTGAGACCTGACCCCAAAACCGACTTTGCGGACGCCCCCCATTTTTCTTAAAAGGATTGGTTGATATGAGTGGAATTGTAAAGATTGAGAACATTCAAGAGTTGATTATTGAGTTAAGAGGACAGAAAACCATCCTTGATAGCGACATTGCAAAACTCTATG
>Ga0210016_1003010_pt1 | contig 15064 bp, 24 predicted proteins | sample CryGeyCG2014_300_FD_185454 | JGI IMG/M metagenome (GOLD analysis project Ga0210016, IMG submission 185454) | Groundwater microbial communities from aquifer - Crystal Geyser CG02_land_8/20/14_3.00 (SPAdes) (version 2) | ecosystem: Environmental > Aquatic > Deep subsurface > Groundwater | place... | reverse complement strand
CGTTCTTTCAAATTTGCTTTTAGCACATGTCAGGTATGTTCCGGAAGAGGAATGAATTATGTGGAGGAACCTGCTGTCACCTGTGCCTTCTGTGGAGGGACGGGCGTACAGCCCAACACCTATCCTTCTGCCCTGCTTACTTGCGCTGTCTGTAGAGGTAAAGGTGTCGTTAGCTTAGAGGAGCCAAGTATCTTGTGCCCCGATTGTTGCGGAAGAGGGAGAGTAGTTGATGGCAGAGTTTACTGCCTGACCTGTAAGGGCAAGGGGAGAGTTGGAAGCAAAAGACAGGAGGTAAAGGTTTAGAATGAACGCCGATGAGATAATCAAGAAGGCGCAGGAGGACTTTGCCAGACTTAGCAAAATACCGGTTGACGGGGTTGTCGGTCTGTCTAAGACGGATGAAGGGTGGGTAGTTTCGCTGGAGGGTCTGGAGAGAAGGGCTATCCCCGATACTATGGATGTGCTGGGCCTGTATGAAGTTCGTCTGGACAACGAAGGCAACCTTCTTGGCTTTGACAGAAAGAAACTGCGCAAGCGTGGCGAAACGGAAGAATAAGTGCGTTTAAAAATGTAGTTGCCCAATTCATTGGGCGATCGTGCCTGATAAATCAGGCGACTACAAAAATTTGGGGGTGAAGACTCTCCAAAATGCCCAAAATCAAACGGGAAAACAAAATTAAAAATGGCAGAATGGAATAAATGCCCCGGCTGCGGAATCACTATTAGCGGTGTCCCTGATTACTGCCCCAATTGTGCTGAGCCCTGGACAATACAATGCCCCAATTGTGGCATAACCTGGCGTTTCTGGGAGTTCCATAAATTTTGTCCCAATTGTGGAGCACCGGCAGAAAAATGTGGCGTTACCAGGGGCAAGCGGAGGCAGGTGACACCGGAGGTTGGTAAGCCAAGGGTTGCTTCTTGAAGCAGCCAGGGCAAACAGGCAAAATAGTAGCTCGCTTATTTGAGCTGCCTTTGACGGCAAATGTTGTTAATTTCGCCGAAAACTGGTAAACTACTACCTGAACACATGTGATAGGATGTCCGATATGGCTGAAAAGGAAGAAGGAGAAAGAATAAAATTTATCGAGAGGTTTTTTGCCGAAAGCAAAGAATACGTAAATAAGGGAGACCCTGTTCAGGCAAGTGAAAAACTTTATAAGGTAGTTGAGGAATGCATTAAGTTGCTTGCTGGGAGGCAGAAACTTCCTGAGTTCGAAGAGGCAAGGAGAGAAGGAAGGTGGATGAGCAGGCTTCTTGTTCGAGCAGCAAGGAGGCTGGCTCAAGATACCGGGAGAAAGGAGATAGAAGATGCTTGGGCAAGGGCTTTTAACCTTCACGCATGGGGCTTTCATGAAAACGCTCTCGATATAGAAGATGTTAAACGCTCTGTTTCCTATATTGAGCGGCTGCTAAATTACACCAAGGATTCACTTTAAGATTTCTCTCACGAATGGAGGTGAGATATGGCGGAAAAGGAAGAAAGGGAAGAAAAGGAAAAGATTGAGGTAGACTTTGGCATGGGGAAGATAAGCTTTGGTGGGTTGTTCAAAGGGATAGGCAATCTTATTGACCTTGCCTCTAAATTGAGCGAAGAAGGGGTGGAGAAAAAAGGGGTCATTAGAGGCCTGCCTAAAGGAGCCAAGGGCGTCTATGGCTTTAGCGTGAGAACTCTGGCAGGCAAGCCAGTGCTTGAGACCTTCGGTAATATCAGGCAAACAGCAAGGGGACCGGTGGTAGAGGAGGTTAGAGAGCCAATCGTGGACATCTTCGATGAAGAACACCATATTTTGGTTATTGCTGAATTGCCCGGAGTGTCGGAGGATGAAATCAAAATTGAGGTGGCGGGGGATATTCTCAATCTCACGGCTTCTGATAGAGACAGGAAATACGCCAAGGAGATTCTGCTGCCTGGCAAGGTGAAGAAAGAGGGGATGAAATCCGTCTATAAGAATGGCATATTAGAAGTAATTCTGCCAAAAAGCTAAAGGAGGTTCTATTATGCAGACAGTTCAAAAAATTAAAGCAGCGATTTCACAGCTATCGGAAGGTGATCTCGCTACGTTCAGAGAGTGGTTTGACGAATTCGATGCAAAAGCATGGGATAAACAATTTGAAAATGATGTAATGTGTGGGAAGCTGGACAATCTTGCTAGCCAGGCTATTTCAGATTTTCAGGCCGGTAAGTGCAAAGAGTTGTAAAGCATTTTGCCGGTCCTTCATTTTGGAAATATTATGGAGAGCTACCTCTATCCATTCAGAAACTGGCAGATAGGAATTTTGCGCTTCTGAAAGCAAATCCTAAGCACTCGTCCTTGCAGCTGAAGAAGGTAGGAAAGTATTGGTCAGCAAGAGTAGGAAGGAAATATCGTGCGTTGGGAATAGAGGTCGAAGAAGGTTTGGTCTGGTTCTGGATTGGAACACATGCCGAATACGATAAATTGGTGCGGTAGCAGTCTCCTAAGAGACTGCAATTTGTTGCAGCAGTTTTCGGCAAGAAATAGTGAGCGGAAGGAAAAGAGAGGTATTAGACACTCGGCATATGAAAAACGCTGAAGGATATTAAGACTGTTTTTTTGTTGCTGATCAATATCTGAAAGAGCAAAGTATTATGGCAGTCACGACCAGACAATTAACTCTTCGTATTGCTGAGGCGAAAGCCAAAGATGTGGGGCGAGGTATTGCCCGAATAGACCCTCAGGATCTTGAGAAAATAGGCGCTGAGGTAGGGGATATTATCCAGATCGAGGGTAAAAGAAAGACGGTAGCCAAAGTTATGCCTGCCTATCCCGAAGACAGGGGAAAGTCCCTCATCCAGATGGACGGACTGCTGCGGGGTAATGCCCAGGTTTCACTGGATGAGAAGGTAAATGTGCAAAAAACTAGCTGCTCGCCGGCGGATAAAATAGCTTTGAGCCCTCTGACTCTGACAAGGCTTATCAGTCGAGAAAGAGACACCAGGTATATCGGCACCCTGCTCGATGGGCTGCCACTGGTAGAGGGAGATATCATAAGAGCTAATCTATTTGGCACGCGCAGTCAGGATTTTGCGGTTGTCAGCACTGTACCCAAGGGAGCAGTGCTTATCAATTCCGGAACTAGAATTGAGACCAAAGAGAAAGGCGAAGCCAAGGCTAAAGGGTTCAAAGTCTCCTACGAAGATATCGGTGGACTGGGGAAGGAACTACAGAGGGTCAGGGAGATGATCGAGCTTCCTCTGAAGTATCCCCAGGTTTTTGAACGGCTAGGAATAGATCCTCCAAAGGGGGTACTGCTCCATGGACCCCCAGGATGTGGCAAGACACTGATCGCCCGTGCTGTAGCTAATGAGACGGCTGCCTATTTTACCCACATCACCGGTCCAGAAATAATGGGCAAATTCTATGGAGAGAGTGAAGCTCGCCTCAGGTCAGTTTTTGAAGAAGCTAAGACTAATGCACCGGCTATTCTTTTTATTGACGAAATTGATGCCATTGCCCCTAAGAGGGAGGAGATGGGAGGAGAAAAACAAGTAGAGAAAAGAGTGGTGGCTCAGCTTCTTGCCCTTATGGATGGGTTGGAGTCACGGGGTGAGATAATCGTCATTGGAGCTACTAACATTCCCAACTCTCTTGACCCAGCTTTAAGGCGCCCGGGAAGATTTGACCGCGAAATTGCTATAAGTATACCCGACCAGAGAGGGCGACTCCAAATCCTCCATATTCATACCAGGGGCATGCCCCTGGCCCAGGATGTAGGCCTGGAGAAGCTGTCCCAGATTACTCACGGCTTCGTTGGTGCCGACCTGGAAGCTTTATGCCGTGAGGCAGCTATGAATGCCTTGAGGAAGATAATGCCCAGCATCGACTTCCAGTTGGACGAGATTCCCTACGAAACTTTGCTAAAACTTGAGGTGACAATGACCGACTTCATGGAAGCATTGAAGGAGGTGGAGCCATCAGCCATAAGAGAGGTTTTCGTTGAAGTCCCTAATGTAAGATGGGGGGATATCGGTGGTCTGGAAGAGGTGAAGCAGAAATTGATTGAAGCCGTGGAATGGCCATTGAAATATCCCGATCTCTTTCAACAGGCGAATACAAAACCTCCCAAGGGCATTCTCCTCTCTGGACCTCCAGGAACAGGAAAGACCCTGGTAGCTAAAGCCCTGGCTAGTGAGAGCGAAGTCAATTTCATCTCGGTCAAAGGTCCTGAGCTAATGTCCAAATATGTTGGTGAGTCCGAGAGGGGGGTGAGAGAGGTATTCCGAAAGGCAAAACAAGCCAGCCCCTGTATTCTCTTTTTCGATGAGTTTGATTCGTTGGTTCCCGAGCGGGGGCTTTCCTCAGATTCTCAGGTTACGGAAAGGGTTATCAGCCAGTTTCTCACCGAGCTAGATGGGCTGGAGGAGCTAAAGGGGGTGCTAGTTCTAGCTGCCACCAATAGAAAAGATTTAATTGATTCGGCTATCTTGAGACCGGGCAGGTTCGATTTCATCCTGGAATTTCCTCTGCCTGATGAAAAGGCGCGGCAGGAAATATTCAGGGTTCACACAAAAGGCAAACCTTTAGCCTCGGATGTTGACCTGGATGTTTTAGCTCAAGAAACGGAGGGCATGACAGGCTCGGATATAGCAGCTATATGTCAGGAGGCTTCCATGGTAGCAATTAGGGAACTTATTAAGCCCTCACCCAAACCCTCTCCCTTGAAGGGAGAGGGAAGGGAGAGGGTGGAAGATAAACTTCAGATTTTTAGAAAGCATTTCACTGTGGCTATTGAGTGGCTGAAGAGCCAGAAAGGCGAATAATGTCTCAATCAAGTAAATATATCTATGGGATTATAGAGGAACCTCAACCCAGAAAGTTTGGGTTCTTTGGAATAGGGGAGGTCGAGGTATATGCCATCAACCATCAGAAGCTAGCGGCGGTGGTCAGCGATACTGAGCTTCAGGAGGTAGACCCCACCCGCAAGAATGTGCTTGCCCATACCGTGGTTGAAGATAAGCTCTTGAAGGAGTATGACCTTCTCCCCATGGGTTTCGGCATAGTAGCCAATAGTGAAGATGAGGTGCGGAGCTTGCTAGTGAAAAACTATGATAGTCTCATCAGAGAGCTGAAGCGCCTGGCAGGTAAAATAGAAGTCGAACTGAAGGTCTTTTGGGATCAAGAGGCCATAACTCAGCAGCTCCAAGATGGAAATCGGGAGTTTGCCAGGCTTAAGGCAAAGATAAGCTCTGCCTCTTCTCCTTTAGAGGCACAGAACTTGCTGGTAGAAGCTGGTAAGTTGGTGGAACGTCTTGCTATGTCCTGGAAAACTAAATACGCTGAGGGGGCCTATAACCATCTCAAGAAACTTTCCTTTGATGCCCGCATGAGCAACCCGATAGGAGTTAAAAACATTCTCAATGCTTCCTTCTTAATTGATAAGTCTAAAGAGAGCGAATTCCAAAAGGAAATCTACAAACTGGATTCCGAATATCAGGGTAAAGTAAACTTCAAATATGTGGGGCCCTTGGCGCCTTACAACTTTATCAAACTGAAGCTGGAGCCGGTGAAATGATAGAGCGTAGGGGCGAGCAAGCTCGCCCGAAACCAAGGGGCAGGCAAGCCTGCCCCTACGTGATAGGATTTAGCAGAGGTCATTTTACGATCATATCATTAGAGTAAATTTCTCTACGATGTTCTGCTCGGCGTACCCCTAACCCTTGGTAAGCAAGAGCGTAGGGGGCGAGCTTGCTCGCCCGAAACCAAGGGGCAGGCAAGCCTGCCCCTGCAGGGTAGAACGAAGGTTTTTTATGATGACAAACACAGACCTCTATAGAGGCGCACCCAATGACAATCGTAGCCTTCGTAGGGGCGAGCTTGCTCGCCCAACTCGGAAGGATTCTTTGCGGCTAAAAGATTATGATTATTCCTTGCCAGGACCATATTTTTTCACCGTTTGTGTGTTTAACCGTAAGGAAATCTTTAAAGAACAAGACATTAGGGGTAAAGCCATTGAAGTTTTCAAAAACCTTGCAGGTGAATTAGGAATAGACATCCATGCAATAGTGATTGCATCTAATCATCTCCATGGGGTGGTAACTTTACCTGATGACAGGAGGGTCACCCTTTGGCAGTATATCGGTACAGCAAAAGTAAGAATAACCCAGATGATAATTGGGCAGGCAAGCCTGCCCCTACGTGATAGCATTTGGCAGAGGTCATTTTACGATCATATCATTAGAGATGAGAATGATTTTTCACAAAAAGCACAATACATTGAAAACCATCCCATAAAAGAAGAGGGGGACATATATGCAGAATGGCATTAACGGTGTTCAAAATTTATTGCCTCAAAATAATGAGCGTAGGGGGCGAGCTTGCTCGCCCGAAACCAAGGGGCAGGCAAGCCTGCCTGTAATTGTTGCTGTGGAGCCGGTGAAATGATAAGCAAATTTCTCTACGATGTTCTGCTCGGTGTACCACTAACCCTTGGTAAGGAGATACTGGAGCAAGAGCGTAGGGGCGAGCTTACTCGCCCGAAATCAGGGGCAGGCAAGCCTGCCCCTGCAGGGTAGAACGAAGGTTTTTTATGATGACAAACACAGACCTTTATAGAGGCTCACCTAATGACAATCGTAGCCTTTGTAGGGGCGAGCTTACTCGCCTAACTCGGAAGAATTCTTTGCGGCTAAAAGATTATGATTATTCCTTGCCAGGACCATATTTTTTCACCGTTTGCGTGTTTAACCGTAAGGAAATCTTTAAAGAACAAGACATTAGGGGTAAAGTAAGAATGACCCAGATGATAATTGGGCAGGTAAGCCTGCCCCTACGTGATAGGATTTGGCAGAGGTCATTTTACGAGCATATCATTAGAGATGAGAATGATTTTTCACAAAAAGCGCAATACATTGAAAATCATCCTATAAAAGAAGAGGGGAACATATATGCAGAATGGCATTAACGATATTCAAAATTTATTACCTCAAAATAATAAGCGTAGGGGGCGAGCTTGCTCGCCCGAAACCAAGGGGCAGGCAAGCCTGCCTGTAATTGTTGCTGTGGAGGCGATGAAATGATAAGTAAATTTCTCTACGATGTTCTGCTCGGCGCACCCCTAACCCTCGGTAAGGAAATACTGGAGAAAATAAGGGATGAGGCAGATAAGGAACGCCTCATAACTGAGGAATCGATTAAAGAAAGGCTCCAGCAATTGCAACTGCTTTTACAGGATGGCGAAGTAAGCGAAAAGGAATATGAAGAGCTGGAGGCCAAGCTAATTGAAAGACTAAGAGCTGTCAGAGAACACCAAAGGGGGGTATAAGCGATGCCACTACAAGCAACCAGAGATGAAGGTTCAACCCTGGTAGATGTCATTGACCGTATTTTAGACAAAGGTCTGGTCATCAATGCCGACATCTGTGTTTCGGTAGCTGGAGTGGAGCTCTTAGGGGTTAAGGTAAGAGCTGCCTTAGCTTCCTTTGAGACCGCAGCCAAGTATGGACTGGAATTCCCCAGCGGCACCAATTATGAAACGGCTGCCTGGAAAGAAGCCAAGGTAAGTAAGGAGGAATGCCCTCAGTGTGGTAAGAAAGTCCCCGCCGAGGAGCTTATGAATGAGGGGTGTCCTTGGTGTGGCTGGATAAGCGCCAAAGCAAAGGCTAAAGCCAAGATAGCCCCAGAGATACCAGCGGAGTAAAACATTCCAAAAGAGGAGTAAAAGATGCCAGAGGAAAGGAAGAAAGGCAGGTTCAGTGGCTTACTGGGTATCGACCCTACCTTAGGGCTGGGAGATAAAGTATTAGACCATGTAGAGGAAGCTCAAGAGCAGGAAAAGGAAAGGCTGCAAAAGAGTGATTATTATGCCCTCTGTCCTGGTTGCCATAGAAAGCAAATAAAACAGAACTTACTGGAGAACGGATGCTTTATCTGTGGCTGGAAGGGGACGGAGGAAGACATAGAGTTAGCCAAAGCAATGTCATTGCGAGCGAAGCGAAGCAACCTCGTGGCTAATAATTCAGGTTACAAAACAAATTGTCCTCAATGCGGCGCCTCAGTAGTAACTGAGGAATTTTTGGAAAATGGGTGCTGGCGCTGTGGCTACAAGGGAAGGCAATGAAATGGGCGAAACCTGGATTCGCTTCAAGATTTATGGTATTGACGGTAAATCTACCGAATTAGATGCCATCGTTGATACTGGAGCCACCTTCACCAAAATTCCTCTATATGTAGCTAACGAATTGGGGCTGGAAGCCAAATATGAAACCAAAGTGGAATTAGGTGATGGGCATATAATTACCAGAAAGCTTGCTCCAGCCGAAGTAGAAATAGATGATGTGAGGAGGCTTGTTCTGGTTAGCATAGGGGAAGAAAAGCCTTTGCTCGGTTACACGACTTTGGAGCTATTAGGATTTAAAGTAAATCCGATTACAAGCAAATTAGAGAGGACTATGGCTATAGAGTATCGGGCAAAGGGTAATGCTGTTAGTTTAACGGAGAAAGTTTTATCCCAGCTTCTTGAGGTTCTTGATGAGAAGAGTCGGGCTATACTGTGGCACCTATGGTGGCACCGCCATGCCGAAATATCTGAATTAAGGGACATCATTGACGCCCCGGGCGACTTCGAGGTCTTGCATAGACTGAAAGAGGTTATAAACGCAAAAACTCAACAGCTCTGGGGCAAGCCAATTGTGGGCTTTGAGCAATCCAAAATTGACCCTCTTACCGGGGAGAAGGTTCTGTTTAGCTGGTGGTTTCTGGACGAAGTGAATATCCCTTTGTCAGGGGGGCATAAACCGTTGGTAGATGTGTTTGATGAGAAAGACAATGTTACAGTAGTTGTTAAGGTTCCGACTTCCGTCCAGCTGGATCAGCCGCAGATAGATTACAGGAATGGGATACTAAAGGTAAGACTGAGGAAAAACAAATCTAAGAGAAAGGTAACTACACAGCCCCAATGTCATTCCGAACTTGTTTCGGAATCTCAGCGAACTTTGGGGATGCTGAAATAAATTCAGCATGACAATATGGGTGAGTAGTTACAGAGAAGGAAAAAAGAGTGAAAGGGCAGAAGTTTACAGAAGTAAAAGATGTAACAGCAAGCTTTGAAGAGCTTAAGGAAAGCAGGACGAAGTTAAGACTATTTGGTGGCAAGGGTGGGGTGGGGAAAACCACAACTGCTGCTGCCACTAGCCTTTATTTGTCTGAGCATGGTGAGAAGGTTTTGGTGCTCTCCAGTGATCCTGCCCCCTCTCTATCAGACATCTTTGAGCGAAGGGTGGGGGGAGACATCCTTGAAATAAAAGAGAATCTTTACGCTATTGAAATCGATGCCACTAAGGCAGTAGAAAGCCTCAAGGATAAGTATGGCGTAGTAGCCCTCAATACCATCTCCACCATTGTGCCCATCGAAGAAAAAGCCCTTGACGACATACCAAATGAAGTAGTGCCGGGGCTGGATGAGCTATTTGCTATGGAAAAGGTTCTGGATTTTGTGAAAGAAAGTGAATATGAGTATATAATATGGGACACCGCTCCTACTGGTCATACCTTGAGACTACTGGCACTTCCTGGTAATATGGCTACCTATGCCTCTGGGTCAATTAAACTTTACTCAAGGTTTAGCGGTGTTCTTAACACTGTTAAGAGCTGGTTTGGCGGAGATAAGTCAAAGGACGACATCTTGGATAGTTTAAATGAGCTAGGGGATATTTCTGAAAGCATCAAGCGGGTTCTTTCCGATGCCGGGCGAACCGAGTTTACTATTGTCCTCATTCCAGAGGCGTTGGCTTCATTCCAGTCTGAGCATCTCAAGAGAACACTACAAGAGCAAAGCATAACTATGAAGAGGATAATCATCAATGGTGTTCTTCCTGATAATAGTGGTTGTGAATTCTGTCAATCACGAAGAAAGATGCAGCAGCGATATATAAGTGAGCTCAGGGAAAGATATTCGGGCGAGATGGAGATTATAGAGATGCCATTATTCCCTGGCGAAGTGAAGGGATTAGAGGCAATAGAGAAATATGCCAGGATACTTTATCGGGAGAAAGATGCAAAAGATTAAGAGAAATGCTTCACTACTGAGGAAAATAAACAAAGTTCGCCTGGATGTGGAAATGCCTGAAGAGACTGAGGAACTCAAGCCACTGGCAGGCCCTCTTGGCGTAGAAGTAGAGGAAACAAGAATCGGCACAGCTAAGATAGAGGGTGAAAATGTTGTCTATCTAAAGGTGGGCTTAAGAGTCAGCAGATAAGCAGTAAAAGATGGTATTGATAATCTTGATGTATGGACTTTTCGAAGCCGCTGCATCCCTTTTAGATGTATTAGAATCTCTATTGAGAACTCCTGAATATAGAGAGAGAATGGCAGAGAAAACACATGAGTAGGTGGGAGAGGAGTGAGGAAGGCCGTGTAGATGAAATTGAAGAGATTTACAAATATAAGCGGGAACTTCTTAAGAAACTTAGCCCGTCAAAGAATGATGCTGAAGGATCACGGGTTTGGGAGGCACTGCCTGCCTCGGAGAGGCAAAGGATCGCCAAAGAATATTACGACTACTGCCTTAAAGAATTAGAAAAGGTTGATGAAAGACTTAAACAATTAGAAGGGGAAAGCCATGAGTGAAAAGAAACCGCAAGATAAGATAAAAGAGATGGAGGAAGAGATAAGGAAGCTCAAGGATGAGCAGGAAGAGGACGATGCGGAAGGGATAACTCAGGGGGCTCTTCGTGGGCTGGGCAAGATTATCCCCGGCTTCGGCGAGTTGGTCAAGGGTTTGGAGAAATCAGAAGCCTTCCAGGAGAGGTTAAAAGCAGCCGACGCCGAGCTCGAACGCCAACTGGAAAAGGCTCCTCCTCTAAAGAGGGTGGAGGGAACAAGGAGGAGCATCATCCCTCCCAAGACAACTTTGAAGGTGAGTCGAACCACGCTCAGGGAAGAGGCAGCAGCACCGCCACCCCAGAGAGAAGTGGTTGCCGATATATTTGACGAGAGTGACTATCTCAAGGTGATTGCTGAGTTACCTGGAGTGGATGAAAAAGATATAAAGGCTGAGGTGAGAGACAACCTGCTTATTCTCTCTGCTCAAGCTACTGGTCGGGAGTATTATAAAGAAATAGAGTTGCCCTGCTTGGTTAAAAACGAGCTGAATTTAACTTATAAAAATGGCATCCTGGTGGTCAGGATTAAGAAGTGAGCGTTCAGGATTAAGCTTCGTTTAAAGTGAGGATAAAAATTGCGGTAACTACACAGCCGCACTGGTGTCATTCCGAACTTGTTTCGGAATCCCAAAACAGAGATGCTGAAACAAGTTCAGCATGACAATATGGGTGAATAGTTACAAATTGCGAAATAAAATCTTATGAAGATTGATGAGTGGAATGGTAAACTATATGCAACGAAGCAAGTGCGACCAATTTTTGTCGCCGAAGAGACAGAAATCGTGGTCATTACAGTATACGCCTATTATTTTTGAAGGGAGGCAAGATTATGAAGATTACCTATGATTCTGAAGTGGACGCCCTTTATATTCGTTTCCATGAGACAACAGTTACAACCCAGCATCTTGCTGAAGGAATAGCTGCAGATTACGATGCTGATGGGAATCTGGCAGGTATCGAAATCTTGGATGCGACTAAACGTTTGGGTGACAAGAATGTCTTCAAACAGGTAGTTCTGGAAGATGTTGCTTTAGCCCATCCTTGAGCATCTCATATTGATATAGTGCAGTTATTCTGCAAGGTACTATAATATGGCTATTGATATTAACGAAGATAATCTAAAGCATGGAGTTCTGGGACTGGTTCTGGCTCTGGTTGAGGTAATCAGAGATGCCCTGAGAATTCAGGCGTTTAAGAGAATGGAAAGCGGAATCTTGACCGACGAGGAGTGCGAAAGGTTGGGGGAAGCCCTCATGGATTTGGACATCGCCCTGGAGGAGATAAAGGAGGAGCAGGGTATCACCGAGTCAGTTCAGGCGGTGAGGGACGGACTGGATGAGATTGTAGATGATGTTATAGATAGAACGGTCAACCCGGACAGGTGGCGGGAGGAAGCTGAGCAGCAAGGAATATAGTGGAAATGGAGAACATATTTTATGCCATATTAGCCTTACATATAGCGGGCAAGCCGATTAGCAAGGAAAATATACGGGCTGTCCTCAAAGCAGCCGGCGCTCCAGTTAATGAGCCAGCGCTTGAGGCTATGGCTGCCTTTGTCGAGTCCTTAGAGTCCGCACGACGGGAAAAAGAGAAAGCAATTGACCCCAGAATCATCAAATTCTTGACCTCAGAGCTGGCTCAGCGAAAGGTGCAAACAGGGCAGCTAGAAGCTCTACTGGAAGAGTTAACTAAGTCTGTCCCGTCAGCCTTGGAGGCTCACGAAGCTATGTTACTGGAGATGAGAACACCTGAGACAGGAGAGGAAATACCAGCAGTTTCAGAGAAGGTTTACCGCCAAGAAACTGTCAAGGAGGATATCAGAGCTGCGGTGGAGGTACCGGTCGAAGAATTTGGAATCACTACTCAGGGTAAAGGGCGATATGTATATGGAATCGCTGCCAGTAAAGAGACAGTAAGACTGGGGAAAATAGGCATAGAGGGCAATGAGGTTTACACTATCCCTTATGAAGACCTCTGCGCTATCGTTCACGATTGTTCTGCCGAGCCATATCAGTCCAAAGATGATGAAATAGTGAAAAGCTGGGTGAGAACTCACCAAAGCGTCCTTGATAAGGCAAAAGACCTAGTTGGCACCATAATTCCCTTGGGCTTTGATACTATATTGCAGCCTAAAGATGATACTACTTCGTCTGACCAGGTAGTTAGGGATTGGCTTAGAGAAGACTATGACCGACTTCACGCCGTTATGGAAAAGATAAAGGATAAGGATGAGTATGGGGTGCAGGTCTCATATGAGCCTGGTGTGGTAGGCAAGCAAATCTCTGGGCAAAGCGAAGAGATAAAGAAGATAAAGGAAGAGATGGCAACTAAATCACCTGGGATGGCATATATGTATAAACAAAAGCTGGAAAATGCAGTGAAGTCTGAGATGGAAAAACTCGCCGATGAGTGGTTCAAGGACTTCTACGGCAGAATCAAGGGGTGCGCAGATGATATTGTGGTAGAGAAAACCAAAAAGACGGAGAAGGACAAGGTAATGCTGATTAATCTCTCCTGCCTAGTAGCTAAAGAGAAGGTTGACAGCTTGGGCGAGGAGCTGGAGAAAATAAACAATATGGAGGGTTTCACCGTCCGTTTCACCGGCCCCTGGCCTCCCTATAGTTTCGTGGCAAAGCCAGCCGTAATCCCTGCCAATACGGATTAGGCGAAGCCAGAGTTTGTATATGCTGCTGTTAGAAAGAAAATAAAAGGATTCCTGAAGCTGGTGCTGAATAAATATTAATTCCATGTTAGGTAAAATCTTCTTAGGCAGGTCATAAAAAGGATGCCAAGAAAGGTCAAGTTATACTTGGATACCTCAATCCCCAATGCTTACTTTGATGCAAATAGTCCCTATCGTCAGGAGATTACCAAGCAATTCTGGTCAAAATTAGGGGATTACCAAGTATTTGTCTCTGAATTAACAATCAGGGAAATAAATGCCACTCAAAATGAAGAACTAAGAGGCAAATTGCTTGAACTTATCAAGGATTGTGAACGTCTTTCAGCAAGAGGTGAGGAGGTTAGAAGATTGGCCGAAGAATATGTTTTGAGGGGAATTATTCCAGTAAAGTATATTACCGACGCAATTCATATCGCTGTAGCGGTGATAAATGCGCTTGATGTCCTGGTAAGTTGGAACTATCAGCATATTGTCAAACTAAAGACCAAAAGAGGAGTAAATGCAATAAATGTTTTGCTGGGATATAATCCTATTGAGATTGTTGATCCAGCAATGCTTTGAGAGGTGCTCAGATGGCGTATGTTAGCAAATTCTATCAAATAGAGGTTCGGGAAAATATCGTTAGAGAATTTACAAATTCTAAAGGCGAAATAGACGATATGATGGCTGGTCTTCATGAGATTAGAGTTAGATTGGCAGAACAAGAACTCGACCTCAAAGAATTGGAAATGAAGATGCGCGGACCTGGTTGCCAGGGAATTGCGGTTGCTTTTGAAGTTGTAAGTTGAGATTTTAAAATATGAACCCCACCCGAGATACTCAAGCTACACTGGTAGACCTTCTAGACAGAGTCCTGGACAAGGGGCTAATGCTCGAGGCTGACCTGATCATCCATGTGGCTGGCATTCCTCTTTTGGGGGTGAAGCTAAAGGCTGCCCTTGCCGGGATGGAAACGATGTTGAAGTATGGCATCTGGCAGGACTGGGATGAGGCACAACGAGCGATAGCCACTGAAGAGCAACGGCGAAAGAAGAAGGTACCTCTGGCACCGGATGAGGAGGTCCTGCTAAAGATGTTTGCCTCTCAGTGGTATAGCAAAGGCATCTATCATAACTGGAGACCGGGGCATCTCTATGTCACTGATAGAAGGATATTCTTATTCAGGAAGGAACCGACCGAGGTATTGTTTCAGTGTCCCTACGAGGAAATAAAAGGAGTAGTGACTGAACGGAAAAACAACATTGCTGGGAAAGAGACAGACTACCTGTATCTATTGCTTAAGTCAGGAGAGGTAGCTCAGCTACACCCCAGCGATGCTCAGGTTGTCAAGGATGCTATAGAAGAGCGGATGAAAGCCCTGGGTCTGGGGCTGGAAGAAAATCCCCCTCTTCCTATGCTTGATGAGACGGCAATGAAATTTTTATCTGATACGGAGCAGGTCCTCCACTCCGGAAAGATGTCACATTTAGTGGCCGAGCCTAGACCAGGTGGCACGACCACCGATGTCTGGAAACCCGGACATTTATACCTTACCAGCCAGAGACTGGTTTGGTGGTACTACTTTGATGGCAAGGTAGTCTTTGAAGTGCCTCTGGATAGGATAACCGGGGTGGAAGTCAAAAGGAGAGACCTCAGTGGGATGCTAAAGAACAAATTGGTTTTGGATTTAGTTTATCGGAATGGTGCTGGTAATGAAGTTGCCTCCTTCTCTGATGCCGTGGAGGAATTGAATGAGTGGCACAAAATTATCAGCGAGGTTATG
>Ga0210016_1002999_pt1 | contig 15103 bp, 20 predicted proteins | sample CryGeyCG2014_300_FD_185454 | JGI IMG/M metagenome (GOLD analysis project Ga0210016, IMG submission 185454) | Groundwater microbial communities from aquifer - Crystal Geyser CG02_land_8/20/14_3.00 (SPAdes) (version 2) | ecosystem: Environmental > Aquatic > Deep subsurface > Groundwater | place... | reverse complement strand
AGAAATCGATAGTGGAGAGCGAGTAGGCCGTTGTAGCTCAGTTGGCAGAGCAACTCCATGGTAAGGAGTAGGTCCGCGGTTCGAATCCGCGCAACGGCTCACCGTATAAAAAACAGCAAGATTTTATGCCAGCAATATCTTCCACAAGAAAATATCTGACCATTTTTATTGTTTTGGGCGCTTTGTTTCTTGCCTGGATTGGGGTCAATAAATGGCAGTATGGAAAGATGCCTTGGGAAATGTTGAAAGAGGCGAATAACAGATTGAATCAAGAAGCGACCAGCGGCGTCGAAAGCGAAGCAACGACCTCAAACGAAACAAAGCCGCAGGCGTCGCAAGCGGCACGGCAGACGACAATGAAAGATATTGCCGGCAAAATCGGCGATCTTTCGCCCGCCAAGCCGGTTTTGGGGGGCAAGTGGTATGTAACGCGGTTTTGGTTTGTTTCCGATGGCAATAATTATGCTTATGTCGAGTACGAAGACGGCCATATCATGGGGCGAATTCTTGTGTCGGCCGGGGAGAAAAGTCCAGCGTATAAAGTTGTCGCCTATTTCGAGCCGGGGGAGAGCGACTGGGCGTTAAAGCAGGGAGAAGACACGATGGCCGGCAAACCTTTGGATTTATACGAGTTTGACGAGAGTAAAAACGAGTGGGTTAAGAAGAACTAATAATCTAATGCGAAAAATACGAACAACGATGCGAAATATGCGAAAATAGTTGGTTAGCATCATTCGCATCAAATTTCGCAAAATTCGCATTATAATTTCAATGAAAAAGAAACGCGATTTAAAAAAACTTCAGTGTACCGTTTGCAAAAGGTATAATTACTATGTTTATAAAAGTCGGGGGGCCAAAGAAAAAAAACTGGCCATGAAAAAATTCTGCAAGTGGTGCAAAAAACATACTCCGCATAAAGAAGCTAAGGTATAAACTAATGCGAAAAATACGAACAACGATGCGAACGATGCAAAAATGATCAGTTTGCATTATTCGCATAAAAGTTCGCAAGATTCGCATTATGGTTTGGTGAATAAAGCAAATAATCTGAAGAAATACCAGGAATTGTGCCGGAAGACCGCCAAGAAATTTGACGACGCGGATAAAGAAATTTTGACCTGGGGTTTAGGCATTGCCGGAGAAGCGGGCGACGTGGCCGGCTGTATCAAAAAAACAGTCAGCCATAATAACGACCAGCGGGACGGCATCAAAGAAAATATTGGCGATACTCTTTGGTACGCTGCAATGATTTGCAATTTTTTTGGTTGGGAACTTGACGAGATATTGAACGAAAACTTTAAAAAACTTCAGGCCAGATATCCCGAAGGATTTTCCGAGACGGCGGCCAAAAGTGGAGGCAAACGGATTGACTGGAACGAGAAAAAGTAAAATTTTATTTTTGTCATTCCCGCGAAAGCGGGAATCCAGAGCCGGTAATCTTAAATTATAAGCGGGCTTGGTATAGTGGTATTACAACGGTCTCCAAAACCGTTAACGGGGGTTCGATTCCCTCAGCCCGTGCACAATTTTTGTCCAAATTTATAATTTGACTACAAAAATTAGTGTCCCGCCGAAGCTTCAGCGTAGGAGGCTTAGCGAAGGTGGACCATCCTCGTTTTGCTTGCGAAAAACCGCTCCACGGGCGGTTTTTTGGTTGGATCCGGTCCGCGCCTAAACGGCTCAACAAGATTTCCCGTTGAGCCGTTTAGGTTGCCCCGCAGAATCACGCAGTAGCTCTACGGGGTGCCCGGCCAGCGCGGCGATTTTTTGTTGAAGGAAAGTAAAATTTGGGGTAAGCTAAAAACAGATAAGATTTTTAATTGTTCAAAATAGATTTTAAAGTATATTCGAAGTAGACGCGAATTCTAACAGGGGCGTAGATTATGAATCAAGGCGGAATTAAAAAATTTCTTGATGATTTTCAAAACAAAAGGGAGCGCACGATTGTTATTGTTGATTTTGGCAATGTAGAGAAATGGAAATACGGATTGGGTTGGCGAATGGGCGTCCGAGAGCTTGCGTCGTTAGTTAAGCATTTTACTTGCGGCAAACGATTTCTCCGTCGGTTTTATTATGGAGCGGATTATGGTCCGGATGAAAAATCAACAACGCTAACTGACTGGTCAAAATATATGCTCCGTACCGCCGATCTCAACGGCTTTGAGGTTATAGACAAGCAAGTGAAGTACATACACAGCCTTGATAATGTGCATGGCTTTGAGAAAAAGTGTGATTTAGACGTTGAGATGGCAGTTGATCTTATTCGTGAAAGAGGCAATTATGACAATATCGTGTTATTTTCTGGGGACGGCGATCTAGTAACGGCACTGAAATATCTCAATGATGAGTATGACAAGAAAGCGATAGTTATGAGCGCTCGTGGCCACATTGGGAGAGAGATTATTGACGCCAGGCGAGACGGAGTAGTGAGCGAGATACTTTACGCGGATGATTTTGAATACCGGCTAAATATGGATAGATTCCGCAAAAATAGATAAAAAATCAAAAGCCCCGCCTTGCGGCAGGGCCTCGATCAAAATCCGTGCAAGCCTTTGCTTACATCCTCAATATACGCTTTTTCGATTAAAAGTCAATGAATTTTATCCACAACGGCCTGCTCGGCCATTTTTTTGTTTTTTGCGGAAAGCCGCCGGAGGAGCGGATTAACGCCTAAAAATTCAACGGCTCAACGGGATTTCTCGTTGAGCCGTTGGGGGATTGGCCATCTCGGCGGTTCGTTGACGTATCTATATCGTTTTAATTTTTCCGATTGAGGTTTTTTGTTTCGGGTGGTAAGATTAGGCGGGAACCATGAAATTGGTATTCGATGAAAAAATTGCCGAAAGTTACAAAAGTGCCTCACAAAAGGCGCGTGTTTTAACCGAGTGCTGGATTGATAATGAAATTTTCTGCCCGAATTGCGGATGTTTAAATATCGATAAATATCCGAGTGGCCGGCCAGTCGCCGATTTTTACTGCGCTAATTGTCGGGAAGACTACGAATTAAAAAGCAAGCAAAACGGAATCGGTATGAAAATTGTTGATGGCGCGTACCGGACCATGATTGAGCGGTTGTCGGAGGCCAATAACCCCAACTTTTTCTTCTTAAATTACGATTTAACAAATCTCGCAGTTACTAACTTTTTTGTCATTCCTAAGCACTTTTTCGTGCCGGAGATAATCGAGAAACGAAAGGCGCTTTCGCCGACCGCCCGCCGTGCCGGTTGGGCCGGTTGCAATATTCTACTCAATCATATTCCCCAAACCGGCAAAATATTTTTTGTCCGTGATGGGCGAATCGAGCCCAAGGAAAAAGTGCTTGCCGACTGGAGGAAAACCTTGTTTTTGAGAGAAGAAAAAGAAGTTTCGGCCAAGGGTTGGCTGCTCGATACTATGAGATGCGTTGATAAGGTTGGCAAACGCGAATTTACGCTTAACGATGTATACGGTTTGAGGATGAATTAAGCCGGCTGCACCCGGAAAACAAACATATAAAGGATAAAATCCGCCAGCAGCTGCAAGTTCTGCGGGACAAAGGTTATCTGGATTTTGTATCCCGTGGTATCTATAAAACGATATGAAACTGAAAAATTTTATTAAAAAACTGGAGGAGATTGCCAAAAAATATGGCGATAATGCGGAAGTTGTTATGGCCGATAATATTCCTGTTGCAACTCCGGCTTTTCGGGAAAATTATTCCGGTAACGAAAAAGTGATAATAACCGACAAAGAATAAAACATGGAAATTTCTCTCTCGCCATTTTAGGCGAAAATACTTTTGCATTTCAACCCACTCTGGCGGGTGTTTGTGATGTGCAAGGGATACGGCGAAGACTATGAAAATTTTACCGAGCTGGTTTGGGAAGACGATAAGCATCTTGATTTTAACGACCGCCAAACCTATCCCGAATTTCAAATATGGATTATTTAACCCTCCAAACTCAATACGACAAAATCTATTCCTATTTCAGAACCACAACCGAGCCGCTCGATTCTTTGGAATGGGATGGTCGGGTTTTACGTGTTTGGTATAAAAATTCAATTGTTGAGATTTATAGGCATGCCGATTTAACGAAGCTGATAGAGGGCTTTTAAGCGATAAACGCTTGCCGTCGGCGAAAATAAAAATTGTGGAGGGAGAAAAATAAATTTATGAAAGATTGGAAGGAATCAATTTCTTCAACTCTCAATCCAATGTTTGCTGATTGGAAATCAGAAAAAGAAGAAAAACTGAGGGCGGACAAAGCGGCCCTCGACAAGATACTTGAAATATTTCCCCAAACGGCGACAAGGTTTTTTATTGACGATCTATTCAATGGTTACTATAGAAGATATTTTCTCAAGAGCTTAGACGAATATGAAAGGCTATACAAAGAGCCAACTTCTGTCTTTTTTGATAAAAAAATAGAGGGTGTCCGAGCGGATTTCAATAGTGCTTTCGGCGACCTTTTGAGTTTTTTGATCAGTCATTTTTTTTGTGCTTCCTTGGACTCGGATTTTTTTTCTTTATATCCAGACCTGAAAGATAGTTCAAAAGAAAAAGATAGACATTTATTTGATCGCCGGCTGAAAGAATTGCGGGAGATTCTAGATAATTTCGAAGATAAATATAATATTTTTTTGAAAATAGCCAAGGCGAGGCTGGTCAAACATAATAGATTTGATACTTGTTGGAAAAAGACATTTCTAATATTAATAATTATTTCGTTAGCATTGTTAATTGGCATCGGAATTGGCAGAAGTTCTAAGCAGGTGCCAGTCGTGCCGGATGGTGATTCCGTGGTGAATAATGAGAAGGACGCTATTTCGGAGGACGAAAATGAAAACAGTAATATTGTTGCGGGTGAGAATCTGATTAGGGGCGATTTGGTAAAAGTTACGCGCGTTGTTGACGGCGACACGATTGAAATAGAGGGCGGCGAAAAAGTCAGATATATCGGGATTGATACGCCGGAAACGGTTGATCCGAGAAAGACAGTTCAGTGTTTTGGCGTGGAGGCCTCGGCAAAGAATAAAGAATTGATTGAAGGAAAAGAAGTTCGTTTGGAAAAAGATATAACCGACAGGGATAAATACAATCGGCTGTTGCGGTATGTTTGGGCGGACGACACCCTTATAAACCTTGAGTTGGTCAAACAAGGGTTTGCTTATTCCTATTCCTATCCGCCCGATATAAAATATCAGGATCAATTCGTGAAAGCTCAAGGAGAAGCAAGAGAAGCCAAGCGGGGATTGTGGAACGCGTGTCAGTCCGATTCGAGAGTGCCGGGCGATATATCATTACCCGTCCCGGAAGAAGAGCCGACTGGAAGTTGTGTGATCAAGGGCAATATTAGCGCCTCTGGCGAGAAGATTTATCACTTGCCCGATTGCGGTTCGTATAGCAAAACACAAATAAATGAAAGCCGCGGTGAGAAATGGTTTTGTGCCGAGACCGAAGCCCAAGCCGCCGGCTGGCGCGAGGCTCTAAATTGTTCGTAAAAAATTAGCGAAATAAATTCATGGAGCTGTTTTTTGCCAAATGTGAGAAAAGAAATTTTAAAAAGATACCGCGCACGTATTCTGTAAAACCATTGGTCAAAGCCGGTAATTTTTGCATCTTTCCCGAATTGGCGATTTTAGAATATTTTAAGAAAAAAGGATATAGGGGGCTTTGGGTTGATGCTTTTCATAAAAAATATTGGACGAATTGCGATAAAAAATGCTCTTTTGATGAACTGGAGAGTGATTGTCAGAAGATTGTTAGGGGGGTGGAGGAATTAAATAATGGGAAAATAAGCGGTTGCCGGGATTTGATTATTTGGAAAGGAAATAAAATTAAATTTGTGGAGTCTAAGGGTAAACCGTGCCACGATAAAATCCGCAAAAGTCAGCTTGATTTTAAAAATGGGTTGATGAGCGCAAAATTTAAAGAAAAAGATTTTACCATAATTGAATGGGATTTTTTAAAAGGTAATTTAGGAAAATAAATTTATGGCTAAAAATATGTTAAATATGCTCAAAAAAAACATTGGGAAATATCAGAAAAAGCAGGATTTGGAATTGAGGGTTCAGCCCCGCGCGAACAAGATAAGAACCAGTTCCAAGCAGATCACCGCTCTGTTGCGCAGAAACAATATTAAACAGGCCAAGGAGTTGTTTGTTGAAATAACGTGCGACTGGAGGTCAATTAATAAGGCAGCCAACGACAGCCATGATTTATTAAATTTGTCTTGTTACAAAGAGGCAGCCGAAGAATATGTAGAAGCGCTGGCGTATTGGAGTTTTTTGGCGAGTGTTGATTTGTCTATTCCTGAATTTGTCAGAGTGGATACAGAAGAGGTGATTTCGGGGATTTGCGATTTTACGGGGGAGCTTGTTAGGAGAGCCATCACCGAGGCCAGCGCGGAAAATATTGATAAAATAATTACATATAAAAAAATAACAGAAGATATAGTCGAAGAATTGACTAAAATCCGGCTTGGAAAAAAGATGCGAAGCAAATATGACGATGCCGAGCGAAATTTAAAGAAGTTGGAAAATGTCATCTATGATATTAAAATGAAAATGATTAGAAATCGAAGCGAAGGCGGCGCGGGCGAATAGAGGCTCCCACTTTATCATTGGTCTTGTTACAACATTCCAACATTCTGCAGAATGTTGGAATGTTGTTTGCGATGTGATATAATGATTTTGTATGGCGAAAACGACAAAAACAGGCAAACAGCTGGAGCGGTACTTTAAGGGCGTGGCCAATCACTGGCGGATTGACGTCCTTTTTTTGTTGAGCGAAAAAGACAATCTGTCTTTGGACGCCATCGCGAAAGAGCTGGATTGCAATTTCAAAACGATTTCCGAACATACCAAAAAGCTTGTTAATGCTGGTCTCCTGAATAAAACATACCGGGGCAGGGAGGTCTCTCACTCACTCTCGCCCTACGGTCGCAGATTCATCACGTTTATAATGACATTCTAATATTCTGCAGAATGTTGGAATGTCATTGCTGGTGTTCGGCGGTGGAATCGCAATCGCTTGCCCTTTTTGCTCCAGCGGCGTAAAACGCGTAAAAATTGCTCAAAAATAGTAAATTTTTGAAAAAAGTTTAGAAGACTTAAGCGGGGAACACGAGAAAAAATATTATCGGGAGAAATCCGAAAAAATGTTTTGAACTGGAAGGAAATCGAAGAACTGGACGCCAAATTGGCACATCTCGCATAATATTTAGCATTTTTTGCATAGTTTGTCATATTTTTGCATAGTTTTGAGTGGTACTTGCATAGTTTTACAAATTATGATAAACTGCTGGTATGGAAGAAAAACTATTAACTATCACCGAGGCCGCCGAAATTTTAGGCGTTTCGGTCGACACATTGCGCCGCTGGGACAAAAGCGGTAAGTTGGTCGCGATCAGAAAAGAAGGGGGCACCCATCGATATTATCGCCAGAGCGATTTGGAAATATTCGCCAGCGATTTGGTAAAATTAGCCCATGATTGGATTAACGATGGCATGGAATTACCTGTCACCTTTTATTGCTCCAACAGTTCTATTTTCCAAGCGCGGCTCGCCAAGATGCAGGATGCATTAATGCGGTCCGGCACTTTTGATTTTATATTGCCGCTCATTGTTGCCGTCGCCGGTGAAATCGGCAATAATTCTTTTGACCACAACCTTGGGAGGTGGCCGGATATCCCGGGTATATTTTTCGGATATGACATCGGTAAGCGCCGGGTTGTGCTGGCTGATCGCGGGCTTGGCGTTCTGGCGACGCTAAAACGAGTTCGGCCGGAATTAAAAAATCATTTGGAAGCTTTGCGCGTCGCGTTTACCGAAATTGTTTCCGGCCGCGCGCCCGAAGCGCGGGGCAATGGGTTGAAATTTGTCCGGCAGGTGGTCGCGGAGAATCCTATCAGCTTGTTTTTCCGGAGCGGAGACGCTGAGCTACGTTTGAAAAAAGATAACGATCAATTATTCATTACAAGGTCGCATATCAACACCCATGGTTGTTTCGCGGTAATCGAGTTTTAAAATATAATTATAATCCATTAATTTTATGCGCATTGAATTAAAAAAATTTGGCACAACATTAATTTCGCGGCAGGCGGGCAAAGAGGCCTTGGCGGCATTCCAGTCCAGTCTGGCCGAACTCAAACCGGACGAAAATCTCGAAGTCGATTTTGGCGGCGCCATTACTTTTTCTCCGTCCTGGGGCGACGAATTTTTAACTCCTTTGTTAAACCAGCTTGGCGATCGCCTCATATTATTGCCGACTGACAATCCGTCGGTGAGAATTACCGTGGAGCTGCTCGAAAGAACGCAGGATAAAAAATTCAGGCGTGCTTAACCGCGGGAAACGTATAAAACCCGCATTGGCTAAAAAATTCAACGGCTCAACGGGATTTCCCGGTGAGCCGTTAGCGAAAAACGCTCCCAATGCCCCCTTGTTGGCTTACGGCAGGCAGTTGTTGGACCCGATTGGGACGTTGAACGGATGCTTTTAAAATCATGATAATAATCTTAAGCGTCGCCATATTTTTGCTTGGCTATGTTGCCATATCCCAGGAGCATTTTTTGAAAATAAGCAAGACTTCCATTGCTTTGCTTATTGCTGTGGTTTTGTGGTTATTGGTTGTTTTTGGGCGGTTGGGAAACGTAGGATTTGCCCTCACTGAATCTGCCGGAGAAATTTTTGGGTTGGTCATTTTCCTCCTTTCGGCCATGACGCTGGTGGAAATTCTGACTCATTACGGATTATTCGATTATTTATACACAAAGCTTCTCAAGCTGAACTTGGGTGATAAAGCCCAGTTCTTTATCATTACCTTTCTTGCCTTCATCTTTTCAGCCTTTTTGGATAACCTGACGACAACCATCGTTTTCTTGCAAATCGCCAGTAGATTTTTTAGCGGGAAAAATCTTCTTAGATCTGCTTCGGCAATTGTGATTGCCGCTAATGCCGGGGGCGCGTTCTCTCCCATTGGCGACGTGACGACAACCATGCTTTGGCTGGCAAATAAGTTTACGGCTCAAACTATTTTTACCCAGGCATTTCTTCCGTCGCTCACAGTTTTTTTCGCCAGCACTTTATTGATAGGCAGATCAATCGTTTCTGATACCAAAGACAGAGCAGAATACGCAAAACCATTGGGAAAAATTGAATGGTTTGTTATAAGCCTATGCCTTTTGTCTTTTTTTCTGCCCCTGTTTATGACCTTCGCGCACTTGCCTCCGTATTTCGGTTTGTTGCTGGGACTCGGTGTTGTTTGGCTGGTAGTTGATCTGGCCAGGCTTCGGAGGCCGGACAGCACCAGTTTATCAACATCCATCGAGAGGTTTTTCCAGAAAACGGACATTGCCAGTTTATACTTTTTTATCGGCATTCTTCTTGCCATAGGAGCGCTTCGGCATTTGGGAGTTTTAGAGATGATTTCTCATTGGGTGTTTACCGCAGTTCCATCTGTAACAAGAATCATTTGGGGAAATATAGCTATCGGCGGGTTGTCTGCTGTCTTTGACAACATCCCCCTTACTGCGGCGGCAATCGACATAGTAAAAACTATCGATCCCAGCCTTTGGGTTCTTTTGGCGCTGACGGTTGGAGTCGGCGGCTCTCTTCTTCTTATCGGTTCCGCTCCCGGAATTATTGCGATGACAATAGTCAAAGAGCTGACATTTGGCGCGTACTTAAAAATTGCCTCACTGCCCGCCTTGATGGCGTTCATACTTGGAATATTTGTTTGGTTTTTGCAGTATCATTATTTGGGGTAGGATTAGGTAATTAATAATAATGAGATGACCGTTTTATAGTGTCTCATTTGCCGGTTTAAGACTTGACCGAGACGGGTCAGCCGGGGCTGGTAAAAGCGGCTGGGAACCCTGTCGAATACGGACATCTTGACAGAAAACAACTTTTTTTATATAGTTAAAATGTTCTTTATAAAGAAATCTGGTCGAGTTTCTAATTTAAGAGTAGCCATAAAATAATCATATGAACGGAGTTATTAAAACTCTTACAGAGAAGGGGTTTGGATTCATTACTCGTGAAGGCGAGGCAAAAGATCTTTTTTTTCACTCTAAAGAGTTGAAAGGCGTGACTTTTGAAGAGTTGAAGGTTGGCGATGCCGTTACTTTCGAAGTCGCAGATAGCGAAAAAGGGCCGAATGCTATCAATGTGTCTCGCGTCTAAAGGCTAATTTATAAATTTACAAAAATGCCGCGCGTTTCGCGAGGCGTTTTTGGTCCGACCTAAAAATAGCGAACTAACCAGGTTTCTGTTAAAATATACCCCTGGGGATATTTAAACTCTCTGCCAACCGGCGGATCGTTAAAATCCAATTATTGAAATAATGGAAAAAACCCAAGAAAAATTTGACGTAGCAGTTATTGGCGGAGGACCGGCCGGGATGATGGCGGCGGGCAGAGCGGCGGAACTTGGCGCCCGGGTTGTTTTGATCGAAAAAAACCAGAATCTCGGGAAAAAGCTTTTAATTACAGGGAGCGGCCGCTGTAATATTTCCCAAGCCGAATTTAACGACAAAAAATTCGTTGAAAAATTAGGAAAAAAGGGGCAATTTCTTTTATCGGCGCTTTCTGTCTTTGGTCCGGCCGAAGCCGTAAAATTTTTCGAAGAAAAAGGCCTGAAAACAAAGGTGGAAAGGGGCGGGCGGATTTTTCCCGTTTCGGATAAATCGGGGGATGTCCTTAATGTTCTATTGAAATATCTGAGTAAAAATAAGGTTAAATTATTGCCGGGCCAGGAAGTTATTGGTTTTAATGTTGGAGAAGGAATGATTAAGAGCGTGAAATTAAAAAAGGGAGAAATTTCCGCGCGAGCGTTTATTCTGTGCACCGGCGGTAAATCTTATCCCGGAACCGGCTCAACCGGCGCGGGATATGAATGGGCGCGTGAAATGGGGCATAAGATCATAAGTCCAATGCCGGCCTTGGTGCCGATAGAAGTCAGGGAAAATTGGGTGAGGGGTCTTCAGGGTTTGAGCCTAAAAAATGTCAGCGTTACGCTTTTCCAAAATGATAAAAAACAGGATTCGAGATTTGGGGAGATGCTGTTTACCCACTTTGGCTTAAGCGGGCCGATAATCCTTGACTTGAGCAAGAAAATAGGAGAGTTGCTGGCGGCTGGAGAAGTAATTTTAAAAATTGACCTTAAGCCGGCCCTCGATGTTTTAATGCTGGACAAAAGGCTGCAAAGAGATTTCAAAAGAAATAAGTATTTTAAAAATTATCTGCCCGAACTTCTTCCGCGTAAATTAGGCGATTTGGCCGCGAGGTTCGCCAAAATAGATCTTGATAAAAAAGTGAATTCTATAAACAAAGAAGAGCGCAAAAGACTTATTGATGTGGTGAAAGGTTTAAAATTGACCGCTAAGGGTTTGATTGGCTTTAGCCAGGCGATAGTAACAAGCGGGGGAGTGGAGTTGAAAGAGATCGATTCCAAAACGATGCGGTCTAAAATAATTGGAAATCTGTTTTTCGCGGGAGAGATTATTGATTTGGACGGCCCGACCGGCGGCTACAATCTTCAGATTTGCTGGAGCACCGGGTATGCCGCGGGAGAAGGCGCAGGCAGATCAGTTTAGCTTTTGTGTTCAGGGCGTATTCGTTGAATAAATTTATCGTATAAATATGCTTATCGATGATGTAAAAATAAAAGTGAAGGCTGGCCGGGGCGGTAACGGCGCGGTGGCATTTAGTAATGTAAAGATGAATCTCGGTCCGACCGGCGCAGACGGCGGCAAGGGCGGAAGCGTTTATCTTGAAGGCGTACCCGACTTGGGCGCGCTTATTCAATTTCGCCATAAAAAAGAAGTGGCGGCAGAAGATGGAAAACGAGGGAAGACTAAGCTTAATGATGGGGCGGATGGCGGCGATTTGATCCTAAAGGTGCCAATTGGCACGGTGGCGCATAATTTGTCGACCGGCAAAGATATTGAGATTATTTCCGTTGGACAGCGTTTTTTGGTAGCCAAGGGCGGACGAGGCGGAAAGGGTAATTTTAAATTCCGTTCGTCGATTAACACCAGCCCGATCGAGTTTCAGGAAGGCATGCTGGGTGAAGAATGTGAATTAAGGCTGGAGCTCAAATTGATCGCCGATATTGGTTTTATCGGGTTGCCGAATGTTGGCAAATCGAGCCTGCTGAACCGGCTGACTAATGCGAAAAGCAAAGTGGCTAATTATCCTTTTACCACCCTTGATCCGAGTCTCGGCGTTTATTATGAACTGATTTTGGCCGATATCCCCGGGCTAATTGAGGGGGCGTCGGACGGTAAGGGGCTTGGCGTTAAATTTTTGCGCCACATTGAACGCACAAAAATACTTTTCCATCTTATTTCTGCGGAATCGCCCGACCCGGTAAAAGATTATCAAATTATCCGAAACGAACTTGGCGCGTATAATAAGCAAAGCTTGAGTGAGCATCCTGCTCACTATAAAAAATTACTGGACAAGCCGGAGTATCTTTTTTTAAGCAAAGCTGACCTGCCGAACAAAAATGAAATTGATAAAAAACTCGATAAATTAAAGGCAATAGGCGGGGACGCGATTCCGGTTTCTATCATTAATGACGAAAGCATCGGTCGTGTTGAAAAAGTATTGCGCGAAGTTATCAAGCAGAAATTTCAATAACCCCCGTTTTATTGATAGAGCCTTTGAAATATTGTTTTTGGCCTTGTGTAGCTATAAGAGAAGAAAGGACGAGCGGTTTTTTGGCTGAAGTAAAATTTTTTTAGCATTTTGTTTTGTTAGTGTCTTTCCATTTTGTTTTGACAGAATGGTACTGATATGTTATTTTCTCACCAGGTGTTTGATTTGTAACTTTGACAACTTTGAGTAAAGGAGAATTGGGGCGATGAATGAGACTTATCATAAGATTGTTGACGAGTGTTACCCCGAGCTTGCGAAAAAGAAAGCTTCTTATATGGTATCTGCTCTCATCGACGGTCTTTTTTTCGAATGGCTGAGCGATGAAAAAAATCATGAATCTGTCGGCATCACCTTTTTTTGCAAGGAAGATGTTTATTTATCTCCGGAAGAGGCGGCAGCCGCGAGAGTGTCTACGGCTGATTTGAAAAGCAGGCGTCTTAATATAGTCGTCGAGGGAAAAGCCGTCGGTATTCTGTTTTGCTTTGTCTTTAATCCGTTTCAGGGCGCGTCAAACATTTGTTTTTTGAGGGCAGAAGGATATATTGGCAGTAACGCCGTTGCCGATGCGCTAATTGGTAAATTTAAGGATTTCTTAAAGGAAAAAGTTCCTTACGCTGAACTGTGTGCCAGGCTGATGAAGCTGGTGACCCAGGGGGTCTAATCATCCTTAAGGGGGTGCGGAAGATGAGATAGTATTTAGAATGCACGGTGAAAGTTACGAAAGAGAGGCGCGGACCTTATTGTGGAATTTATGAGACTAATAAGCCATATACTACTTGTTTCGGTCTGAACACTTCTTCGTATGAGGACCGTGAGCAAGCCAAAAAAGAGGCCGAAGAAAGATATCTAAAGGAAAAAAGAGGTGATTCGCGGCTGTGTTCTCCGAAGCTGGTTTGGCGCGAACATCTCGACGAAGAAAAAAAGCTAGTTCCGCAAAGATAAATTTTGAACATTAGCTCCGTTTTTCGGAGCTTTTTATTTTTCGGTCATATTTAAGCGCGCCAAACACAAAAGCCCCCGAAGGGGCTTTTGTGTTTTCTTAGCAGCAATGGTTTACCAATTACTTCTGCCGCCACCGCCGAAGCCTCTGCCACGATCGAAATCTCGGCGAGGAGGTTTGTCGGTCATCGGGCGGGCTTCATTGACAGTTAATGTTCGGCCATCCAATTCTTTGCCATTGAGAGCTTCAATAGCTTTCTGGGCGTCTTCGGCGGTGGACATTTCCACAAAACCGAAACCCTTTGAGCGGCCTGACATTTTGTCAAGAATAATTGTCGCGGTATCTACGGCGCCAACCTGAGCGAAAGCATCTTTCAATGTTTCCTCAGTGGTCGTATAAGATAAACCGCCAACATATAGTTTCTTAGCCATTATTTTGCGTTTTTTGTTTATTTTACAAACAAAAAAGCGAATTAGTTTAGTGTAAGGCGACCTTCCTCTTAGTTTTTGACCTCACCTTACAAAGTAAATTCGCTTGGAGAGAAAACCTAATGAGAAAACTTACATTGTTAGTATATGCTAATTCTATAGAAAAGTCAAGTGTTTTATGTGTTGACAGGATAAATTAAAAATGTCATTCTATTTCCAGCACCGTAAAAATTGAAGAATTGCGCGTAAATGGAAGGGGATAACAGAATGTATTATCTGACAAAAGGCAATCGGGAAATGGGCCCGGAGGTGTATCTTTTTAATCTGCCGATTATTTTAACCTGCCGTCCTACTTTGTGGCGCGAAAAGAATTGCTACGGTAAAAAGGGAAATTATAGGCGTTTCAAAGGAAGCATAGAAAGGGCGCTTAATAAAAGATACGAACTTTCTCTTTCCGATGAATTTGTTGAAATAATAACCAACGAAATTTTCCGGCGAAAAATTTCCCTTGTCCGTGTTCATGTTACCGGAGATTTTTATAGCGAAGAGTATGTTAGAAAATGGATTCAGATAGCCGCGAATTGTCCACAAACGCGTTTTAGGACAACGACAAAAAGAAGAGATTTAAAAGATACCATCTTGGAGCTTCATTCGTTATCAAATTTAATATTAGGGAAAGCCTGGATCCTTCGCGGTCTGAGCCGGAGATGGGACTCCCGATAGCGGCGATAGAAACTCTTGAAGTTGCCGCCGGATTTTCTCCGATGCGTGCGTGATTGCCGCGAATGCGGCTATGTCTGTTGGCATCAGAAAAATTCAAGCTATTGTTTCCCGGAAATTTAGACGCTCCTTTTTTAATTTAAGCCTCGTCGTGACGGGGCTTTTGTTTTGTTCGTTGATAGTTGGGACAGGATTGAAGAAGCGCGGTTTTTGAGATAAACTGAAGATAAGTTAATGGTTTAAAATTACCGATAAAACCCGTCAAGAGCTCCTAATTTAACTGATTATTGATAACTGAATTTTAATGTTTGTTCTTTTAAGGAATTATCAAATACGCGCGGCCGCCGCAGTCACGGCGCGAGAAGCAAAAAGA
>Ga0210016_1002997_pt1 | contig 15106 bp, 14 predicted proteins | sample CryGeyCG2014_300_FD_185454 | JGI IMG/M metagenome (GOLD analysis project Ga0210016, IMG submission 185454) | Groundwater microbial communities from aquifer - Crystal Geyser CG02_land_8/20/14_3.00 (SPAdes) (version 2) | ecosystem: Environmental > Aquatic > Deep subsurface > Groundwater | place... | reverse complement strand
GATTAAATGGCAGATTAAATGAAAAGCAAAAAAATGTTTTGAGTATTATTAACAAAAATCCCGGTATTCAGTTGATGATTATTGCAGAAAAAACAGGTGTTTCTATTTTTACTTTAAATAAATATGTGAAAATATTTATTGATAATCAATTAATAGAACATCGTGGCAGTAAAAAAACAGGAGGATACTATGCCATTTAAGTGCGCTTAATATTATTAACGAATGCAAAAAAGCATATATTCTTACTTATGACGAAACAGAAGATATATTAATTGAAAATAATATCATACAGGTAATGCCTTTATGGAAGTTTGCATTACAATAATTTATTTAACCAATGTTGATTTTATTTAACATTATAAAAATTTACATAAACTTTAATGGTTTTATCATCTTTTAAAACAACTTGCACGTATTGGCAGACAAATTATTTTAATGAAGTTCTTTTGGAAACTGATGATTAATAAAATTTAAATCTAATAAACGATAACACCATGCCCACTCACAAACTCTTAATTTGTCATTAATTATTCGAAATCGTTTTTCGGCTTTACTATTTATAACTCATAACTTTTTTCTGTAATTCGTAATCGTTTATCAAAAATCAAATAAAACTTTACAATGAAACATCTAAAAAAATTTGTGAAAAGAAGTAAATTTCTTTTAGCAGTGTTATCACCATTATTAAAAATCAGAGCCTATAACAGAACCCATTTTCCCATTGATTATATTTTTTCAAATATTTTGAACGAAAGTGTTACAGTAAAAGTTAACAAGATACCAGGTAAATTTATTATTGGCACACATTCAGATATATTAAAAAAAATACTTATTGATAAGGAATATGAGCCAGAAATTGTTAAACTTATTTTAAGTAATCTAGATCCTGACAAGGATGCGATTAATATTGGAGCAAACATAGGACTTTTTACAAATATGATGGCTACAAATTTGAATGACAATTCTAGAGTTTTAGCTGTAGAACCTACACCAAACGCATATAAATTACTTGAACAAAACATTTTGCTAAACAATAATCAAAATAAAGTAGTTTTATTTAATGGTATTGCAACCGACAAACCCGGAAATTACACAATAAATATTGTGGAGGGAAAGGAAGAATATTCAAGTGTAGGTAAGCTTGTTCATCCGTCTATTAAAAATCAAGAGTTCCGTTCAATTGATGTAAAAGGTGAAACAGTTGATAACCTTGTTAAATCAAATAACATTAATCCAGGAATAATTGTAATTGATGTTGAAGGCGCTGAGAGTCTCGTAATAAATGGAGCAATTGAGACGCTCGAAAAATATCATCCAATAATTATTTCTGAATTGAATGATAATTTGTTAGCAACACTTAACACAACATCAACCGAAGTAATAAAAATTCTAAATAATTTAAACTATTCAGTAACAGATTCTGAAAATAATATACCTAAACTTCCATTTAGCGGTAATATAGTTGCCACTCCAAAAAGAAATTAGTTGCTTTAATTAATTACAGCATTAAATTGTTTAGCCTAAATAAATGTCTTCACTAAAACAAAAAACTATTTCCGGTCTTACATGGTCATTTATTGATAATTTTTCCAATATTGGAATACAGTTTATTATTGGAATAATTTTAGCTCGAATTCTCTCTCCAAAAGAGTTCGGTTTAATCGGAATGATTACTGTTTTTATTTCGATTTCACAATCATTTATTGACAGTGGGTTTAGTAATTCTCTTATTCGAAAAAATAACTGCACGCAAAAAGATTATAGTACTGTATTTTACTTTAACCTTATAATTGGTGTTGTATTTTACACTTTGTTATTTTTCCTTGCTGTACCAATTAGTAATTTTTTTAATGAACCAAAATTAATCGAAATAATTCGAATACTAGGAATCGTTTTAATTATTAGCAGTTTTAGCATTATTCAACGTGCTATTCTTACCAAAAGAGTAGATTTTAAATTACAAACTAAGATTTCCATTATATCATCAATTGTATCAGGTGCTATAGCCATTTATATGGCTTATTCAGGATATGGTGTATGGAGTTTGGTTTGGAAAACTATAGTTGCGACCTTAACAACTTCAACGTTACTTTGGTTTTGGAATAATTGGCACCCTCAATTTATTTTTAATTTTAAAGTTTTTGTAGAACATTTTAAATTTGGATATAAACTTCTTTTATCAGGCTTAATCAATACATTGTATTTAAATGTATATTATCTTATTATTGGTAAGTTTTTTAGTGCAGTTGAATTAGGATATTATACTAGAGCTGAACAATTTTCTAATTTGCCATCATCAAATATAACCGGAGTTATTAATAGGGTTAGTTATCCAGTACTTTCGCAATTGCAAGATGAACCGTTAAAATTAAAAAGTGGATATAAAAAACTGATTAAAACTACAATGTTTATTTCATTTGTATTAATGATTGGAATGGCAGCTATTGCAAAACCTTTAATTCTTACCTTAATTGGAGTTAAATGGGCTTCCTCTATAATATATTTACAATTGTTGTGTTTTTCGGCTATGCTTTATCCATTGCATGCTTTAAATTTAAATATATTAAATGTTAAAGGACGGTCTGATTTATTTCTTAAATTAGAAATTATTAAAAAAATTGTAGCAATTCCAATTATATTTGTAGTAATATTTTTAGGTGTAAAGGCTATGATTTTTGGATTTATTATTCTTTCTTTTGCAGCTTATTTTTTAAATGCGCACTGGTCTGGGAAATTAATTAATTATTCAATAAAAGAACAAATATTGGATATTATTCCTTCATTTTTATTATCCTTGTTTATGGGATTAATCGTTTTTAGTTTAGAGTATGTTGTGCCATTAAAACCTTTGTATTTATTGTTATTACAATTTAGTTTGGGTGCATTTTTAACAATATTCTTTTCTAAATTATTTAAGTTAGAAGGTTATATGGAGATCAAAGAAATAATAATTAGTAAATTCCCGTCATTAAATAAATTTCTTCATGCAAACAAATAAACCAATTTTTGTTACCCAACCTTTTCTTCCTCCATTAGAGGAATTTAATGAGTATTTAAAGAAAATCTGGAATAACAAACAACTCACTAACGGTGGTCCATTTCATCAGGAATTGGAAGAGGCTTTATGTAAGTTTTTGGGAGTAAAATATATTTCACTTTTTGCAAACGGAACCCTTGCATTAATAACTGCATTACAAACTTTAAGGATTACAGGTGAGGTTATAACAACTCCTTTTAGTTTTGTTGCAACAACACATTCGTTATGGTGGAATAACATTAAACCTGTATTTGTAGATATTGAACCTAAAACTTTAAATATTAATCCTGATAAAATTGAAGCAGCCATTACACCTAAAACTACTGCAATAATGCCGGTTCATGTATTCGGTAATCCTTGTAATGTTGAAGCAATTCAAAAAATTGCAGATACTTATGGGCTTAAGGTTATATATGATGCAGCTCATGCATTTAATGTTAAAATTAAAAACAATTCTATTTTAAATTTTGGAGAGTTGTCTATTTTAAGTTTTCATGCAACAAAAGTTTTTAATACCATTGAAGGAGGGGCAATTATTTGTAATGATGAAAGAACGAAAAAGAGAATAGACCTTTTAAAAAATTTTGGTTACCAAGGTGAAGAAAATGTTATTGAACCAGGAATAAATGCAAAAATGAATGAAGTACAAGCTGCGTTTGGTTTGTTGCAATTAAAATCAGTTGAGACAGCGATTAAAAAAAGGAAAGAAATAACTACTAAATATAGGGAATATTTAAAAGACGTTTCTGGTTTAACATTCTTAAATGAAATTGATGGAGTATTACATAATTATGCTTATTTTCCAATATTAATTAATTCGAAATTATTCGGTAAAACAAGAGATGAAATATATAGTTTACTCAAGCAAAATAATATTTTTAGTAGAAAATACTTTTATCCTCTTATAAGTGAATTTTCTACTTACAAAGGATTAGATTCTTCTTCTTCTTTAAATTTACTAATTGCAACAGAGGTCTCAAAACAAGTTTTATGTTTACCCATTTATCCTGATTTAGAAATAATAGATGTTGAGCGAATAGTTTCATTAATTAAAAAGTAGATTAATGAAAATTGCCATAATGCAACCTTATTTTTTCCCTTACATAGGGTATTTCCAGCTTATAAATGCTGTAGATGAATTTATAATTTATGACGAAATAGAATATACAAAAAAAGGATGGATAAACAGAAATAGAATTTTAGTAAATGGGAAAGATGAATATATAACTTTACCGTTAAAAAAATCATCGGACTTTTTAAATGTAAATGAAAGATATTTAGCCGACACATGGGAAATTGAAAAATGCAAGTTGTTAAATAGAATAAAAGAGTCTTACAGAAAAGCAGTTTACTTTAACGAAATATTTCCTATTATTGAACATTGTATTTTGTTCGAAAATAAAAATTTATTTGAATTTATATTAAATACTGTAAATGTTGTAAATAACTATCTTGAAATAATAACACCAATTATAAAAGTTTCTGAACTATCAATAAATAAAGAACTTAAAGCAGAAAATAAAGTAATTGAAATTTGTAAATTAAGAAATGCTGATAAGTATATAAATCCAATTGGAGGCACAAAACTTTACAATAAAGAATCGTTTTTAAAAAACAATATCGAATTATCTTTTCTTAAATCAAACGACATAAAATATAAACAATTTAAGAATGAATTTGTACCTTGGCTTTCTATTATTGATGTAATGATGTTTAATTCAAAAGAAGAAATAAAAAAGATGTTAAATCAATTCGAGTTGATTTAACATTGAGCCGTATTAAAAGAATAAAATATTGTACAATAATTCAATCTAAAAATGAATATATGGAATTTAAATGGAAGAAGTTGGGCTTGGTCTTTAATCCAACTGAAATTAAAGACAGAAATTGGTTGAAAGAATTTGCGCAAGCTCCCTCTGTACTTGTTTTTGATAAATTTATTAGGGTTTATTTTTCATGCAGATCTAAACCCGATCAAAATGGGCAATATGTAAGTTACTCAGCATATGTTGATTTAAACAGAAATAATTTATTTGAGATTATTGATGTATCAAAAAAGCCAATTCTTGAATTAGGTAAAACGGGGACATTTGATGAGTTTGGAACTTATCCTACTTCTGTTATTAGAAATGGTAATGAAGTTTTTGCCTATTATGGTGGTTGGACACGGTGCGAATCTGTTCCCTTTAATGTTGCAATTGGTTTAGCAATGAGCAAAGATAACGGAGTTACATTTACAAAACTTGGCGATGGTCCTGTTTTCTCTTATAGTCTCAATGAACCATTTGTTTTAAGTGGACCCAAAATCAGGAGATTTGATAATAAATTTTATCTTTTTTACATAGCAGGCAGAAAATGGATTTTAGATAATGGTAAACCGGAACCTGTTTATAAAATCAGAATGGCAATTTCCGATGATGGGATTAAATGGATAAAACAGAATCGCGATTTAATCGAAAGCAGAATTGAAGAAAATGAAGCACAAGCTAGCCCTGACGTGATATATTACAATAACAAGTTTCATATGTTTTTTTGCTACAGATATAGTACAAATTACAGAGGCAAAGAAAACGGCTATCGTATTGGATATGCTTATTCTGATGATTTGATGAATTGGCATAGAGATGATTCACAAACTGGAATAGATATTTCTAAAGAGGGATGGGATTCTGAAATGATTAGCTACCCTCATGTTTTCGAACTTGATAATAAAGTCTATATGTTCTATCTAGGTAATCAAGTCGGAAAGTATGGTTTTGGATTAGCACAACTAGAAAGTTATAAATAATTATTAGAGCATATTTGTATGAAGTGGAAAAAACTAGGAAAAATATTTGACCCAACAGAACATAAATTACCGAATAACTGCTTTGAATTTGCAAAATCTCCGCAAACTCTAATATTTGAAAATTTTGTAAGAATTTATTTTTCAACTATTGAAAAAGAAAGTACAGGCAAATTCCTTAGTCATATCGCATTTATTGATATTGATAAAAATTTCAAAAATATAATTAATATCTCAAAAGAAACAGTTATTAAATTAGGCAATTTAGGATGTTTTGACGAACACGGAATTTTTCCTGTGAATATATTAAGAAATGGAGACAAGGTATTTGCATATACAACTGGTTGGTCTCGCAGAGTTTCAGTATCAGTTGAAACATCAGTTGGATTAGCTATAAGCGAAGATAATGGTTTAACTTTCAATAAAATTGGAGATGGTCCAATATTAACATCTTCGTTACATGAACCTTTTTTAGTATGCGATGCATTTGTGATTAAGTTTAATAACTCCTATCATATGTGGTATATTTTTGGCACAAGATGGGTTGAAAATACAATTGACACAATTCCTGCTCGTGTTTATAAAATTGGTCATGCAACTTCTAATGACGGTATTTCATGGCAAAAAGAAGGAAAACAAATAATCTCTGACAAATTAAATTCTGATGAGTGCCAAGCTCTTCCTACTGTAATTTACCATAATAGTAAATATCACATGTTTTTTTGTTACAGACAACCAATTGATTTTAGAAAAAATAGCAATAGGGCATATAGAATAGGATATGCTTATTCTGTTGATTTGGTTAATTGGATAAGAGACGATGAAAATGTTGGAATAGATGTTTCTAAAGAAGGTTGGGATTCAGAGATGCTTTGTTATCCCCATGTTTTCCATTGTAACAATAAGGTATATTTGCTTTATAATGGAAATGAATTTGGAAGGAATGGATTTGGTTTAGCAGTATTTGAAGAAAATTAAATATTTCAATTCATTATGCTTTCTTCAGAATTATCATTCAGAATAAAAACAGCAACCGAAAAAGATATTTTGGAACATTTAACAGAATGTAATAATACCTTTATTCCTATTTTATCAGAAAGATTAAATTTAAGTCAATATGCAAATAAGATTTTTGAAAAATCAATAACTTTTGAAGCTTGGGAAAAGGACAATCTTATTGGTTTAATTGCAGCTTATTTCAATGATTATGAAAATAGAAAAGGATTTATTACAAATGTAAGTCTAATAAAATCTTATTTAGGCAGAGGGATTGCTTCTGTTTTATTGAAGAATTGTGTTAAATATGCAAAACAAAATAATTTTAACATTATTTTACTTGAAGTAAATATTTATAACGAACCAGCTATAAGGTTGTATAAGAAGTTTGGTTTTATAGAACAAAATAAAACAAATGAATTGCTATCATTAAAACTGATTGTAAACTAAAAAATCCTAAAATGTCTGAAAAAAGGAATTATAACAAAGAGATAAAAAACACTTCTGATCATAAATATGCATATAATTTTGATTTTGATGTTATGCATCATTATATGATAAAATCATTTGAAACATTTTTTGTTGATGGAAATGCTTTAGAACTTGGCAGTTTTAAAGGAGATTTTACAAAAAGATTAATGCCTTTCTTTAATGATATAACATGTGTTGAAGCTTCAGATAAAGCGATAAGAATTGCCAAAACCAAAGTTTCAAAAAAAGTGAAATTTATTCATTCTTTATTTGAGAATGCACAATTGCCTCAAAAATATGATAATATAATTCTAACTCATGTGCTTGAACATCTTGATAATCCAGTAGCAATTTTAAAAAGGGTTAATAATGAATGGTTGTCAGATAATGGCAGATTATTTTTAGTTTGTCCAAATGCAAATGCTCCATCCAGACAAATTGCTGTTAAAATGGGATTAATTTCGCATAATTCAGATGTTACACATGCAGAAAAAGAACATGGTCACCTAATAACTTACGCACTAGATACGCTTGAGCGGGATGCAAAATTAGCGGGTTTAAAGGTATTATATCGTTCTGGTATCTTTTTTAAAGCCTTAGCAAATTTTCAATGGGATAAATTGTTAACTACAGATATAATTTCTAAAAAATATTTAGAAGGTTGTTACCAATTGGGACAACAATATCCAGATTTATGTTCGAGTATTTTTTTATTGTGTGAAAAAGATAAATAATGGAAACCCCTTTGCTTTCTGTTTGTCTAATTACATATAATCATGTTAATTACATTAAACAAGCTATTGATGGTGTTTTAATGCAAAAAGCTGATTTTGATTGGGAATTAATTATTGCTGATGATTTTTCAACAGATGGTACACGTAAAATATTAATTGAATATAAAGCGAAATATCCTAATTTAATTAAACTGATTTTACAAGAAAAAAATGTTGGAGCTGCACAAAATTGGATTAATTTAATTACTACTCCTAAATCAAAATATATAGCATATTTTGAAGGAGATGATTATTGGACTGATTCATTTAAATTACAAAAACAGGTAGATGTTTTGGAAAGTAATAATAAATGTAGTCTGGTTTTTCATAACACACTTGTGAGTTTTGAGGATAAATCACACACTACTTTTTTATTATGTTCAAGGTTTTTAAAAAGCTTAAATGTTTTTTATACCAATGATTTAATTAAGGCTTTAGTTAAAATATCATCCTCCTCAATGGTTTTTCGCACTAGTGCAATATCAGAATTACCTTATTGGTTTAATAAAATAAAAGCAGGTGAAAAGGCTTTGCAATTAATAATTTCGTTACATGGGACTTCTGTTTATTTGAAAGATATTATGTCAACACATCGAGTGAATTCTGGAGGTTTATCTTATGGTCAAACAGCAGAATATGCTTTGATTGAAATGACAAAAATGTATGAATATTTTAATGAAAGCACAAATGGTAAATTTAAAAATGTAATTACAAAACGAATTACAAAAATGAATAAGCATTATAAAAACAGCAATTTGATAAAAAAATACGGTATTTTGTACTTTGTTTTAAGACCTGATATTGCAGTTGGTATAATTAAAAGAAGGCTTATAAAGTATTTAGGACAGTAAGGTAATATAATAAATATTTGATATATTGAATAACATGTATTCATTCATTTTATAATATCAGAATAATAATTGGGAATAATGTTTTAATAGTATTAGGGGTGTTAATTTCTCGCAACGATACTTTTCATTAAAAGTTTACGAAAGAAATGATAATTCCGAAATTAATAAAAACAAATTATTATCGAAAACAATGATTTTATAATTGCAATAAGTTATTTATTGAAAAATTAATTATGGAAATAGCGATATTGATTGCATGTTATAACAGAGAACAGATTACATTAAATTCCCTTAAGGCTTTATTTAATCAAAAATTATCAAATGTTAAATTAAATGTTTTTTTGGTAGATGATGGCAGTACTGATGGCACAAGCGAATCTGTAAAAAAACTTTATCCATTTGTAAAAATAATAAAAGGAAATGGCAATTTGTTCTGGAATGGGAGTATGAGATTAGCATGGGAGTATGCTATTAATTCAGGTAATTTTGATTTCTATTTATGGCTCAATGATGATACTATTCTTTTTGAAAACGCTCTGCAAATATTAATAGAAAGTTTTGAAACAGTAAAAAATATTTCAGGGAAACAAGCAATAATTGTTGGTTCAACAAATGATAATGAAGGTTGCTTTTCTTATGGCGGTCGTATAAAGAAAAATTCGTATGATGTGTTAGCTTCAAAATGGTTGTTTCCTACAGAAAAAATACAACCTATTAAAACTTTTAACGGAAATATTGTTTTAGTTCCTCATTCAGCTTATTTAAAATTGGGAAATCTTGATAGAAAATTTATTCATGCAATGGGCGATATAGATTATGGTCTGCGTGCAAGCGATAAAAATATTTCTATTTATCTTGCACCGGGTTATATCGGAAATTGTTCAAGAAATGTAATACAACCAGCATGGACAAATCCTGAAATATCATTTAAAGAAAGGCTAAAGAACCTTAATTCACCTAAGGGTCTTCCTCTTAAACAGTGGAAATATTTTGTTAAACAACATACAGGAATATTTTGGCCGTTTTATTATTTTAAAATTATAATAAGAGTTTTATTTCCATGGATTTGGTAAAATTTATAAAGATGGGTTTTAAAGAATTATTATGTAATGTACGAAAGAGCAATAATAAATAAGTTTCTAACTATACTGTGTTTTTCTGTTATAGTAATTTTAGCTACATCCTATATTATTTTCAATAAGGTAATAATGCCTTATGAAATTTTATTATTTCAAATTTTATTATTTCTTTTTTTTATTGTTGGTATATTGATTTTATATTCTTTAACCCTGAATTCTGATCAGCATCAATTTAAGTACATTGTTTTTTTTGTTGCCCTGCTTATTAAGGTGTTGGGAGTGTTTGTATATTATAATATTTTTCTGAGTTATAATGGTGTGCCAAATCAATTAATCGGAAGCGATTCTGTATGGTATAACGAACAGGGTGTTTTGCTTTCAAAATACTATTTAAATAAGGGAGACTGGAATTTGTTTTCTTATTTTGACAGACCTTTTTCAGATTTTGGTTATTCATACTTTACGGCTATTGTTTATTCTTTATTTGGTAATAATATAGTTGTTATTAGAATTATTCAGGCAATTATTTCCAGCATAACGGTTGTTTATGTTTATAAACTTGCAAAGTGTTATTTTACTGAACAAATATGCCGTTTATCTGCTATTGTTGTTTTGTTTTTTCCAATATTTACACAGTATGCGTCTGATAATTATAAAGAAACATTGTTTATTTTGCTCGTTGTATTAGCTGTGTATCATTCTCAAAAATTAATAATTACTACTGGATTTAATGTGTTTCGAATATTTGTTATTATTGGATTGTTGTTTTCTCTCTTTGCGTTTAGAACAGGTACTGGAATAATGTGTTCTTTTTCTATATTTCTATCAATATTACTAAGCAAAAGCGATTTACCTAAATGGGGAATATTTTTACGTGTTTTTATATTACCCGTAATGACAATATTGTTACTTTATATATTGTTTTTATCTCCTGCCAAAATTGAGTTAGAAAATGCCGTTGATACTGGAAATAAATATTCTGATAAAGTATTAGAATCAACAAATTCAGTAACTTTGAAATCAATAGCTACGATTCCTTTATTTTTTGTTTCTAGCTTTTTTGTTCCATTACCAAATTTAGTTGAATTACCAGGTGATGATGATAAGATCTTTGCTGAACAAATGTTATCTGCCGACTCTCTTCTAAAAGGGTTATTTGGCTTTTTTGCTTTTTTTGGAATTATTCAACTAATTCGCCAGAGTTATAGAAAATATCTATTGATACTGTCAATATTTCTGTCGAATTTATTTATGATTGCTTATGCAGGAGTTGCTTTTAATTATAGACATCATTTACCCATTATGGTTTTTTTTATTATTTTAGCTATGGCTGGTTTATTTAATATGAAAAAGAATCTTTGGATATATTATTATTTCTATATTATTTTATATCTTATTGTGGTCTTATGGTTTAACTATACGAAATTATCTGATTTTGGAATTATTGTTTAGTCTTTTATGAAAGCAAATAGTCAAATTATATTATTTGTATTGCCAGTTTTAGCTGAATATAGGGTCGATTTTTTAAATGAATTAAATGCTAATTTGTATAAAGCAAACATTACATTAATAGTTATTACTGGTAACAGTATGAATAATAAAATAATTAAAGAGTATTCCACGGCTAATTTTATTATACATAAATGCGATACTGTAGGGTATTCATTTTTAGGATTCGATCTTCGACGGCAAAAAGGATTATTTAAATACATCAGAAAATTAAAACCCAGTAAATTGGTAATGTTGTATAATGCAGGCAATATTAATTATAACTTACTTTTATTAAGCTTATGGATTCGTAAAGTACCCTATTATTTGTGGGGCTGCGGTTATGAGAACAAAAATCTAGCAGGATTTAGATATAAATTAAAGTCATTTGTTAAAAATTTTCTTATTAAAAGAGCAAAAGCGTATATCTCTTATAGCAGTTTTCATGCTTCACAAATATTAGAGACAGGTCAAAAAAAAGTTATTATTGCTCAAAATACAATTAATGTTGAGAGAATTGTTACGAAATATAGTTCAATTGAAAAACCAGAAATTAAAAACGGGCTAAAATTCTTTTATGTGGGGGCTCTGACACCTGAAAAAAGATTAGATAAAGCCATTGAATGTTTTAGTATTTTAAAAGAGAAAAAAATATCCTTTACGTTTACTATTGTAGGCGACGGAATTATTAAAAAAGAACTGGAGAAACGAGTTGTTTCAATGAAGTTGAAAGATTGCGTTTTTTTAACGGGAGCAAAGTATGGAGCCGAATTAGAAGAGATATTTTTATCATCACATGTATTTTTACTAACCGGTTTAGGTGGACTTGCCCTAAATGAAGCTATGGCTTATGGGAAACCTGTTATTTCTACTCCTGCTGATTTCACGGCATACGATTTAATAGTAAATAATGAAAATGGATTTTTAATACCTTATAATTTCAGTAATGAAGAATTGATAAATATTTTGATTCAGTTTACAAAAAAATCAAATGACGAAATATACAAAATGGGGATGAAAAGCAGGGAGATTATTATTAAAAAAGCAACGTTGCAAAATATGGTTGATTCGTTTGCTGAATGTATACTAAATTGATTAATAAAAATTATTTTATGACAACTGTTAAATTAGAAAGTGTTGAGAATTTTTGGAGTCAGAATCCTTGTGGCTCAAAAACTGCATTAAATGAAGAAAGAAAAAGATATTTTCAAAATATTGAAAATTACAGGTACAATTTACATAAAGATATTATTGAAGCGGCAGGATTTGAGAATTATTCTGGAAAACATGTTTTAGAAGTTGGATGCGGAGTAGGAACTGATGGGAGACAATTTGCTAAGAATGGTGCTATATATACCGGTATAAACCTTGACGATGGAAGTACGAATTTGGCAAAGGAAAATTTTGAAACATTTAATCTGCAAGGTACTATTATTAAAATGAATGCTGAAGAGATGAAATTTCCAGATAGTGCTTTTGATCATATTTATTCCTTAGGGGTTATTCATCATAGTCCAAATACAGAAAAAATAATTGCCCAAATGTATCGTGTTCTTAAACCTGGAGGCACATTGATAGTAATGATTTATAATAAGACCTCTGTAAACTATTACTTTAATATAATGTTTATAAGAAAAGTGTTTCGACATGTTCTAAGACCTAAATGGGCTCCAAAGTTTTTTTCAAAAATAATTGGTCTAGAACAATGGAAATTGGAGAGGCATCGCGAGATTATGCTTGGTAAAAAACTTACAAAACAAGAATGGATTTCAATAAACACAGATGGTCCGGATTGTCCGCTTGCAAAAGTATATAATAAAAATGAAGCAATAATTATGTTTAAAAATGCTGGTTTTGTTGATGTTGAAACTTTTGTTAGAGGAGTTAATAGATTGCATTTTGGTTATTTTGGAAAACTAATTCCAAATTTTTTTGCAAATTATTTAGGAAAGTTTTGGGGATGGTCGAGATATATTTCTGCAAATAAGCGAATTTAAAGAGTATAAATTATGGGTTCAAATTGACTTTGGTTAATATTAAATATAAAAGAATATGATTTTTATTATAGGATTAGGTAGATCTGGTTCCGGAATGTTAATGAATGTATTAAATAATCATCCTGAAATATTTATTGACACAGAAATAAATTATCGATTTTTATTTAAAAAATGTATTTATTCAGAATTAAAAAAAATTGATAATTTAAAAAGGGATGATAATGCTATAAAAGCAGTAGAGTTAATATTTAGTGGTAATATTCCTAATTCCATTCCAATTTACGGTGAAATTAAATTTGATGATTTTAAAAGAGAATTTTTATCATCAAACAGGACATATAAATCCTTATTTGAATTATTGATCAAATTAAAAAATGTTATCAATAATAAGAAAAGGATTGGTGCAAAATTTCCTGTACATTTTTCATATTTAAAAATGTTGCTTAAATGGTATCCTGAAAGTAAAATAATTTTTTTAACCAGAGATCCCAGAGCGGTGTTTGTTTCTGAATTAAAAGCAAAAAGAAAATATACTGATGCAAGGCAATATCCTATTGGTAAAAACAACCTATTTTTTAAGTGGTCTGTTCTTTTTTATGTAGTAATTCAATGGGTTTGGGCTCAAAGAATTTATAATAAATATTTAAGTGAATTTGATTTATATTTATTGAAATATGAAAGTTTAGTTGAAAATCCAATTTATGAAACAAAGAAGCTCTGTGATTTTCTTGAATGTGAATTTTATGATTATTTGATTGATATTCCAGTTGACAATTCCAGTTTTAATGATTCGATAAGTAAAGGATTTAATAAGATTGCAATTGACAGATGGAAAAATGAAATAAAGAAATTTGATAAATTGTTAGTTGAAATAATTACTAGAAATCAAAGAAAAAAAATTGGCTACTAATTCACTTTTGTTAAAATATTGTATTAAAGACTCTCTTGAGACTTTTGACCCATATGATATCTGGAAAATAAAGTTAGGAGAGATTACTAAAAGATTTTATAATTTCAATAAGTTTTTAGGCATAATACCTGCAATAATTTTAACCTGTTTTGATTTTTTTATTAATAACAAGCTAAGACTTTTTTACAAAAAACAGGAATACCCGGTTGTGAGGGCTTTTGCTGCAATGTCTCTGCTCAATCAATATAAATGTGAGATTAATGAAAATTTACTTTTAAATATTGAAAAGCATCTTGATTGGCTTAAAAATAATTATTCAAAAGGATATAGTGGATATTGTTGGGGAATAAATTTTATACATGTAGTATCGAATAAAGTAAATTATCCTAAAGATCAACCTTTCTCAACTATAACACCCTATGTTTTAGAAGCATTTTTAAATTATAAAGAGATAACAAATGATAATTGTTACGATGATGTAATACATAAAATATTTTTGTTTTTCGAGAACGACATAAAAATTATTGAAGAAACTGAAGACTATTTGATAACTTCCTATGGTACTTTTAAAGATCGGATTGTAATTAATGCCATATCATATACATTATATTCTTATTCGTTATACTTAGGTATATATAAAGAAAAAGAAGGTTATATTAAAAATAAAATTATTAAGCTTTATAATTATATAAGAGAGAATCAAAAAGAAAACGGTTCAT
>Ga0210016_1002989_pt1 | contig 15121 bp, 21 predicted proteins | sample CryGeyCG2014_300_FD_185454 | JGI IMG/M metagenome (GOLD analysis project Ga0210016, IMG submission 185454) | Groundwater microbial communities from aquifer - Crystal Geyser CG02_land_8/20/14_3.00 (SPAdes) (version 2) | ecosystem: Environmental > Aquatic > Deep subsurface > Groundwater | place... | reverse complement strand
ACCTTTTTTCTCACTTTGTTCGAAATAAGGATTACCTTTTTTCTCACTTTGTTCGAAATAAGGATTACCTTTTTTCTCACTTTGTTCGAAATAAGGATTACCTTTTTTCTCACTTTGTTCGAAATAATATTTATTCTATGATTCAGCCGAGATCAATCATAAAAGTAGTTGATAATAGTGGCGCCAAAATTATTCGTTGTTTTCGAGTTTTAGGAGGTTCGTACAAAAAATACGCTGAGATTGGTGATTTAATTGTAGCTTCAGTTCAAGTGGCAGAACCGAGAAGAGAAATTAAGAAAAAAGCTGTGGTTAAAGCTATTATTGTTAGGCAAAGAAAACCATATCGTCGACAAGATGGTTCTTATATTAAATTTGATGAAAATGCTGCTGTTTTAGTTAATGATAAATTAGAGCCGCTTGGCGGAAGATTATTTGGCCCTTTTCCCCAAGAAATTAAAGAAAAAGGTTATGATAAAGTGGCAGCCCTCATTCCGGAGTTTGTTTAAAGGGCTTTGTCCGAGCACTCAATGCTTTGAGTGCTCGGTAACAAAACCTTTACCCAGCACATATTTTGCTAAAAGATAATATCGCAAAAAAGTCTAAAAGACTTTTTTGCCGAAGGAAACATTACATTTCAATTATAAAGATATTAGTTTGTAATGTTTGGCAAAATATGTGCTGGGTGCTCAATGTTGTGATAAAATTTTTATCACTCGGCATTGAGCCTCGTTCAAAAATTTTAACAACATTGGCATTATCATGAATATTCGTAAAGGAGATTTAGTGATTATTAAAAAAGGTAAAGATAAAGGGAAGACCGGCAAGATAATTAAAGTTTTTCCAAAAGATAACAGGCTAACGATTGAAGCTTTGAATTTAGTGAAAAAAATCAAAAGAGCCAAGAAGCAAGGGGAAAAAGGCGAAATTATTTTAGTACCAAGGCCGATTAATAGAGCCAATGTTATGTTGATTTGTCCTCATTGCAAAAAATCTACTAAAATTGCCTCTAGAATAGAAGGGGAAAAGAAAGTAAGAATTTGTAAAGGATGTGGTTCAGTGGTTTCTTAATTTATGGCGAAGAATCAAACTAAAAATTTAAAAGGTTCTTATTTCAAGCAAAGCGAGAAAAAAGGTTCTGTCGACCTAAGGTCGACAGGTTCTTATAAAAATCCTTTTGCGGCACCAAAAATTACAAAAGTAATACTTAATGTTGGTATTGGAAGATTGGTAGCGGATTCTAAAAACAGTGAAGAAATCATTAAAAAAGTATCTCACGATATATCAATAATTACTGGTCAGAAACCAGCCATTCGACAAGCAAAAAAATCTATTGCTAGTTTCAAAATTAGGGAAGGTATGCCAATAGGATTAATGGTAACTCTTCGAGGGAAAAGAATGGAAAATTTTATCAATAAGTTTGTTAACATTGTTTTACCTCAATCGAGAGATTTTTGGGGCATTCCTTTAAAAAGCATTGATGAGAAAGGAAATTTAAATTATGGTATAAGAGATCACTCTATTTTTCCAGAAATTAGCCGTGAACAGAATCCTTTAACTTTTGGTTTAGAAGTGACTTTTGTTCCTAATGCCAAAAATAGAGATCAGGCTGTTGAATTATATAAATTTTTAAAGTTTCCCATTCAAATTAATAACCCCTCGTTAAACGGGGTAACCCAGATTAATTAAGTTTTTATGGCAAAAAAATCAGTTATTGCAAGAGCAAAAAAGAAGCCCAAGTATTCTACAAGAATAGTGAAACGTTGTTGGCGTTGTGGAAGAAAAAGAGGGTATCTTGATGATTTTGGCTTGTGTCGAATTTGTTTTAGGGAATTAGCTTCTCAAGGCAAAATTCCTGGTATTCAAAAAGCAAGTTGGTAATATGACGGATCCAATTAGTGATATGTTAACTAGGATTAGAAATGCTCAAGCGGTGAAGAAAACGACCGTTAATATTCCTTTTTCGAAATTAAAATGGGTAATTTTAGAAGTGCTCAAAAAGCATGGTTTTATTAAAGGTATGGAAAAAGTTGGTCGAGGTAACAAAAAAATAATCGAAGTGGATTTAAAATATAGAAAAGACGGGTCTCCCAGAATCTCTCTTTTAAAACGAATTTCCAAATCTTCTAGAAGGGCTTATGTTAATACCAAAGAAATATGGTCCTTTAAACGTGGACTTGGAATCAGGGTCATGACCACTTCTAAGGGAGTGATGGCTGATAAAGAAGCGAGAAAAGAAAAACTTGGCGGAGAGGTTCTTTTAGAAATATGGTAAAGAGGCTCGGAATATATTTTCTTCAACCCGTTCGCTCGCCCAGCGTGCTCGCTCTCTTATGTCCTCGCCTCGCTCGTCGCCTTCGGCGACACCCTGCCCGCTCGGCTGCGGATGGTTTCAGAAAAATATATTCCTCGCCTTAAAATTAAAAATTAAAAATTAATTTATTCGCATGTCTCGTATAGGTAAAAAATCAATTAATATTCCCGAAGGAGTTGAAGTAAAAATAGAAAACAACGTCTTAAAAGCTAAAGGGCCAAGAGGCGAGGCATTTTTAGTTATTCCGGATAGCCTGAAAGTGGAAATCTCCAACAATAGTTTAAATGTTAGCTCCATTAGAGATGAAAAAGATACTAAAGCTCTTTGGGGGACAACAAGAGCTCATCTTAATAATTTAATTAAGGGATTAATTCAAGGATTCCAAAAAGATTTAGAGATAGAGGGAGTAGGTTACCGAGTTAATGTCGAAGGAAAAAATTTAGTCTTAAAAGTTGGCTATATTAACCCAGTTAGTTTAGAAATCCCAGATGGCATAGAAGTGAAAATTGAGAAAAATTCTATTTTTGTTAGCGGAAATTCTAAAGAAAAAGTGGGACAATTTGCCGCAGAAATAAAAGCTGTTAAACCAGTTGAACCTTATAAAGGGAAAGGCATTCATTATAAGGGAGAACGAATAAGAAGAAAAGCTGGTAAAAAAATAGCAACCACAGGGACGTAAAATTCCCTAGGATACAAACATTAAAATATGATAAAAAACAATAAAACACAGCGAGAAAGAAGAAAAAAAAGAGTAAGAGCTAAAATTTATGGTACTTTAGAAAAGCCCCGGCTTTCTGTCTTTCGTTCCCTGAATCATATTTATGCTCAGATTATTAATGATGACGAAGGAAAAACTTTAATTTCTGCCTCAGATTTAGAATTGAAAAAAGATAAAAAAACGATTAAAAAGACATTAGCTCGAGAAGTCGGCAAATTAATCGCCTCAAAAGCTAAAGAAAAAAATATCATCCAAGTAGTTTTTGATAGAAGCAGTTTTAAATACCACGGCCGGGTGAAAGAATTGGCTGAAGGGGCTCGGGAGACTGGTTTAAAATTTTAGAATATTAAAATTATTTATTAAAATTATTTATTAAAATTATTTATTAAAATAAATACTAAAAAATACTAAAAAATACTAAAAATAGTAATATAATGAATACTAGAGCAAACAAAAAACTAGAAAGTGAATTTGAACAATGTATTTTAGATATTGCTCGAGTGACAAGGGTAGTGGCTGGTGGCAAAAGATTAAGTTTTAGAGCGACAGTAGCTCTTGGCAGTAAAAACGGGCATCGAATAGGTGTTGGTATTGGCAAGGGTAAAGATGTTAGTCGGGCTATTGAGAAAGCTGTTTATAATGCTAAGAGGAAGATGATTGAAGTGCCAGTAAAAAATGGCACTATTCCTTTTGAAGTAAAAGCAAAATACAAAGCAGCAGAAATTATTCTTAAACCTAGCAATAAAGGTAAAGGTATTATAGCTGGTGGAGCAGTAAGAAATTTATTAAAACTCGCCAATATTAATGATGTTACCGCTAAAGTATTAGGTAAAACGAGCAACGCTATTAATAATGCTCGAGCAACAATGGAGGCTATTACACAATTAAATATTAAAGAAGATTAAGGTATGCAAATCCACGAACTTCAACCCTTAAATAAACCCAAGAAAAGGAAAAGAATCGGTCGGGGTGGAAAGAGGGGTAACTATTCTGGCAGAGGGTCTAAAGGACAAAAATCCAGAGCAGGAGCGAAGATGAAACCTCAACTAAGAGAGATAGTGAACAAATTTCCTAAGAAAAGAGGAGAAGGTTTTAAAACCCTTAAAGAAAATATTACCTTAGTTCATTTACAAGATATTCAAAGGGTTTTCCCTCAAGGAGGAAAAATTACACCTCAAATTTTAGAAAAAGCTGGCTTAATTGAACGATTAACTAATCAAAAATTGAGAGTGAAAATTTTAGTGAAAGGGGATTTAAAAAATAGCTACAATATTCAAAATTGCCTCTTGTCTAAAAAAGCAGAAGAGGCGATAATAAAGGCAGAAGGAAAAGTTAACCTGCCTGCCGGCAAGGCAGGAATTAGAAAGAATAGATAATTTTATGTTTAGAAATTTTCTTGCTTTATTTCGTAGTCCTGATTTAAGAAAAAAGATATTGATTGTTTTAGCTCTTTTGGCTGTTTTTAGAATAATGGCCGCTATTCCTTTGCCGGATGTAAATATAGACAAATTAAGAACTTTTTTTCAGGCCAACCAATTTTTTGGCTTATTTAATGTTTTTACTGGAGGTGCTTTTAATAATATTTCCATTGTTATGCTTGGTGTCGGTCCTTATATTACCGCTTCCATTATTATGCAGCTTTTAACCATGGTTTTTCCTAATTTGAAAGAATTCTTTTATGAAGGAACAGACAAAGAAAGGGCTTTATTCGAGCAGTATACTAGAATCGTAACCATTCCTTTAGCCTTTCTTCAAGCTTTTGCTTTTCTGAATTTATTAAGAAGTCAGGGAATAATTTCTTTTTCCTCGCCTTTTAATTTAATCAGAGATGTTATTCTGACTACTACTGCTTCCTTTTTCTTAATGTGGCTGGGAGAATTAATGACCGAACAAAAAATAGGCAATGGCATTTCTTTTATTATTTTTACTGGTATAGTTATTAATTTACCTAAAGAAATTGCTCAAACCATTATTTCTACTGATCCGACAAGAATACCCAATATGATAGCTTTCTTTGTTGTTTCTTTGTTAATTATTATTGGAGTAGTGTTTATTTCTCAGGGTCAAAGAAAAATTCCTGTTAGCTATGCTAAACAAGTCAGAGGTACAAAAATTTATGGAGGAGCAGACACTTACCTTCCTTTAAGAGTCAATCAGGCAGGAATGATTCCTATTATTTTTGCTATTTCTATTTTGATGTTTCCTCAGATGATAGGTAATTTTCTTTCTGCTTCTCAAAATTCTACTCTCTTAAGGATTGCTTTAACTCTGAAAAATTTTAACTCCACTTCCTGGTCGTACTTAATAATTTATTTCGCTTTAGTGTGTTTATTTACCTTTTTCTATACTTCCATTACTTTTGAGCCGGCTAGTATTGCCGATAATCTTCAAAAAAGAGGGGGTTTTATTCCGGGCTATCGACCTGGTCAGACAACAACCAATTTTTTATCTAATACCTCAAGAAGAATCACTCTTTTTGGCGCTATTTTCTTGGGTTTGATTGCTATTTTGCCAATCATTTTGGCAAAAGCTACCGGCATTACGACTATGGCTATTAGCGGCGCCTCAATTTTGATTATGGTATCAGTGGCTATAGAGACCATAGAAGCTTTAGAAGCTCAATTAATAATGAGAGAATATGAAATTTCTTAATATTATCTTTTTAGGTCGCTCTGGATCTGGAAAGGGTACTCAGCTTGCTTTATTAAAGAAGAGGCTTTTTTTAGTTGAAATTGACACTGGTGGTTTGCTAAGGCGATTCATCAAGCAAAAAAGTTATCTGGCTCGTAAAACATCGGCAGTGATGGATAAAGGGAATTTAGTACCTTTTTGGTTGGTAGTGAATCTTTGGTTAAAGAAAATCTTAAATATTCCCTTAAGTAAAGGAATTATCTTTGAAGGTAGCCCCAGGAGCTTAGAAGAAGCCAAGATTTTAGATGAAGCTTTAAATTGGCTGGGAAGAAAAAATATTAGAGTAATTTATTTAAACGTTTCAGAGAAAGAAGTAGTAAGAAGACTGTCTTTGAGACGAATTTGTTCTCAATGTGGCGGAGAATATTCTTTAGAATTTAACCCAGGTTTAAAAAAATGCCCTCTTTGTGGAGGGACGTTAATTCGTCGGGCTGATGATTATCCCAAAGCCATCAAAAACCGGATGTTTTATTTTCAGAGGGATATTATTCCTGTGATTGATTATTTCAGAAAGAAAAAAATGATTTTAGAAGTGAATGGTTTGGGTACGGTAAAAGAAATTCATCAGCGGATTATGAAGAGCTTGAAGGCTAAAGCAGCATACAAAAAAGCGTGATTCATTTAAAAGACAAAAAGGATATTGTTATTCTTCAAGAAGGTGGTAAACGATTGGCAAAAGTAATGAAAGTTTTGCGTAGAGAAGCAAAGCCAGGCATTTCTGCTGCCTTTTTGGATGAAATAGCTTATAAAATGATAAAAAAATACGGAGGTTATCCCTCTTTTTTAAATTATCAACCAGATTTTTCTAATAGACCTTTTCCTAATAGTTTATGCGTTTCTCTTAATGATATTATCGTTCATGGTATTCCTCGCAAAGAAATAATTCTCAAACCAGGAGACCTCGTTTCTTTAGACTTAGGCATGGAATATAAAGGATTATTTACAGATATGGCTATCACTGTTGGTTTAGGAAGAATGAAACCTGATGAAAAAAGGTTAATTAAAACAACCCAGAATGCTTTAGCAACAGCTATTAAAGTTGCTCGGCCTGGTAATACTCTGGGAGATATAGGTTATGCCATAGAAAACTGTGCGACAAAGAATGGTTTTGTTGTTATTAGGGATTTAGTTGGCCATGGTGTAGGTTATGCTGTTCATGAAGATCCTCCAGTATTTAACTACGGAGAAAAAGGAAAGGGAATGAAAATAGAAGCTGGTTTAGTTATTGCTATTGAGCCAATGTTGACTTATGACAATGGTGCTGTTAAAGAGAATAGTGACGCTAGCTTTGCTACCTTAAATGGAAAAAAAGCTTGTCATTTTGAACATACAGTAGTCATTACCAAAAAAGGGCCAGTAGTGCTCACAAAATAGCTCACCCATATTTTGTTTCATCACCAGGGATATCTTTTTCAATAGAGCTCGGAATATAGTTTTCGAAAACGTCCAAAAATCCCCAGCGAGGATTTTAGGACTCGCCAAGCCTCCTCGCTCCCGAGCACTCAAAGCATTGAGTGCTCGGACCATGCCCGTTCGTCGGCTTGAGCGTTTCTCAAACTACATTCCTTCGCTCTATTTTGAGTGTTTATCTGATATTGACTTCTTGTCTTTAATATGATAATATATAGATGTCTTATTAGAGATATTTTTAAATAGATTGTTCTTTGAAATAATAATAAAAAAAGGGAGGATAATTAAAAAATGAATAATAGAGAAGAAAAAAATGATAAAAATAAAATAGGGATGAGTTATGAGGAAGTAAAAATAGGAAAGACTTGGCAATTATGGGAAAAAGGATTTAGAAGTGAATGCGATGGAGACAAAAAAGTAATAAAAATCAGTTATTGTTTTGATTTTAAATTATAGAAGAGGAGGTGAAAGTGGTGAAAACGATGAAAAAAGTGGTCATAATATTGACCACATTATTTCTCGTTTTGGTTATTGTCTCCTGTATTTTGAACAAGAATCCTGCTTTATTAGACGCTGATTATGCATTTAGAACTGTAGGATATAGCATGTTTCCTGCCCAGAGACCAAATGACTTAGTATTAGTAAGAGAGGGAATAGAGGGAATACAAATAGGTAATGTAATTTGTTTCCGTAAATGGCGTGAGTCGAATTATTACCTAGTTGGACATCGGGTAATGGAAATCCAAATATACCCATACTTGGCATTTAAAACCAAGGGAGACTTTAACAAGTTTAGTGATGGTTGGATTCTAGAGAAAAACATTGTAGGAAAAGAAATTCTAAACATACCATTTGGATATTTTTTTGCAGCAAATAGAAACTTGTTTCTGATTGGACTGATAGTTATTTTAGTGTTTGTATTTTAAATAAAAAATATAGAAAAAGGTGGTGAATAAAAAAGTAAAAAAGATAAAAATTATAAAAACAGAAGGATAAGAAAAATAAACCCTTGCATTTGTGGATAGATGAATGCGGGGGTTTTTTATTTGCGAAAAAGTTGTTATAATTAATAAAATGAATGAACTTTGGACTATTCTTATTGCCGCTTCTCCAATAGTTGAATTACGAGGAGCAATTCCTGTAGCTATGGGAATTTTTTATTTTTCTTGGTTCAAAGCCTTTATCTTAAGTTTTCTAGGTAATATTTTAATTATTATTCCTTTTATTTGGTTTTTAGAGAAATTTTCTAACTTTTTGATGGAAAAGTCGAAATTTTGGAACAGAGCTTTGAATTGGATTTTCGAGCGAACAAGAGTAAAAATAGGGGCAACTTACAAAAAATATAGCCGTTGGGCCTTAGTAATTTTTGTTGCCATCCCTTTACCTATGACTGGAGCTTGGACCGGTTCCATCGCCGCTTATTTGTTAGGCTTTAATAAAAAAGAAGCCTTTCCTTTGATTAGTTTAGGGGTTTTTATTGCTGGTTGTTTGGTAATGATTCTTACTCTATTGGGCAAACAACTGATTTAAGAGTATACTAAGAATATGAAAAAATATCTTTTGTTTAATTTTAAAACTAATCCGTCAAATTTAATTCAGCTGGAACAGTTACTAAAGATTTTTCAACGTTATTCACCTAAAATAACAGAAAAGTTCAAAGTGGTTTTATTTCCTCCTGATATTTATTTAACCGAAGCTAAGAAGATCTTAAAGACAAACTTTATTCTTGGAGCTCAAAATGTTTTTTGGTTCAATAAAATTTTAGCAACTGGAGAAATTACCCCTTTGATGTTAGAATCTTTAGGAGTTCAATATATAATTATTGGTCATTCAGAAAGAAGGCGTTATTTAGAAGAGACAGATAAAATGATAAATTGTAAAATAAAAGCTTGTTTGAACAACAAATTAATTCCAGTTTTATGTGTAGGAGAACAGGAAAAGGGTAAAAGTGAATTAATGCCAGATTTTCGCACCAAACAAGAGATTTTTGAACAGTTAAATTATGCTTTACGAGGAATAAAAATTAATAAATTAACAAATTTAATGATTGCTTATGAACCAGTTTGGGCAATAAATAAGGGAGTTTCTCAGGATTTAAAAGCCAATCAAGCCATAATTTTTTTGATTCGTTTCTGGCTTTCTCGGCGTTTTGGAGAGGAAATAGCCAAACATATTCCCGTTTTATATGGAGGATCGGTGAATCACCAAAATATTGAAGAATTTCTATCTTCGAAAGATATCAATGGTGTTTTAATTGGCAGCGCCTCTACTAATAAAATTGAGCTTATGAAAATTTTTAAAAAAATAATGAAATAAATAAAATTATGGATAAAAATATTCAAAATTTGTTCTTTAAATTTCTGCTTGTTTTTATTGTTGTTTTATCTTTTGGAGTTTTAAGCTGGGGCTATTATAATTACCGTCAAGCCCAAAATATCGTGAATCCGGAAAGAGTAATTACTTTTACTGAAGAAGGCAAAGTTATCGCTAAACCAGATATTGCTAAGATCAGTTTTTCGGTTATCACTCAAGGCATTGAGGCAACAGCAGTGCAAGCGGAAAATAATCAAAAAATGCAAAAAGTAATTGATTTTGTCAAAAAACAAGGCATAGAAGAAAAAGATATGAAAACCACTAATTACGTTCTTAATCCTCAATATGATTATACCTGGTGCCGAAAAAGCAAAGATGATACTCGCTATTGTTCACCCAAAATTATTGGTTATGAATTAACCCAGAGCGTTGAAGTGAAAATTAGAGACTTTAACAAAATCAATATCATCATTGGCGGTTTATCTGATGCTGGAGCAAATCAAATTTCTAATATTAGTTTTTCTATTGATGAACCCGAAGATTATAAAAATCAAGCCAGAATTGAGGCTCTAAAGAAAATAGAAAAAAGAGCTCAGCTTTTAAGCAAGGAAACATCTTTAAAATTAGGGAAGATTGTGAGTGTTTCAGAATCTGGTATTTTTTCTTCACCTATTTATCGAGATCTAAAGGCAACCGTTGGTTCAACAGAAGATCTTCCTTCAGCACCAATTGAAACTGGTACTCAAGAGATTACTGTTACTCTGACTGTAAGTTACGAGATAAAGTAAACGATCACTCGTCTTTTCTTCTGTTCATTTAGCAGGGGAGGAGCCTCGCTCACCTCTCCCTATCTAATATGGGGTTTAATAAATAAATCCCTAAATAGATGACCCCTCCCCTGAAGCATTCGCAGAAGAAAAGACTCGCTCTTAATAAGGCGAGGATATGTTGTTAACAAAAACCGTAGCGCAGGCCGAGCAAGCATGGTTCCCCCTCTTTTCGATAGAAAAGAGGGGGGAGCGAGGCCGAGCTCGAGCGCTCCGACCACGCTGGGGTCGGAGATAGCGTGTTTTTGTGACAACATATCCGAGCCTTAAGATTTAAGATGAGTAGGAGAAAAGATGAGCGATTGTTACATTTATGCGCAAAACTCGCCGAATAAAAAGTCAACGTTTAACCAAAATTTATTGGCATAGAGTCAGATTATTACTTATCATTATTTTTTGTTTTTTGTTAGCTGTTACTTTTTACTGGCTGATTTTTCTTTCTGACTTTTTCCAAATAAAAAAAATAAATATCAATGGAGCAGATAATCCAGAATCAATTGAATTGGATATTAAGACTTATTTTTATTCCAAGAACCAAAAATTTGTTCCAGCTTTTATCTATAAAATTTTGCCAAGATATAAAGATAATCAAGAAAATCTTCTTCTTTTTTCCTCAACAGATTGTTCTCAATATCTCCTTAATAAATACCCGGAAATAGAAAAGCTTAGTACAAAACTAGACATTAAAAATGGATATTTAACAATAAATATTACTTCGAGAGAAATATCTTTTTTGCTTTGTACAGATGTTGAGTGTTATCTTCTTGATAATAATGGCGTAATTTTTGGAGAAGCGCCTGAAACATCTGGTAGTTTAATCAGGAAAATAATCATTCATCAACCATCCCCAATTACTGTTGGCACAGAAATTTTTCCTCAATCTGATTTAGGCATTTTACGCTCTCTTTTTGAATTATCGGAAAAAGATGGCAGCCCCTTTAAAATCAACACTCTAGAGCTAGAAAAAGCAAAGTCCTCCACTATAAAAATAGTTACTAACGAGGGTTGGTATCTGCTCATTGATTTTAATAGTGATTTCTCTGAAATTTTTAAGATCATCCAAAAATTAAAAGAAGGAGAATTACATAATAAAACCCAAAAGTTACAATATATTGATTGCCGCTATTTACCTCGAGTTTATTATGCTTTTTAGATACATCGGCGGAGCCGATACATCTCATTTCGAGCGAAGTCCCGTAGGACGGAGCGGAGCGAGAAAAAAGGTTCTGCCGAGCAAAGCGAGGCAGGTTCTTATAAAAAATTTGCCCCGATACTCTACCTTTTTGATGTGTCAAAAAGGTAGAGTCAAATTTACTATAAGCTCAATTAGATAAAATTTTTGAAAAATGATATAATAAAGAGGATATGGATAATTCAGAGATTAATTTTATTAAGGAAAGAGTTTTGATGAAAAAAGAGCAAATGGTCCGAGAAGGTTTAACTACTCCTGAAGATAAAGAATTGATTAGAGAAACCATAGAAGAACGGATAGAAGAATCCTTAAAAAATTACCCACCAACAGTGCAAATTCAGAAATCAACGCCTTCAGCGATTACTTCAGTCCCAATGTATCCAGATGATGAGGAAGCGCAGAGGAAAGTAGACGAATTAGTAGCCATTGCCCTGAAAGATAATATTCCTAAAGCTGTTATTACTGCTCTTAAAACCGGTAACGCTTTTTTAATTGATAAATTGCACGATACTTTAGTTGATAAATATTACCAAGAGCTTAAACGCCAAAAAGTAATTTAATGTTTACTCCAATTTTTTTATTGATAGTTTTAGTGCTTGGCATAGGGCTGCTTTATCTTTTTATTTTGATAAAAAAGAAAATTTTTCATTTTGAAATTAAAACTAGCTTAAATTATCAACTATTTTTAATTAGTGTTCCTAGAGATTTTTCCTCAGAAGAAGAAAAAAGAAAAGAAATGAAAGATTTTATTTCACCCTTCGAACAATTAATTGAGAAATTCAGCCATTATAATAAGAATATCGTCTTAGAATTAGTTAATTCTCATGATTCAGAAGAAATCCGCTTTTATCTGGCTATCAGTCGCAAAGACACTGATTTATTAACTAAAATTACATCTTCTCTTTTTCCTTTTGCCAAAATAGAGCCGATAGAGGATTACACAATTTTTGCTCCTAAAGGTCAGACAATCGGAGGTATTTTGAAGTTAAAAGAGAGTTTTGTCTTGCCAATTAAAGATTTCTCTAGCGCCAAAGAGGATGCCTTAGCTACCCTGCTTAATGCTTTTTCTAAAACAACTAAAGAAGAGGGGATGGGGCTTCAGATAATTTTTCAGGCAGATAAGACAAAAAAGGACAAAATTTTTGCTACTGTTAGGAAGGGTCTTTTAGAAGGCAAAACCTTAAAAGAAGCTTTAGCCGCTCTTTCAACAATCGTTAAAGATTCTTTTAGAAAACAATTATCTCAATCAGAAAAAGATAAGTTAGAAAAACAAAAACCAAAAATAGTGGACGAATCCTTGGTAAAATTAGTTGAGGCAAAATCACAGCATCCTTTGTATAATGTTAATATTCGTTTTCTAGTGTCAGCGATAACTCAAGAAAGAGCTGAGGAACTATTTTCGCATCTTAAAGAAGCTTTTAATGCTTTTTACAATCCCTTAGGCAATGATTTTTTAGTGAATAAAATTAAAGCTGGAAGAAGTCTCAAACAATTAGTTTATAATTTTTCTTTTCGGCATTTTAGAAATTCACAAATTTGTTCTTTAAATAGTTTGGAATTATCAACTATCTATCATTTACCTCATCCTTTGATTGATAATTCTCGAGTAAAATGGCTTAAAGCCCGTTCTGCGCCTCCTCCTTTAAATTTGCCTCAAGAAGGAGTTATTTTAGGACTCAGTTATTTTGAAGGTCAGGAAAAGATAGTGAAAATAAAAAATGACGATAGAAGAAGGCATATTTATGTGGTTGGTCAAACTGGCACTGGAAAGACAACTTTATTAAAATCAACTTTTCTTCAAGATGTTGAACAAGGCAAAGGCGCGGCTTTTATTGATCCTCATGGTGATGCCGCTCTTGATATTTTAGGATTAATTCCTGCTTCAAGGAAAGATGATGTGATTTATTTTAATCCCGGTGATCCTCAATATGCTATGGGAATGAATATTTTAGAATGGGATAATCGCTATACTTTTCAAAAAACCTTTGTCATTAACGAATTATTGGAAATTGTGGATAAACTTTATGATTTAAAACTGACTGGCGGCCCGCTTTTTGAACAGTATTTTCGTTATTCTTTGCATTTGCTCTTAGATGATAAAAGTGATACTCATACCTTAGGCGACATTGTAAGGGTTTTTAATAATGAAGCTTTTCGAAATAAATTATTAGCGACAACGCCGGACCCAATGGTGAAGGCTTTTTGGGAAAAACAAGCAATAGAATTAAAAGGCGAATGGGCTTTACCGCAGATGTCTGCTTACATCGTTTCTAAATTAACACCCTTTTTAGCTAATGATTTAGTCAGGCCAATTGTAAACCAGAAAAAGACAGCTTTGGATTTTAGAAGAATTATGGATGAAGGGAAAATTTTGATAGTTAATCTTTCTAAGGGTGTTTTGGGCAATATTAATAGTTATTTAATGGGAATGTTAGTAGTAGCGAAGTTAACAATGGCTGCTTTTTCTCGGCAAGATATTCCTGAAAATGAACGACGCGATTTTTATCTTTATATTGATGAATTTCAAAACGTTACCACTGACTCTATTAATACGATTTTTTCTGAAGCGCGAAAGTATCGTTTAGATTTATTTGTTGGTCATCAATATTTAGCGCAATTAAAAGAAGAGATATTGAAAGCAGTTTTTGGCAATGTCGGTACTATTATTTCTTTCCGAGTAGGCAACGAAGATGCTGAGATTTTAGCCAAATATTTTGCCCCAGTTTTTTCTGCCTCTGATTTGATAAATTTAGATAATTTTAACGCTTATCTAAAATTAATGATTGATGGTCAAACCACTCGAGCTTTTAGCGTTAAATTACTCAAACCCCAGAAACCTAATTACCAATTAGCTCAAGAAATTCAGGATAAGAGTAACCATAAATATGCTCGTTTAAGAAGCGAAATTGAAAAAGAAATAAGACAAGATTACTAAAATGAAACTTATCCGTTGGATTATCAGTGAATTTTTTAATATTCAGTTTATGAAGTTTATCTTAGTTGGCTTTTTAAATACAGCTGTAGATTTTGGTATTCTTAATTTGCTAATGGTGATTTTTAGAGCTTATGCTGGCTGGCCTTTTTCTTTATTTAAAGCAATTTCTTTTTCCTGCGCTGTGACTAATAGTTATTTCTTCAACAAATTTTGGACGTTTCAAAAAGAGGATAAAGCCAAAATTCAAGAATTTTCCAAATTTCTGGTTATCAGTATTATTGCCCTTTTAACCAATGTCAGTTTAGCCTCGCTCTTAGTTAATAAAATTGGACCGCAATTTAATATTTCTCCGATATTATGGGCAAATTTAAGCGCTTTTGCTGCGGTGGGAATTACTACTCTGATTAACTTTTTTGGTTATAAATATTTAGTATTTAAGAAAATAAAAAAGGCAAGTTGCTAAGAAGGCTATTTTTTTGCTACAATAACTTATATAATATTCCACCTAAGATATTCTAAAGTGAACTCTTGTTTTTGAGCCGACCTCAAGGGAGGGATCCAAAAAGGGTCTGCTTAAGCAGACCCAAAATAAATCCCGCACCTTTAGAAAATTGATTTCATCAATATATGCCATTGGCATTTATCTTCTAAAGGTGCGGGATAAAAAGGGAGAGGTGTAACATGCTCCTCCCCTGTGAAGGCGAAAAAATAAGAGCGAACTTTA
>Ga0210016_1002985_pt1 | contig 15135 bp, 10 predicted proteins | sample CryGeyCG2014_300_FD_185454 | JGI IMG/M metagenome (GOLD analysis project Ga0210016, IMG submission 185454) | Groundwater microbial communities from aquifer - Crystal Geyser CG02_land_8/20/14_3.00 (SPAdes) (version 2) | ecosystem: Environmental > Aquatic > Deep subsurface > Groundwater | place... | reverse complement strand
ATAAGATTGATGTATGTTCAATCTGCTATGAGAGTAATTGGGATGGTTGGGCGCCTCATTATGAAGAAAAATTAATTTCTCATTTAAAGGAAAAAGGATTACCTATTCCAAAACGGGGAAAAAGGGGACAGGTCCAATATTTTAAGAGATGCTGAAACGAGTTCAGCATGACACTGCGTGTCAGATTGCTTCATCGTCAAAACGACTCGCAATGACAGCGAGGGTTCCCCATTCATGCAATAACAAAAAACTCTTTTACTCTTCCGAGTTGGGAATTATTTCTTCGCCGAATTCGCCGGGATGATACTTGCCTTTATAAGATGATTTTGGAGAGCGTAGAATCCGGATTCCTTTTGCGCCCGCTTCCTGTGCTGCCGTGATATCCGAGTCAGAATCGCCGTAAAAGATAGAGATGTTTAATTTTTTTATCAGTTCCGCTTTTTCATGCGAAAAATAGATATTTTCTTTTTTTATCCCAAAAGTTTTATTCAAAAAATCCTTCACTGCTTCCTCGCCTATTTTATCTCTCGCACTAATTGTAAAAATTTGGTCGCCTTTTTGTTTGTGTTCGTTAAGAATTTTTTTGGTAACTTTTTTGACGATGCTGTTTCCTTCATCACTTTTATTGACGATAGCCCACCACTCATCCGAATATTCAGAATAATTACTTTTGTTTGCTTTTTCAAATGCGGGTGTAGAAAATAAAAGCGTATCATCCACATCAAAACCGACATTTATTCCGCTTTGTAAAGTTGCTGCAGAACTTGAAGGTGCAACCGATTTCCGAGCCGTTGAACAACCGATAAAAACGGTTAACAGTAAAGCGTGCAGCGTTAATAGAAAACCCCGTCTGATTTCTTTAATCATTTTTTCCTCCTTTAAAAATTTTTGTCGCACAAAAAACGATGAGTATTATTATGAAAAGCCATGATAAAGATAAAAATATCCAACCTGAAAATGTCATATTTATTTCGCTTCGCGAAATCACGAATAACACATCCCGAATGCCATCACGAATTTTCACGAATGAGGTTCTTCGCCTTCGGCTCAAAATGACTGCTTCTACTGTGATGTCATGCTGAGTGAAACGAAGCATCCCGTCTTTACCGTTATTCGTGTCTTATTCGTGATGTGTGCCATTATTCGGGCGACTCTATTCGTGATTTATTCCATGCGATTTTAACAAGAAACGCAACAAAAAGAAAAAGTCCGAGCAGCATTATCCTCGTCAAAATCACAAAATTTAAATTTTCCGCCGAGATATTTTTCATTAAAATTACGGGAATGCCTTCCTGCACAAACCAAAAAACAAGAATTAAAATCAAAAATAACGGTGTGATATATTTTATTATGAATTTATAAAATTTCGGAATTTTCATATCCGCACCGATGTGCATTTCGTCCCATGCCCTGTCAATCCCGAAAACCCAAGAAAATAAAATCGCCTCAATAGTGCCGAAAAGAACAAGAGAAAATGTCCCGCCCCAGAAATCCAACTCGTCAACGACCCCGTTGCCTAAAAAAAATATCGCCGGCTGGCATAAGACAAAACACACCACTGAAAAAATGCCTACCGATTCTTTGCGTGAAAGATTGAACTCGTCTTCAAGAAATGCAACAGCCGGCTGCGCCAGTGAGACGGAAGATGTAATACCTGCGAGAAATAAAAGCAGAAACCACAATGTCGCAAAAATTATTCCGAACGGGATTTTTCCAAAAATCAAAGGCATTGTCACGAAACCGAGATTGAAAGAACCGCTCTGTGCAATCGGAATTATATTTTCCGGGCCGAAAAAAATAAAAGCAGCCGGAATTACAATAGAGCCGCCGAGAATTACCTCCGCGAACCCGTTAGTTGTTGCGGCGGTAAGTCCCGACAGCACCACATCGTCCTGTTTTTTAAGATATGAAGCGTAAGTAAGAATTACGCCGATTCCGACGGAAAGCGTGAAAAAAATCTGTCCGGCCGCCGCCATCCAGACTTTCCCGCACAACAATTTAGAAAAATCAGGATTCCATAAAAAGCCCAAGCCGTTTTTAAGATTCCAATCGGGCTTTGTAATGTCCGGCGTTCCGAGAGTAAGCACCCGTATTGCAAGTAAAATTCCGAAGAAAAGTAAAACCGGCATTGCAATTTTAGAAAGTTTTTCAATCCCGCCTTTTATTCCGTAATATACGACGATAATGTTCAGTATGAAAGTGAGCAAAAAAAATGTGTAAGCGTTCCCCAACCCGCCGAAATACTCATTTTTGGCAAGTCCTTGATAGCCGGTTAAAAACGATTTCATCGCCTCGGGAGTTGTCGCCGATGAGTATTTGCCCGTCAGTGAAAAAAAAGTGTAGCCCAATAGCCATGACTCAATATATGTGTAGTAGATAAAAATAACAATCGGTCCGAAAATTCCTATAACGCCGAAATATTTTATGAAACGATTTTTTTTCCACATTGACTGAAAAATTCCGGGCCCCGTTCCGTGTTCAAATCCGCCGCCGAACCTTCCAAGAGTCCATTCAATCCACATTAAAGGAATACCGAGTAGGAGGAATGAAACGAAATAAGGAATCATAAACGCTCCGCCGCCGTTCTGCGCCGCCTGAACAGGAAACCTCAAAAAATTTCCCAAGCCCACGGCGCTCCCGGCAACAGCCAGAATGATTCCCAACTTTGAGCCCCATGATTGTCTTGTTTTCGCCATATATTACTACTCAGAGCGGAATATACTTTACATTGGTGAAGCACTTCGTCTGTCACCCTGAGTGGAACGAAGGGTCTCGCATTTTAACATCGAGATTCTTCGCCTTCGGCTCAGAATGACATCCTTTTCATGTAAAGTATTTTATGCTCCCCTTAGTAAATAATTATACAAAAAAAAATAAAAAAGTCAATTGATTTATCCTAAAATTTGAGTATAATAAAATTATGCAATCAAAAGGTGAAGAAAAAAGGGATTATGTAAGGGTGCTTTTGGATATACCGTGTAAATTTTCTTCGGTTGATTGTCCGACGGATAACGCCGACGGGAAAATCGTCAACCTGTCTGTCGGCGGGTTTGCCGTGGAAACCAGCAATGAAATTAATCTCGGAGAAAATCTGAAATTCGACATCGCACTTTCGAACGGGTTAAAATGCGGGTTCTCCGGACAGGTAGTCCGTGAAATGGGAAACAACAAATACGGGCTGAAATTAACCCAGATAAACATGCTTGACAGGATGAAACTCGGCGATTTTATAATGTCGCAACTTGAAGAGCAAAATTACTTAATAAAAAAATTCCTGCAGAGAAAAGATGCGGAAAATTGACACGAAGTGTCATGCTGAACCTACGGTTTCAGCATCCCGAATAGAAAAGAAAAAAGGTGTTAAAATGGACGGAAAATCAAAAGATGTGAAGCAGGAAAAGATTGAGAAACTGAAAGAGCTCGTGCCCGAGATATTTACCGAGGGCAAAATTGACCAGCATCAACTGAATCTTACACTTGGCGAAGTGGTTGTAACCGAAGGCGAAAGATATGTGCTGAATTGGGCGGGCAAGACGGATGCCTTTAAGGTATTGCAGGAAACGACAACGGCAACACTTGTTCCTGCGGAAAAAGAATCGGTTGAGTTTGACAAGACCGGAAACATTTTCATAGAAGGCGAAAATCTTGAAGTTTTAAAGGTTCTGCAAAAAGCGTATTACGGCAAAATAAAAATGATTTACATTGACCCGCCTTACAACACCGGCAACGACAGTTTTATCTATCCCGACAGATTTCAAGAGAGCAAGAATGAATACCTAAAACGGATTGGTGACAAAGACGAAGAAGGACTACTTACAAAAGAAGGACTGTTCAGAAAAAACAACAAAGAAAGCGGACATTTCCACAGCAACTGGCTTTCAATGATGTACCCGCGACTGTTTCTTGCAAGGAATTTATTGCGTGAAGATGGAGTGATATTTGTGTCCATAGACGACAACGAAGTCCACAACCTGCGGCTCCTGATGAACGAAATCTTTGGCGAAGAGAATTTTGTTGCAGAATTTGTGTGGCAGAGAAAAAGTTCGCCCAAAGGTGTGCCGCCATTAAATATGGTTGTAAATACCCACGAATATATTATTTGCTACTCTAAACAAGAAAAATTTTCATTTATAGGAAAAAAAAGGTCTATTGAAGGTTTTTCTAACCCAGATAATGACCCAAGAGGTTTATGGAGAAATACAAATTTAAGAAGCACCGTAAAATCACCTTCGCAGGCTTTTATAATCACAGATCCAAATACTGGCAATAAATTTACCGATACTTGGGCTTTTAGTAAATCAGAAATGGAAAATCTAATTAAAGAAAAAAGAATGATTTTTCCGAAAAATTCTAATGGACAAGTAAGGATGAAGGAATTTTATAGTGAGTTTAAAAATGAAAATATTCCTATTGTTTCAACGCTTGGTTTATATGATGGTCAAAAAATTACACAAGATCTTGAAAAATTTTTTGGACAAAAAGTTTTTGATAACCCTAAAAGTGTAGATATAATCAAATATTTGATTAGAACCACAATAAGCGATGGTCTGATTTTAGATTTTTTCGCTGGTTCCGGAACTACCGCTCATGCTGTTTTAGATTTGAACAAAGAAGATGGTGGAAACCGTGAATTTATTTGTGTGCAAATGCCTGAAAAATGCGACGAGGATTCCGAAGCATTTAAGGCCGGTTATAAAACAATTGCCGAAATCTGCAAAGAACGTATCCGCAGAGTAATCAAAAAAGTCAAAGAAGTCATTGCGAGTGAAACGAAGCAATCTCGCCTTAAATTAGACAGTCACCCTGAACACAGTGAAGGGTCTCGTCTCGACCTCGGTTTCAAAGTATTCAAACTTCAGACATCAAACTTTAAAATTTGGCGAAGCGATATAAAAGAAGCGGATTTACCGAAACAACTTGACGCTTTTGAAAAACCAATAAAGCCCGAATCACAAATAACCAATATGCTCTGGGAAATACTTCTAAAATCCGGCTATGACCTGAACACAAAAGTAGAAGAAAAGAAACTGAACGGTGTAGAAGTGTTTTCCGTCGCCGGCGGTGAAATATTTCTGGCACTCTCAAAAATAAGCGAAAAAGCGCTCAAGGAAATAACAAAACTGAAACCAAAAAAGTTTATCTGCCTTGATTCGCTATTTTCCGGCAACGACCAGTTAAAAACCAACACCGCCCTGCAAATGAAAGACGCCGGAATAGATTTCAAAACGATATGAGTGAAAAATTAAAAGATATATTTAAGCATTTGGGCATGAGTACGTATAATGGATTATACATAACTGCTAATGATAAATGGAAAGGAGTTTTGTCTTCGCGACTGGAATGGCTGATTGAAGAAAAATTAAAAAAACCTGCCGCTTTTTTCTGTATTGATAAAAAGCCCATTGTATTGTTCTATGATTCTCCACCAAATAAGGAAGAACTATTTAAGGCTATTTGGAACTTCAATGAATCACCGGTAGTAATTATTAATGAACCAAATGCAGTAGAGATTTTTAATGGATTTGCATATTTAAAAGAAAAAAAGACGCTAGATAAACTGGAAAAAGATAGCACTAAACTTAATGCTTTTTCATATTTTGAGTTGGTAACAGGTAAGACATGGCAAAAATACACAAATAAACTAAAATACCAAAATAAGGTTGATTACCATTTACTGGAAAACATTAAATCTGCCCGGAATGTACTCATAAACAAGCACAATATTTCTCCTTACTTATCTAATGCTCTTATTGGGAAATGTATATTTATTCGTTACTTGATAGATCGTAAAGTAAGAATCGGGTTTCCTGGTGGTAATTTGCGTAAATGGACGAAAGATGAATTCTGTAAACTTTTAGAAGATAAAAATCAGACCATCAACTTTTTGAAATATCTAAAAGACCATTTTAATGGGGAAGCCTTTCTTGTAGATGATAACAATTTCAATTTACAGAAAATTCCAAAAGATGCTTTCGGTGTTTTAAACCGACTTATGCGGGGGACACAAATAGCAACTGGGCAGGAGTCTTTATTTGACATTTATGATTTTTCAATAATACCTGTTGAATTTATCAGCAATGTTTATGAACATTTTATTGGTAGTGAAAACCAGGCAGAAAGTGGAGCATACTATACGCCTTTATTTCTGGTTGAATATATAGTATCTGAAACTGTAGAAAAGTTTTTTGATGAAAATCCCAAAGAATATAATTGTAAGGTGCTTGACCCTGCCTGCGGCTCTGGAATCTTTTTGGTCGAAGCATTACGAAGGATTATTGAACAGTATAAAGAAATAAACAATATTACTTCTGCAAACTCAAAAAGCTTCAAAAATATATTAAAAAAAATAGCGGAAAACAATATTTACGGAATTGACAAGGATGATAATGCAATAAATGTTGCCATATTTTCAGTGTATCTTGCTCTGCTAGATTGTTTAAAGGATCCAAAGGATATAGAAAACTTTACCTTTCCAAGTCTTAAAAATAAGAATTTTTTTGATAGTGATTTTTTTGATTTGAATGCCGATTTCAATAAAGAATTTGAGGGAATTAATTTTGATTTTATAATTGGCAATCCTCCATGGAAACGAGGCGGCGACCAAAAAGCTTTGTTTTTAGAATATATTAAAGAGAGGAAGAAAAAGGAGGGTGCTAATAATGTTTCATCGTCCTCAACAATCAGTAACAAAGAAATTGCACAGGCATTTTTACTGAGAACAAGCAATTTTTCTACTGCACATCAAACCAGATGTGCCTTGATAGTAACCAGCAAAACTTTATATAACATTAATGCTAAAGATTTTAGATCATCTTTTTTAAACAATTATTTTATTGATAAAGTTTTTGAATTGGCTCCTGTCCGTAAAGAAGTTTTTGACAAATCTAATGATAAGTCAGTTGCCCCTGCGGCAATTTTATTTTTTCATTATGCACATGGTGAAAATACAGACAAAAATATTGTTGAACATATTGCGTTAAAACCAAACAGATTTTTTTCTTTATTTAAAATATTTACAATCCAGAGGAACGATTATAAACAGGTTACTCAGTCTCTTTTAAAGAAATATGACTGGCTATGGAAAACATTAGTTTATGGTAGTTATCTGGATTTCAATTTTATAAAAAGAATAAAAGAAGGATATAAGACTATTGCGGCTATTATATCTGATAATAATACATTTTTAGTTGGGCAAGGAATTATGGTTGGAGGTGGTGATCATAATGATGCTTCTTATTTATTAAATCAAATTTATTTAGATACCCGTAAAGATATAAAGCAATTTTATATCAATGTAAACCCTCAAAACAAATGGACCGAAAAATATATTCATAGACCTAAAAACGAAAATTTATTCAAAGCCCCTATGCTATTAATTACAGGTGGAATAAATAATAGATTTGAATCAAAATCAGCAATTTCTTATAAAGATTGCGTGTTTAAAAGCTCACTAACAGGAATAAAATTAAAATGCTCCAGAAAACTTAACATCCTTAAAACTGTTAATGGTTTATTAAATTCTTATTTTTTTTCATATCATATATTACAAACGGGATCTTCTGCAGGCATTGAACGAGAGGAAACAGAAGATAAAGAAAAGTTTAATTTCCCATACATAGATAATTTGGAGATAGCTGCATATGTGAAAAAGATAGAACTGATCAGCAAAAAACTGTTTAAAGAAAAGCAAAGGGTTTTAAATCCCAATATTCAGGTTATAGAGCAAGAAAAAGAACGATTAATTAAAGATTTGAATAATGAAATATTGAAAAGTTTTGATTTGAATGAGCAAGAAAAAGATCTTGTTGATTATGCAGTTACGATTACGATTCCGTTGATTATGAAACATAACGATACATTATTTACACCCATAAATTTCAACGATTCTTTTTTAAATAATTATGCAGAGGTATTTATAAACCGTTTCAAGGATTCTTTTGAAAAGCGAAAAAAAGCGTTCATTGTTCAAATAATACACAGTGATTATATAGTAGGCATGTTTTTCAAGGTAACCGATGGAGTAAAAAAAGCAGAGTCAGTGAGATGGGAGAGTAAGACCAACGAAGAATTATTAAAACTATCATTTCTTGGCTCCTCAAAAATCACAGAAAGACTTTTCATCCAAAAAGATATTCGCGGTTTTGAAAAAGATGGGTTTTATATTGTTAAGCCGAATGAGAAAAAATTATGGCATAAAGTAATCGCATATCTTGATGCGGAAGAATTTGCAGATGCTATGTTGAAAGAGGGAATTAAGGAGAAACATAATGTTTAATCGCCTTAATACTTCAGCCTTTCCACAATCCACAGATTTTTATATCGCAGAGTTTGAATATGTTCTCCAAAAGATTACGCTTTGCTACAAAATGATGATAGATGATGGAGTCAAGGTTCAGAATAGTGAAAATCTAATTAGAGATAAATTGCTCATAAATTATTTAAAAGATAACAGCATTAGGAATAAAATACATTTAACACAATATCTTTTTGATAGGGAAGTGCCGGAAGATAATTCAATCGGAAGGTGTGATATAAAGGTACAAACACAAGATACCTTTACAGATACTTCCGCTTATTTTATAATTGAATGCAAACGGCTGGATAGTCAGAATCTTAAAGGTATAACTGGCTTAAATGCCAAATATATCAGCAATGGAATTATGCGTTTTGTAAATAAACAGTATTCAACAAACAAAGGTTTATGTGGAATGATTGGTTTTGTTGTTGAAATAATGGATATTTCTGTCAATATTAATAATATAAATTATCTTTTAAAAAGTAATTTTGTTTGTTCTAATACACTAACTATATTGACAGTAGCAAATTTTATTAAAGATTTTGATTACCAATATTATTCTGAACACAAAACCAGCAAAAGTAAAAAGCGTATAAAATTATATCATCTTATGTATGACTTTTCTGGAAATATTAAGACCTCATGAAACTACATTTTGACTCGAACCGACAGAAATTTTTTTGAGGTGATAAAAAATGAATATTGTTAAAGATGACAATAAGTACGGTAAATTTCTAAGAGAAATAAAAGAACGGATTTACAGGTCTCAGTATGATGCGTTGAAAGTAGTAAACAAAGAGATTATTTCTCTTTACTGGGATATAGGCAGGGGCGTAGTTAAAAGACAAAAACTGTTTGGATGGGGCAAGTCGGTTGTAGAAAAACTTGCAGAAGATTTGCAAAAGGAATTCACCGGAATACACGGTTTCTCTTCACAGAATATCTGGTATATGCGTCAATTCTACGTTGCTTACAACAACAATCCAAAACTCCAACCACTGGTTGGAGAAATTAGCTGGACGAAAAACATAATTATTATGTCCAAATGTAAAAATGATTTGGAGCGGGAGTTTTATATCAAAATGACGAAAAAATACGGTTGGTCAAAAAATGTCTTAATCCATCAGATTGAGAACAAGTCATATGAAAAATTTCTTTTAAACCAGACGAGTTTTGATAAAACTGTTCCCGAAAAATACAAACATCAAGCAAAACTCGCAGTTAAAGACGAATATACTTTTGATTTCTTGGAATTGAGCGAAGAGCATTCGGAAAAACAGTTGGAAGTAGAATTGATTAACAATATAAGAAAGTTTCTTATTGAAATGGGCGGTTATTTTACTTTTGTCGGAAATCAATATAGAATTGAGGTTGAAGACAACGAATATTTCATAGATTTACTTTTGTACCACAGGGTTTTAAAGTGTCTTGTAGCCGTTGAACTAAAGATAGGTAGCTTTAAGCCAGAGTATGCCGGAAAGATGCAGTTTTATTTATCTGCTTTGGATGATAAATCTAAACTAAAAGACGAGAATCCCTCCATTGGTATAATACTTTGCAAGTCAAAAAAACGGACAATTGTTGAATATGCCCTAAGAAGTGTCAATAAACCTATAGGCATTGCGACATATAAGATAACCGATAAATTACCGAAGGAGTTACAGAAATATTTGCCGTCACCTAAAGAGATTTCGGAAAAATTAAAGAATATGTAAATAAATATGAAACTACATTTTGACCCGAACCGGCAGTTCCGGTTTTAAGGAGATATACAAAGCGTCGGAGGAAATATGACAACGACAAAAATCGCGTTGTTTAAAGGCAGAAAAATTAGGAAAACTCTTCACAAAAATGAATGGTGGTTTGTTATAGTTGATGTGGTGTCTGCATTGACAGATTCTACCCAGCCGAACGGATACTTGAAGGATATGCGTCACCGCGACCCTGAACTGTCTAAAGGGTGGGGGCAAATTGCCACCCCCCTTGTGATTCAAACCGATGGCGGCCCTCAAAAGTTGAATTGCGCTGACACAGAAGGTATATTTCGTATTATTCAATCAATCCCTTCGCCTAAAGCTGAACCATTTAAGCGTTGGCTTGCCAAAGTGGGGTATGAAAGAATCCAGGAAATAGAGAATCCGGAATTGGCAACCAAACGCACACGGGTGCTGTATAAACTTAAAGGATATTCTAATGATTGGATAGAAAAAAGAATGCGCGGTATTGCTATCCGTGAAGAATTAACGGATGAATGGCAGAAACGCGGTGCAAAAGAAGAAAGAAATTATGAAATTTTAACGGCAGAAATTTCTAAAGCTACTTTCGGTATAACTCCAAGCCAATATAAAATGATTAAAAAGCTTAAACGCGAAAACTTGCGCGACCATATGGATGATTTTGAATTAATATTCACTATGCTGGGGGAACGTTCTACGACTGAAATTCATCGCACCGAAGATTCTAAAGGAATGGGCAAATTAAAATCTGACGCAATCGCCGGAGGCAATATCGCAGGGAATGCCAGAAAGCAACTTGAAAAACGGATTGGCAGGTCTATTGTTTCAAGAAATAATTATTTGAAAAAGGCAGAGGGAATAAAAAAACTGCCTGAAAAATAAGTATTTATGAAACTACAGGAAAAGGAACAGAATATATTATTGATCAAAGGGGACATAAAGGGGACAAAGGGGACAAAAAGAGGACAGATGGAACGGATATAAGATAACTTATGAAACTACATTTTGACCCGAACCAGCAATTTCAATTAGATGCGATAAAATCCATAGTTGCTCTTTTTGAAGGGCAGCCGTTGAGCAAGGGCGACTATGAGTTTTCACTTTCACAGGCCTCCGGCAGTTTGCAATTTAATGAGAACGGTGTCGGAAATAATCTTATACTTTCCGAAAAACAGATATTAGAAAATCTAAATAGCATTCAGAAGAAGAACGAAATACCCGTTTCTGCGCCGCTGGCCGGACTGAATTTTTCAGTAGAAATGGAAACCGGAACAGGCAAGACCTACGTTTACCTGCGGACAATTTATGAATTGAACAAAAAATATGGTTTCAAAAAGTTCATTATAGTCGTTCCGAGCGTCGCCATTCGCGAAGGCGCGTTAAAAAATCTTGAAATTACTTTTGAGCATTTTCAAAACCTTTATGACAAAACGCCGACAACATATCAGGTTTATGATTCTTCAAAGGTGTCCAATTTGCGAGGTTTTGCCTTAAGTAATGCAATTCAGATTTTGGTTATAAACATAGATTCGTTTGCCAAGGATATAAATGTTATTAATAAAGAAAATGATAAACTTACCGGTAAAAAACCGATAGAATTTATCCAATCCACAAAACCGATTGTTATTGTTGACGAGCCGCAAAATATGGAGACGGAAATAAGAAAAACTGCTATTGCAAATCTCAATCCGTTTTGCACTTTGAGGTATTCTGCGACACATACGAATCCGTATAATCTTGTCTACCAATTGAACCCTGTAAAGGCGTACGACATGGGACTTGTCAAACAGATTGAGGTTGATTCCGTATATGCGGAAAATGATTTTAACCGGGCATTTATTCAACTTGAAAACCTAAAGTCAACAAAAACAAAAACCAGTGTAAAATTAAAAATTGATGTTAATACCGAAAAAGGTGTTGTAAGAAAATCCGTTTCCGCAAAAGTAGGCGATGACCTTTTTGAACTGTCAAACAAATCGGACAGGTATAAAGATGGGTTTATTATAAACAACATTGATGTCGGCGAAGGGTATATCGAACTTTCCAACGGTGACAGGCTCAATAAAGGTGAAACAAGAGGCGGGTTGCGGGACGAAGTAATGAAAGTTCAGATACGCAAGGCGGTTGAGGAGCATTTCAATAAAGAAAAAAATCTGAAAGAAAAAGGAATAAAAGTTTTAACGTTGTTTTTTATAGACAGGGTTGCAAATTACAGGCATTATGACGAATCCGGAAATGCTGCGAAAGGTAAATTTGCCGAGTGGTTTGAAGATATTTATAAAGAGTTTTCAGCCAAACCGATGTACAAAGGAGTTATACCTTTCAAAACCGAACAGGTTCATAACGGTTATTTCGCACAGGATAAAAAAGGCATTTTGAAGGATTCGTCAGAGAGACGCGAAACTCAGGCAGACGACGATACTTATCAGTTGATAATGAAAGACAAGGAAAAACTTTTAGATATAAATAATCCGTTGAGATTTATTTTCAGCCATTCTGCATTAAGAGAGGGTTGGGATAACCCGAACGTTTTTCAAATTTGCACTTTGAACGAGACAAAATCGGAATTGAAAAAACGGCAGGAAATCGGCAGGGGCTTACGGCTTTCGGTGAATCAGACAGGGGACAGGGTGTTTGATAAAAACATAAACAAATTAACGGTTATAGCAAACGAGAGTTACGAAGAGTTTGCCGGCAAGTTGCAGAAAGAAATTGAGACCGACTGCGGCGTTGAGTTTACCGGCAGAATAAAAGACAAAAATAAACGCATAAAAGTTGAACTGAAGAAGAACTATTCATTGGACCCTAATTTCATCGAGTTGTGGAATAAAATAAAATATAAGACGACATACAGAGTAAATTATGCTACGGAAGAACTGATAAAAACCGCATCAAGAACCATAAAGAATATGCCTGAGGTCAGAACGCCTATTGTTAAATCGGTAAAGACAGGTGTAGATATGGTTAAGGAAGGAATTGTCGGGCATCAGGTCGGAGTAGGTATTTACAAAACGGATAGTGTGATAAGTGGAATACCCGATATACTGGGCTACATACAGAGCAAGACCGAACTGACACGTTCAACTATTTTAAGGATACTTAAAGAATCCGCGCGGTTAAAAGATGTATTTAATAATCCGCAGTTATTTCTGGATATGGTTGTTGTAGAAATAAAAAATGTTTTGAATGATTTTATGGCCAACGGTATAAAATATGAAAAAATCGGCGGGCAGGAATATGCGATGATGCTTTTTGAGGAAAGTGAAATTGAAACATACATTGAAAATCTTTACAAGGTAACGAGACAGGAAAAAACATTGGCGAATTACATAGAAATAAGTTCAATGTCCGAAAGAGAACTGCAATTTGCTAAGGACTGCGAGTCGAACGAAAACGTGGGATTTTATTTTAAACTGCCGCATTGGTTCAAGATTAAAACTCCGATTGGTGATTATAACCCGGACTGGGCGCTGGTATTCAAAAATGAGAAAAAATTATATTTTGTTGCGGAAACAAAAGGCAGTTTGGAAAAAGCGGATTTAAGGGTTGGCGAAGGATTAAAAATAAAATGCGGTAAGGCGCACTTCAAAGAATTTGAAGGTATTGAATATAAAACGGTTACAAAAGTTTCGGAGTTGATTTGAAAGGCGGTGATTTATGCATATTGAAATAATCTGTATCGGTTCGGAATTGCTCGTCGGTTCAGTTAATACAAACAGCGCATATATTTCCGAAAAACTTGCGACCATAGGGCTGAAAGTCAATCGCGAAATTACCGTCGGAGATGATTTTCCACAACTTGAAAATGTTTTTTCGGAATCGTTTAATCGTTCCAATATTATTATTACAACCGGCGGGCTGGGACCTACTTTTGACGATATTACCCGTGAAACCGTTTCAAAAGCCACAGGCAAAAAACTTATTCTAAATAAAAATGTGCTCAAAACAATTTCGGAATTTTTTGAAAAAAAAAAGATAAAAATGCCGAAAGACAATGAGAAGCAGTCATACCTCCTTGAAGGAGCAGAAATTATCCCAAATGGTTTGGGAACCGCTCCCGGACAAATTTTGGAAATGAATAGCAAAATAATAATTCTACTGCCGGGTCCTCCGAGAGAAATCAAACCGATGTTTGAAAATACCGTTCTCCCGTATCTTAAAAAAAGATTTGAAAAGGGCTTATTGAAAATAAAAATTTTGCACACTGTCGGTCTTGCTGAATCGGTTATTGACGAAAAAATCAGAAAAATTGTTGATATTGAGAGAAAACTTGAGGGAAGTGAAGTTTCGTTTTCTATCCTTGCAAAACATACCGGTGTTGATATAAAAATAATCGTTTCCGGCACCGATGAGATGCTTATCGACCAAATGATTCAAAATCTGAAAAGGGAATTTTATAATGTGCTTAAAGATTTTATTTTCGGCGAGGATAACCAAACGCTTGAAAGTGCCGTCGGTCAACTTATTCTTAAAAAAAGAAAGACACTCGCTGTCGCTGAAAGTTGCACGGGCGGGCTGATTTCTCATCGTCTAACCAATGTTGCTGGAAGTTCAATGTATTTTAAGGAAGGTATTGTGACATACTCGGATAGCAGTAAAAAACGGATGCTCGGCGTTAAAGATGAAACGCTCAATAAATACGGCGCAGTATCAAGCGAGGTTGCAAAAGAGATGGCGGAAGGAATAAAAAAAATATCCGGCACAAATTTCGGAATTTCTACGACGGGTATAGCGGGACCAAAACCTTCGTCTACGGGAAAACCGGTTGGACTTGTTTTTATAGGGATTGCTTCCGATGCCGGGACAAAAGTGCAACGCTTCCAGTTCACGGGTTCAAGAGTAGAAATCAAAGACAAAATTGCGACCGCCGCCCTTGACATTTTAAGAATGAATTTGATATAATAAGAACGGCAGGTGAAAGGTATAAGGTTTAAGGTTAAAATTTTAACCTTTGACCTTTAACCTTTAATTTGTTTGGTTCTGTAACGCAAAAAATGGTAGCCACAGAATGGCACAGAAAAACACAGAATTTTTATACAAAGAGTGAATTAAAGAGATTAATTCTTTAACTTTCAGTGAAGTTCTGTGAAATTCTGTGGCTGA
>Ga0210016_1002980_pt1 | contig 15157 bp, 12 predicted proteins | sample CryGeyCG2014_300_FD_185454 | JGI IMG/M metagenome (GOLD analysis project Ga0210016, IMG submission 185454) | Groundwater microbial communities from aquifer - Crystal Geyser CG02_land_8/20/14_3.00 (SPAdes) (version 2) | ecosystem: Environmental > Aquatic > Deep subsurface > Groundwater | place... | reverse complement strand
TTCTGTGTGTCAATTTTAAAACCTTAACCTGTCCTTCTGTTAAAAAATCTCCCATTACTATTATGAGACTATATTTTCAGGAAAAAGTCAAATCAAGTAAGTTGCGAACTGGTTGAAGATGAATATACAATAAATAGAAACACCAATATATCAATTATTGGATTTTGAAAACGCTTTGCAATTTCAAACACGAGCAATCTTACTTGTTTGCTATACCCCTCCATCTGATTCATTTCAATTTTATTGAAGTAATTGAATAGTGCGATGAGAATTCCAGAAAGAATAAAGACTGAGGCACCAATATACTTTAAGACAGTATATGTCTTTTGGCGGGTTCCCCCTGAAATTTTTTTAGAAAACCTTTCATAACTCAGCGATAGAAGAAACAGAGGAAATACAATTCCTAATACATAAGCCATTGAGACAATAACTGCCTGAAATAATGTAGGAGAAAGACTCGTGAGTGTTATTGCCGCAAACAAAACAGGAGCACAACATGCAGAAGTAAGCCCTGACATAAGTCCTAGCCCAAAAACTGAACCAGCGTTAACTGTTTTACCTATTTTTGGTTCAACATGAAATATCTGAGGAAGATGGAATATGGGTTTAAGGGTCATAAGTCCCATAAACATAAGAAAAAAAGCGCCGAAAAAATATATTTGTTTATGATACGCATCAAGAAAATATACGAGAAAGCGAAATCCAAGAGCAACAGGTATGAGAATAAATCCAAGTCCCACAGCGAAAATAAATGTATAAAGGATTACCTTCTTATTATCTTTAAAGATAGTTCCCAGATAGGACGGCAAAAGAAATGTAATACAGCAGGGCGCAAATAAAGCAAGAACCCCTGCTATAAAAGAAGCCGTCAGGGATATGCCAAACATAAATGGCGTATTCATTCTGTTACAAATGCTTTAATGTTAAACTCCAGTCTCGGTAGGTCTGGATCGTTCGTATTCATGAATACTTGACGTGTAACTGCGCCATATACTGGCATAGTAAAAGGTTTGTAGACAATTTTTACTAGTGCTGTAGTTTGTGGTTCAATTTGAATAACATAATCACTTTGACCATGCATACTAAATTCCTTACTCACAGCTCCTTTGTAAATAATCTGGGCGGTAGTGCACCCACAGCTTGAGGAAATTTTCGACAACAGTAACGGCCTGATACCAATATTTTTTATCACAAATTCTTTTTCTTTTATGTCCGATACTTTAATAGTACCCATATCGTATATTGTTTCTTTTGCTTCGATAATTGGTTTATCCTTGTCCTGAGATACGTACTTTGGAATAGAAATAGGTGGTTTGTTACCGCTTGACAAAACGAAATATGCTCCAGCTATAAACACAAAGGAAAACAGAAATATTCCCAGTATTGGTTTTACCATGTACCAATATATTACGAATCACTACATGAAGATTTTATGAAGGGTCGTATGTTACTGTTCAATAATCTCAACCGCGGTTATCTTTACGGGATTTATAGGAGTAGATCCTTCTCCTCCTGGTTGAGTTGGCGCCTCTGCAATTGTGTCGACGGTTTCAAGACCCTTCGTCACTTTACCAAAAATAACGTAGGCTTTCGCCAATTCCATATCCTTGTGCATGATAAAGAACTGACTCCCATTGGTGTTCGGGCCTGCATTTGCCATTGCAAGAGTACCCCTGGTATATTCCCCATCAAATTTTTCATCGTTGAATTTATATCCAGGCCCACCACTTCCTGTTCCGGTTGGGTCGCCTCCTTGGATCATAAAATCCCTAATAGTTCTGTGAAAAATGACGTTTTCATAGAATTTCTTTTTTGACAACGTAACAAAATTATTTACTGTTATGGGAGTTTTGTCTGCGAATAATTCTATTTCAATATCTCCTGCGGTAGTTTTCATGATTGCGGTATAGTTCTTTGTTTTATTTATGGACATTTTTGGTTTTTTCATATCTTCTGTTGGGACAACTTGCGTCACCTCCTTGTTTTGGCTCCCTATTTGGTCTAATTGTATAGTGGGTGTCGATCCAAAATCTGCCATCTGGTCCGCCTTTTGGCTGAACTGATTGGACAAAGTGACTATAATACCGACAAATAATAACAAGAATCCTGCGATAATTCCAATGCGTTTCATAGGATATGCATAAAACTAATTAACCCTTATTTACTATACTATACAATATAGCATCGGAACCTGAGCGACATAATAACCCCTCGAAAAATAAAGGAACAATATGAGCTGCAGAATAAATGATGCTACAAGGATACTGATGAGAGCAACACGATTTTTGATTGAAGAAAAGACAAGAAATAGTGGGAACAAAACGATAATGTAACGAGGCAGGCCGGTAAAAGTACCGGTTGAAGCAGGGATTAGGAGATTAACCAATGTATAGACAATGTAACTCAACCTCACTTTCTGTTTCCTCAGAATATAGATTCCACCCACAGCAAAACTAAAACAAGCAACTTCCAATAAAGCAATCTTCCATTCCCAGAGAGAGACAGAAACGGTGGTGAGCATCTTGAAATAGCGATAGAGCGTCTGGGGAAAAAAAACAAGGGATGTCGATGACCGACCATTTGAAAGTTGACTATGTGCTTGGATAAATAATAAGGGATTATTCCATCTCATGTAGTTATAGATTGCATATAAAAGAGTTCCTAGCGGAACGAACAATAATGCGAGTAAGTGGTGTGTCTTTTTTATTTTATGTTGTGAAAAAAATTCAATAACGAGTGGAACTACAATCAGGAAGCCGACGATTCGGGTAAGGGAGGCAAAAAATCCGAGAAACGTCGCCAAATACCATTTTTCTTTTCGAGCATAATAGAGTGAGGCGACAGTAAGAAATAAAAAAAGGCTTTCAGAATACACTGTCAAGAAAAAAAAGCTCGTAGGAAAAACTATCAATGCTAGGATTATTATCCTAATTCGATTATTCGAATAATCGAAGCGTAACAGTTTAATTAAATAAATAATTGAACCGATGAAAAAAAAGAGTGAAATGAAAAAGCCAATCCAATAATGGGGTATAAAAAAAGCGATTTTTTTTACCAAGTGAATAACAAGTGGATAAAGAGGCATAAAACGCATGTTATTGGTGTATCCATTTTGAGCAATAGCGAGGTAATGTACTCCATCAAAGTTTGCGAGTGGGAACCCAGGAAATAGATACCCCATGCGAAATGGAGGAAGTATCAGTATAATTGAGTTTATGAAGCTTTCCATTGTGACACCAGTATATAACGAAGAATCATTGATTGCGACCACCATAGAGAAAGTAGTCAATGCTCCCCTGCCGGAAGGGATGCAGCGGGAGTTGGTAATAGTTGATGATGGAAGTACAGATGGAACCGTAAAAAAAATTGAGAATTATCGACTGGATTCCCGCCTTCGCGGGAATGACAAAAACGTATCAATTCATTCAATTTTTAAAAAGAAAAATGAAGGAAAGGGAGCTGCACTCAAGGATGCATTTTTAAAGACAACAGGAGATATTGTCCTCATTCAGGATGCGGATCTGGAATATTCTCCCGATGATTATCCGATTCTTCTGGAGGCATTTGTTTCTCAGCATGCCGATGTCGTATATGGATCTCGCTTCATTTCACACAGACCACACAGAGTTCTCTACTTTTGGCACTCGATAATGAACAAATTCCTCACCATGTTTTCCAATATGCTGAGCAATCTAAATCTGACTGATATGGAAACAGGATTCAAGGTATTTCGTGGTGACCTCATCAGAAAGATTGCACCGAACTTAAAAACAAAACGTTTTGGATTTGAACCCGAGATAACGGCTCGAATCGCACGAATTCCCGAAATAAAGATCTACGAAGTGGGAATCTCCTATGCAGGAAGAACATATAAGGATGGGAAAAAGATTGGATGGGTTGATGGAGTCAAAGCAATTTGGGAAATAGTATATTTCAATCTTATTGCAAAATGAACAAGGAAAACAGACTTATCCTTTCTTTTTTTGTGCTTGTCTCCATCGCTAGTGCTATTTTTTATTACTTTCATGTTAATTTTTCAATAGATCTTATTATTCTTTTTCTTGCAGAAAAAATATACCTAGGCAAATGGTTGGCACGGGGCATTATTCCCTTGTTTAATTCTCATATATATGCTGGAATCCCTTTTCTTTTTGATGTTGGAATGGGAAATCTGCACCCGTTTAATATATTTTTTATATTATCTTATCCCCTATCTTTTTCTGTTTGGATATTTGCTTCTTTTTTACTGATGCTATCTGGATTTTATTTCTTTTTCCGTCAGTTTACCAAAACGAGTATATTTGCCCTGATATGTGTATTGATTTTCTTCTTTTCGGGAAGTGGATATTGGAGGATAAATAATCCTACAATATTTTTGGTCATTGCTCACTTTGGATTTTATTTTTATTTTCTCAGAGACCTGATAAAAAAAACGTTTTCTTTCCGATTCATCCTATTGGGTATCCTTATTGCCTTGTCCGGCCATATACAGTTTGTCTTATACGGATATATTCTCAGTATTCTTATTGCCATTTTTGTGTATAAAATATCATTTAAGAGACTTTTTTTGAATTATTTGATCTTAGGGATTGGGATTTCAGGGTATTTTATATTATCGCTCCCTATCGTAATAAACTCAACCCGTATTACATCGGATAAAGACTATATCACCATGGGAAGACTCCCAATACAACAAGTTATTGAATTTCTTCTTCCCCTTTTTTTCGGATATGTCAAAAATGGTTCTTCTTGGAATGTAGGTCAGACCTTTGTTGTCTTAATCAGTTCGCTATTTACATTTTTTCTCCTTATTCTTGGTATAAACCATAATAAAGAAAAGCGAATGAGCGACTGGCTTATCATGGTTTTTTTTCTTCTCTGTTCTTTTGGATTATTTAACTTTCCATTTTTTCGTGCTCCAAGTCAAATACTACTTCTTTTTCATATTTGGGGTCTTATATACATATCTGGAAATGAACAGAACCTAAGAGCGCTCATTGAAAAAAAACTAAATTTAAGATTTATTGCACCTGTTGGATTAGTGATTTCAATATGTACTTATTCATTTTTTTCCACTTCATTATTTTCAAAACTATTTGTGTGGGTATACACATTTATTAAGAAAAGGCCCCCCAATCTTTTTTTTGATTTGACAACCATACAAGCAATAGGAAAATTGATTGGGCTTAATTTTATAATCTATATTGCTTTATTTACGCTACTTCTTATTCTAGGAAATAGGCATAAGAAAAAATATTTATTTCCTATTTTGATTATTTTTATACTATTTGAGGGAATATTTGTAAATTATTTTCATAACTATTTTATTCCACAAGATGTAATCATCAAAAAATTCTCTCTTCCCCCGCTGAAAAATGCAGCAGTATACCGTATACAAACAGGAGCTGATGTTATACCTTATTTTGGATTTCATAACTATATGGGAAGTATGCTTTTTAGACCTCCCTTCTCAAAAGAAAAATCATTCATTACGCCAGATGAAGAAAAATATAGGACATATTTGACGCACATAATGTCTTTTTACCCTTCAACATGGAGCATGACCTATGGTCTTTCCGCTGTACAGGGATATAACACGTTTGTCACAAAGGACATAGCGGACTATTTTAAGGAATCTTCGAGTGATTACGGGAATGAATATTCATATATTATTAAACGTAATAATCTGTTTGGACAAAGTGAAAAAGGACTTGCCATTAATGGTATTGAAACATCGAGAGTTACTCTAAATGACCCCCGGTGGGAGAAGTTGGGTGTCCGCTATTTTCTCTCGGATAGGCCACTCAAAAAATATACGTTACTAGAGAAATCAAACGGGAGATATATCTATGAGAATAGTAAGACCCTCCCCATCTACCGTATAACCGACGGAAATGTAATCTCCGCGATGCCGCCCTACTACAATGATCCAAACCAGTGGAAATTCCATATAACACAAAATAAAATTGGAAAGGAATTCCAGATGGTCATGAATCCAGGAGGGTTTATTGCAACGTTAAACGGAAAAAAAATACCAATTAAGAAGGAAAAGTTCTTGCTTCGCATATCGCTCCCTGTGCAAGGTGATTTAGTTGTCTTTTACTCCCCCATGAGACATCTGCAAGAAACTGTGGGTAGATTGTAAACAATTGAGTTATTGAGTCCATTTTAGTATAATTTCAAATAGCCTGCGGGATTAGTTTAATGGTAGAACGAAAGATTTCCAATCTTTCGGCAGGGGTTCGATTCCCCTATCCCGCTCACAAACGGATTTTCAAGACGAAGATAATACTTATTTTTTGATAAATAATATCATAAAAATGTATTGCGTGCTATTCCTACCATATTTTGAAGAGATAACTACCTACACGTTTATCTCCCTCAATATCCTCCACAATTTTATCCGTAATACACCACTGAGTTTAAGAAGTATAAAAAGCGTTGGATTTGCTTTTCCATTTTCCAACGCTGAAAGTCCCATTCTATCGATAGAGGTTTCGAGGGAAATATATTCTTGTGAAAAACCAAGCTTAATCCTTTTCATTCTTAATGCGTCTCCAAGTTGTTGTTTGGTCCGCCAATAAAACATATAGGGGGACAGGATACAGGATTGAAAGTGTTTTAAGTTGCCTTAGAAAATATTCAAGTTAAAAAAGTGCAAGCTGGTCTCTACTTATTTCTTTTTTTGTACTTTCCATTTTTGCAAGCCCTAAACTCCTATATGTCCGTAACCGTTTAAAGTACATGAGCTTTAACATGGGGACTTGATCATCAAAATAATCATGGACAATTGCAAGTGTTTTTCCCTCACATGTTCTTTGCACTCTCCCAACGTACTGGATAAGTTTTCCCTTCCATGAAAAAGGAAATGCAAGAAACAGATGAGAAACAGCGGGCCAGTCAAAACCTTCCCCAATAAGTTTGCCAGTTGCAATAAGAAGTTGGAATCGCTCTTGATTCATGCGTGCAGTGATCCGTTCTCGTTGTTTTTTCGTCATAATTCCAGTGGCAACAGCTGCATGTATCCCTTTAGCTTTTTGTCTCACGAGTTCCAATAATATTTCGCAGTGTTCAAGTCGCTCAGAAAGGACCAGGCATTTTGCTCCAGCTGCCAAAGCTGCCACGATATCATCTGTAATCTGATCATTTCTTTTTGTGTCGGTGATAACCATTCGGCACGCATCCTGAAAATCTTCTAGTTTCCCATTTCCTTGGAACTCTGTTTTACGGGTAACAAGCTCTGTCTTTACTGTCGAAATACTTTGTTCATTTTTCTCCTGTTTGTTATTTTTTGTCCTAATCACCTGATCACTTACATACAAATACATCAATTTTTCTAGTTTATCTTTACGAAAGGTGGTTGCAGTAAGTCCAAGAACGTGTTTAGCAGTAAATTGCTTTACAACGGTGCTAAATGTATTTGCAGGGACATGATGACATTCATCAATAATAACGAGTCCAAAATCATTTTTTATATCATCAAGGCCTCTTCTGGATAAAGTCATATACGAGGCAATGGTGGCTTTTTTGCTAATCTTCCACTTGTTATCTCCGATCAATCCTATTTCATCTTTTGCGAGAGAAAAATAATCATTGATACGTTTTTCCCATTGATGGAGGAGTGTATTTGTATGAACGATAATGAGCGTCTTTTGACCTCTCTTTTTCATAAGAGCAAGAGCGACTATTGTCTTTCCAAATCCGGGTTGAGCTTCAAGAATCGCACGATCTTCTTTCATAAGCTGATTCAAGACATATTGCTGATCTTTCCGCAACAGTAATTTGGAAGGAAAGCTTATTTGTTTGGCAATTGTTCTCTGGTCAATAATTTCTGCTTTCAATTGTTCTTTTTCAGCAAATCCTTTCACCTTATTTAAAAATCCCAGGGGAACAGTAATACCGTCGGGAAGAACTTCCAGAGTTTTGATAAATCGTGGTGTTTTCCATGTGGAATATCCAAATCTCTCCATTGCATAGAACTCTGGATTGGGGAAGTTGAGCTCCTTTTTGAGATATTTATAGAGCTTGTCTGGAAGAAAAAGATTGGGAATATAGATATTTGCCCCTAAAACAAGCTTTGTTTCTTGGTCTTGGGTTGTTGCCACTGGAGCAGTATCTAATTCTTCATCAATTGCATTATCTTGAATTTTTTCTTCCGAGTTTTGTTCCTTTTCTTTTTGAGGTTTAACTGGTAATTTAATGCCTTGCTGCAAATAATTATTTATTTCTTGAGTTGCTACTCTTTGAATCGTTTGCAAATAGCCCCACTGATTTGGAACAACTTCTCCATTTGGAGAAATAAAGATGGTATTTCCTTCAGCTGCACATTTTCCTTGGAGGGGAAGACAAATAAGATTGCCATATCCTTTACCTGTATGCTCATCTTGGCTTGGGAACATGCGGTCAAATGTTTTTCGATTGGTAATGTCCGATTGTCGTAAAAGAAGTTTTCCCAATTGTCTTGCTAAAAACCCAGGAATTCGCTCGGAAAAGAAAAACCATAAATGCCCGCCATTTCCCGACTTTGATCGTTCAATTGAGCAAAATAGCTTATTTAAAGAGGCAATAGTGACTACTTTTTGAATCAGGGTAAGCCAATTTGAACCGTCAAAATCAATTGCAAGAAATGAAGTGGTATTGTCTGGAAATAAGGGATAAACGCCAATTGTTTGCTCTCCAGCTAAGTGAGACGAAATTACTTCATCTGTAAGAGCTTGTGGACTTTGGTTGATTCGGTATACAGGTGCATATCCTGATTTTTTGTTCGAGGGATTTTCCCAATAGCGGGCAAATACATCATCTCTCGTGTTGAAGAGGGAACGGTAGAGGGTAATTCGTTGACTTGTCGCTCTTTCCATTCTCAGTGTTACAACTTTTTAACTTCATCCATTTGCAAATACTTTTTGATTTCTGCCTTCGTGATTTTATGAGTATTAACGATGAAGAAGTGATATTTCAGAATACCTTTTTCTTTGCTGATTTTATCTAGGAATGCATCAATTACTTTTTGACTTGCGATATCAAAAGATATGAGTATGGTAAAAAAAACATAGTTCCTACCAAACTCAATTTCTTCAACTTGTGAAAATTCATTGGTGGTAGTTGAAAATAAATCTTCAGCTATTATTTTCTTTGCTGCAGTGTTAAGTTCCTTATTCTGTTTAGAACCAATGACTACAAAATATCTTGCCATATTTCCTTTTCCACCCATGGGAGACATAATTATGTCTTTTCCCTCTTCATACACTTCATTTTCGATATGTAGTTGAAGATCTTTGAGAGCTAATAGTGCCCACTCTTTTAAATTACTTTCTGGATTGCTGATGTAAGCCATCAAAATATCAAAACATTCTTTTGTGGCAAAATGGCCCAGGAGAAAAAGCAGTTTCATTTTGATCATTTCATCCTCATTTTTGTCATTGAGAGATTTCTCGCTTTGCTCTATAACTTTTTTACAGTCATATTTCTCACAATCTATTTTATCGTGATACGCAATGTATTCTTTATGCACATAAGCGGGAATTTGAATATCAGCATCTCTTGAAGTGATTTGAGCTGCAGCATTAAGAATATCTTTAGGAAGTTTGTTGCTATTTCTTTTCATACGTGGTTGGTCTTTCAGAAAATATTATTTTTTCGCTATTTATAGCTTTCTAGGTCATATTGTATCATTTCTTGAGTAATTTTTGATAGGCACAAACGAGAGGCGAGGAACGTGCATTTTATAAACTTTATTACACAAATTCTTCAGTTATTTTGGATAATTGGAACATGGTTATAATATAGGAAGAATATTTATTTTATATGCTGCATCAGCATTTTTTGGGTAATAATCACATAAGAAGAGCAGTTTTTTTGCAGAGCGCAGCTTGTCATGTTTTCAAAAGCGACATACACTACTTTTTTTCCTTCTTCTCGGGCAGTTTTGATTGCCGGTATAAGGTCTGTATCAGAGGAGAATAAATAGGCAGTATCGTATTCATTTTTTATAGCTCCTCGTACCATATCAACAGCTATCTGCACATCAACACCTTTTTCATGAAATACACCATTACTCATAAGGAGATATCCGAGTTTTACCGTTATTTTTTGTTTAAATAGCGTGAAAAAAAGAGATTGTTGACTTGCGTACAAGAGCTCAGATTTTTTGTTTCCTGGATATTTTTTGATCTCTCCAACATAATAGATACTCGTTTGAGGTTGTACTTTTGTGATTGAGGACGCAAGAGAAGCATAATTGAAGTGAGTTAAGTGCAGAGTAGGGGCAGTTTTCTTTGCTTTCTTATAAAAATTACTTCCATCAAATTGCACAAGTATTTTTGCCATACTTCATCAGTATATAACAAAAACCCCCGGGTCGTAATGAACCGGGGGGGATTAGCTATGTGACTGTATCAATCTACTAGATGATACATAACAATTTTACTAGGGAATTCTTCAAAAATCAACCTCAATTGTTCCCGGAAAGAGTTCACAAGTCTTGACACAGTTTGTCATTCCCGCGAAGGCGGGAATCCATGCTAAAACTACATTATTTGTATGGAAAATTATCGACTGGATCCCCGCCTTCCCTCCAAAGGCGGGCAGGCACAGAGATCATTCGGTAGTCAAAGTATATCAATATAGAGCAATTTTTTATATACTATGAGCAATGTTGAAAAAGATAAAAAATCTCGATAAATGGTTAAAAGGATTTAAAAAAATTCCTGACAACTTAATAACTGTTATATTAATTGTTTTGGGTGTATTTATTGCACTTCATCTATTCTTGCCACTAGATCGAGTAAACGCTATGGCAGATAACTTTAATAAAGTGAGCATTGGTTTAGCAGCACTTCTTACAGTCTATTTTGGAAGCTCATATGTGAGAGAAGAAATTTCACGCAAGAGAGCCATGGAGTTTTATAAAAGTAAGTACCCACCTGAAAAATACAAAAAAACTTATAGAATCATTGAGAGTGAAGAAAGCCCCGGAGCTATATATTTACATGACCTTGGAAGTTTACAGAAACAGCATATTTGGAATATGCTGACCGTTTACGACTTAGGTTGGCAATCTTATCCAAGAGAATCTCTCAAACACAGTGATTTTCTCTCCATAATGAACGGAGATGCTATTCGTACACGCGGAGATTTAGGGCAATAGTCTTTTTACCTTAAACAGATAATATTTTTCAAAACTTTGGACACCCAATTACTGTTTCAATATTTGGAGTTGTAAAATAAGATCGGCTGTAACGTAATAACGAAGACCGATTTTAACAGCAGTAATTAGTGGAATGTCCGGGTCGAATAGATATTGTTTGATACACTCGTCCTGGCTAAATAGGTCTGAACCAATTACCGTCACCAGCTCACAAACGGATTTTCAAGACGAAGATAATACTTATTTTCTAATATCATCCACAGTGAGTCTCTGATTTGGAAATCAATATATACTTCAAATTTAGCCGATGAGTAGATTTATATACTATTATAAATAGTGAAGCTAACTAGCCACAGGATATTTAGAAAATGAAATACACCCATTTTAATACTTTCTCGTGGACAGCTGGTAAAGGGTTCTAATTTTGTTCACTAGTGAGCTCCCTTTCTCAGAAATAAAAAATGTCAGAAATAAAAAATTGCGGATACTTCATACGACATATATAATATGAACTTAATGATAAAGAGACTACTCATTATTGTCCTTGCGTTCATTGGGGTGTATATGGCCTATTTTACCCTCCAGACAGCAGATTTTTATAAGACAATATATAAAAATAAAAATGGAAATGGTACGCCCATTGTCAAAAATAAAACGGAATATAATATTCTTCTCCTCGGTTTTGGTGGAATTGACGACAATGGGAAAGTCCATGAAGGTCCGTACCTCACGGACTCGCTTATGATTGCGCATATTGACATAAAGAAAAATACCGTGACACTTGTTTCCCTCCCTCGAGACATATGGGTAAAACTTCCCACAAAGACTAAAGAAGTATTTCATTCAAAAATAAATAGTGTATATCAAATAGCCCTTAATTCTACCAACTACCCTGCGGTTGACATCCGAAAGCCAGGAACAGCGGATTTGCTTGCAAAAGCGGTACAGACCATCACCGGACTGCCGATAGACAATTATGTAGCTGTAGATTTCGCTGGTTTTGAAAAAGCAATTGATTCACTCGGCGGAGTAGACGTTGATGTCCAAAAAACGTTCGATGACTATGAGTATCCCCTTGCTGATAAAGAAAAAGAATTATGTGGAAAAGAAGCGGAGTTTGAACAGGTAAAAAAATTCATGGAACCAGGATTTAATGAGGAAGAAAAGAAAAAGTTATTTTCTGAAAAACCAGAACTTGAAAAATTCTTCAAAGATATAACGGAAGAGCCAAAGGACGCATTTCCCTGCCGTTACGAGCACCTCCATTTTGATAAGGGCATGACTCATATGGATGGCGCTACCGCACTAAAATATGTCCGTTCCCGTCATTCTCTCCAGGATGGCACAGATTTTGGGAGAGGTGCACGGCAACAACAATTCGTTAAGGCGCTGAAAAATAAATTGATAAGTGTAGGAATAGTTACGAGAGTATTTTCGCTTATGAATGAAGTTAAAACACATGTGGAAACCGATGTCTCCATAGACCAGATGAAAAAATTCCTCTCTGAGGCTGCGGATGCTGCAAAATACCGATTCATCGGAATTCACATGAGTGACTCAGATTATTTAAGAAGCTCCTTCTCGGATTATGGGGGATACATACTTATTCCACGAATGGGAGAGGATAATTGGAAGGAAGTGCACTCAGTTATCTCCAATGCAATATTGGAAATAACTCCTACGCCAAGTCCAATGCCAACAAGGAAAGCAACACCATCCCCTCAGAAGAAAAAATAAGGTACCATGAACGTATGCATATCACCATAATTCTCATCTTTGCATTCTTTCTCAGACTCATTAATCTTGACCAATCGCTTTGGCTTGATGAAACGATTGTGGCGAAGGTAGTGCAGACTATCCCCTTCCATCTCATTCCCTTTCAATTCTCTCCTGGAGATTTTCACCCTCCGTTGTACTATTTGGTCATTTCATTATGGTCCCATCTTTTTGGAACATCGGAAATCGCTCTTCGCCTGCCATCGGTACTTTTTTCCTTGGTTACGGGATGGTTCACCTACAAAATAGGACTTCTCTGGAAGAATAAGCAATTGGCATTGTGGGCCACCGCCTTCTTTCTTTTTAATCCCCTCATCGTCTACTATAGTCAGGAGGCACGGATGTACATGATGGCCACTGCTCTTTTAACAATAGCATTGTATTATTTCTTAGTATTGATCAAAGAAAATCAATCCGCCAGCTGGCGGACAAATTCAAAAATAAATAATATCATTTTCTTTAATCTCTTTTCCGCACTAGCGATGTTCACATTCTATGGGAGTGCGTTTTTTATCGCGGGGATGATTGTCGTCTGGGGAATAAATACATACATAAAAAAAAGAAAATCTTTAGACTGGATTCCCGCCTCGTGGGGATTAATATTCTCTTTACTTCTCCTATCCCCTCTCCTCTATCAACAATTGATGAATGCAAAAGTTAGTCTCGTAGATGTCAAAAATTGGAGCACGGTCCTTGGTAAAGCAGAACTGAAAAATGTCCTCATGATTTTCCTCAAATTTGCCACTGGCAGACTTAGTTGGTATCCAAAATGGAGCTATTATCTCGTTGCGGGAATTCCAACGGCAATTATTTGGCTCTTTGTCTTTTTCGGAATGAAGAAAAATAAACTATTTGCTCATTTGCTCATTTTTCCATTAGTATTCGCTCTATTTATTTCCTTTTGGGCTCCGATGATGATGTATTTTCGTTTCCTTTACTTGATACCTGTGATGGGTTTATTATTGGCGGGAATGATACATAAACACTCACAACTATTTAGGTATATTGTATTGTTTTCATATTGTGCATTTTCATTGGCATATCTATTACTTCCCCAATTCCATCGTGAGGACTGGAGGAGTTTTACCCAAGCGTTGAATCCTAGTACCAGAGTATACATGATACTTCCCTCTTCCGATCCGCTTGCATACTATCGAAAAGATATCCCACTTTTTGAACTGAGGGATATAAAAAATTCATCCATTCCAGAGTTTATAACGGTCATTCCCTATACCAGTGAAATATATGGGTTTAATTATCGGCAAGTTCTCCAGGAAAAGGGATGTGTAAAAAAATCTCAGATGCAGTTTAGGGGAGATTTGTCTGTAGAGGAATGGGTATGTTTGAGAAATTCCTAATTTTATAAATCTGGCATGAGGCGATATGCTCGATAGGAAAAGAAAATAAGGATACTGCTTGCCACGGTAAAAGCAGCACCCAAAGACCAAATAGCGGCCAACGACCCATAGAGAGGAATATATATATAACATCCGACACTTACGACGAGAAAAATTGCTACGTTTCCAATAAGAATGTCGATTGGCCTTTTAACTGAATAAAGGAGGAAGAGGTGAAACAGACTGATAAAGGAATAGGGTAGATATACAATCGCGAGCTGTCGGGATATCGATGCCGTATGATAGAATTTATTCGTAAAAAATAAGTCAAACACCCAATCGGGAGTAATAAACAGCATAAAAAATATTACAGTTGGAATGAGCATGTACAGAAGAGCTGGCCTGACGTTAATGAACAAATCTTTTTTTGTACGTATTTTCGCAAACGCAGGGGAAATCACTTGAGTAATACTTACGATGGTGGTAATGATGGTAAGAATTATTTTTTGAGCTGCCCCATAATCACCGAGGTCGCTTGAAAGGAAATACGAGAGAAGAAATAAATCCATGCGAAGTCCCAAATTAAAAAATTGAGAGGCGACAAAATATGTAAACGTATAACTCAGTTTAAAATCACTCCGTTCTATGGGAGCTCTCATTACTGCATCTATGTGGTTTTTTTTCGAAGAATAGACAAGGATAAAAAATATCACGGGCCCAACTACTCCAAATACAAAAATAATCAGTCCAACAGTAATGGTGTGAGTTGCAGCGAGAACGAGAACTATGGCGGTTTTGATGACATTTGAAATAAGAGAGTAGATGTTTACCTGAAGGACTCGTTTTGTCACATAGAGACAGTTGGAAAGAAAGTTCTGCCAGATAAAAAAAAGAACAG
>Ga0210016_1002975_pt1 | contig 15161 bp, 15 predicted proteins | sample CryGeyCG2014_300_FD_185454 | JGI IMG/M metagenome (GOLD analysis project Ga0210016, IMG submission 185454) | Groundwater microbial communities from aquifer - Crystal Geyser CG02_land_8/20/14_3.00 (SPAdes) (version 2) | ecosystem: Environmental > Aquatic > Deep subsurface > Groundwater | place... | reverse complement strand
AGCGACACAAGGTTTCCCAAAATGGATGTTGGGGTTGATTTCGATTCTTTCTCTCATTTTTCTACCTCGTTTTTTCGTCTAGTGTCTATGGCTATTGTACACGATTCACCACCGACTGTCATCCTGCCGATGCCCTCCAGTGTGTATAGTGTGTATAGTGAGGGCGGCTTGCTGTGCGTGGAGTGGTCGGCGTTCGTCATGTTTCCATTTGCTTGGTCAGGGAATTCATTTCACTTCTAAAGGTATTGGCAGGCGGTCTAACCAGATAAGATCGGTAATGACAATGTTGTCGGGAACCTCGAAATAGTAGATTATTTCCCTGCTCCGTTCCGTTTTGGGGCGATCGGACCATGAGTAGGTGCAGTCATACGTGTTCCCGTTGCGATCTCTCACCATCTTACCGTTTATCAGCAATATCTGAAACCACCCGATGCCTTCAACGTCAGCATCGCCCATTCCTTCAATTTGTACCTTTACTGCAAGAAAATGCGTACCCGGATCCTTGACGGTGATATAGGTGCCCTGTCCGGTTGTGTCATAAAGGGCGCGGGCGCCTTCATTCCTGGCAGAGATGACCGTGATCGTGCATTGCGCGCAGACCGGCGTGGCAGTGACGCCAGGTGTAGAAGTAGCCGTAGGTGTAGGTGTGGGTGTAGGTGTGGGCGTAGCTGTCGCTGTCGGTGTCGGTGGAATGGGCGTCACGGTGGCGGTGGGAGAAACGGCCGTAGGCGTTATCGTCGCGAGACTACCACAACCCAGCAGTGCCAGCGCTGTCGCCAGCGCAGCCATTATCTCCTTGATAGGAAATCGGTGATTCATGGTGGCTCCTTTCCTGGGAACCGCTCTGACATCATCTTTCATCCTTTGTGATACGGTGTGGTCGGCGTGCGTGTGTTTGTCGACGTTCTATGTGCCCGTAAGTTTTGAAACTTCCATGTCTACGTCTTCAGCGAACTCTTTGATTACTTGGTGGGCCAGAAGGACATCAATGTGGCTCTTCTGTATCGGGTCGCCTTCTTCATAGGCGTGTTTAATATTGAGTTTCGCTGTGCGTTCAAGGAATACTCGGTCAACTTGTGCTTGGTTATGCTCAATTTTGTGGCGTTCTTGGATAAGCAGATACACAAATCCTCCGTGTTTCCGACTTGGCAAATCAATCCTCGTCTTTTGGATAAACGCGCGCCAGGAATTACCGCTAGTTTCTGTATGCCCAAAGCGATTTTGTAGGATGGAACTAAGGTAAAAGTCAAGGTCACCGATTGTGCGACTGAGAGTAATGCCGTAGATAAATCCCAACAGAGCATCCTTCTCGCCAAGAACCGTCTGCACTGGCAATTCAGGATACCAAGTGATTGTTTGACCTTCTATGACCATAAAGCGATGGATTTGTCTCCACTCGGTATCTGAGCCAGAAATAATCTTACTCACGGCTCGCTGAAGGTTCGGATTTTCAAGGGCTAACATATAGAATTCAAGAGCCCCAGTAATATGGGCATATCTGAAAAGCGATGAATCGAGATTTCTTACTAACGCATTGAATTCTTCAGTCATAATGTTCTCCTCTCGAAACAGCAAAGATGTCAACCAAACCTATTTTTGTGTCGGGCAGTATCGGATTAGAAACGGAATGTTGCCAAACGCTGTAGACGCCGAACACACCCGAAGCCGTATGCGAAATGAAGACAACTTCCAACTGTGTGCCAGCCACCTGAGCCGAAAAGCCGCGGGAACTTACCCTGAGCGAAGCGAAGGATGGCGTGGTCGGTGTGCGCTTGTTTGGCAGCGTCCTATCGTTCAGATTAGCGTGTACAAAGTGTGACGTGGGCTTTTCCGTGAAGATATTCGGTTGGAATTCCGACCAGAGTCCCTGCGTCCTTCGTGGATAAAACCAAAGTGCTGATTGTGGCTGATTCCCTAATGAATGATGGTAAGATGAGAAAGGAACGTAAAATGCTTGCCTCTACCAAAGACCAGTCTGCGATTGAAGAACGCGGAGCAGTGAAAATAGTTGATGCGTTCCAGAAAGTTCTCCAATACAAACCGATGGTACCAGGTAAGTATCGTTTACTCACATTCCGCGCGGACGGTGGAAGAGTAGCTAGGTAATCTTCTGCATAGTTTCCGATTTGAGAGCGTGGAACAACCGTGATTCTTGCCCACATCAAGCCGCCTCTACCTATCTCATCTCGTTCTGAAGTAACTCTAATCTGCACCCAACCAATTTGATTATGCGGCAGATGAATGGTTCTTATGAAATCTGTGCCTGTGAATTGTGCCAAACCTTGCTCTGGCGGCGACCAATTTTGACGTAATGCCTCTCTTGAAGTGGCGTCTAATTCTGGGGAAACTTCATCAAACCCATAGCCACGTTTAGGTTTGGCTGAGATAATCGCGTACGGAAAAGACCTACGCATTGTCGTCACTTGGTTGAAACTGCGAGTAGCCCAAGCATTAAGTTTTGCATAGCCCTCTCAAAATTCGCTCCTGTCAGTGCACTTATCTCATCATAGTAAAACCGCCCTTTATTTCGTTTCATCATCGCGTTGAGGTCTCCCATTTCCCTTGCATAGTCTTTCAAGATGTTGCCCATTGTTAGTCCCCGTGGCCATATATCCAACTTATTGACCAAGAGAAGAAAGACCTTCAGATACTTTCGCGCTTTTTGTCTCCTGCGCCCGAACAGCGCGCGTAAAAGCCAGTTGGACTCTGGTTCGTCTCCTTGCTCAATCATGTCAATTACATATCGCAAAGCTGCCTCACTTTTATCCTTGTTCAAGTGGTCAATCAGAAATATGATGCCACGCGGTGTCTGCCCTAAGAAGACTTTTTCCCAGTCAGGCCAGCGGTTTTCGTCATCCGAAGATGCGCCAGCTGCCACGGGTTGACCCGGGACATCGTACACTCCTTTGATTTTCTGATTTCCCCGTCCAACCACATACACCTCGAACTCATCCAGTTCCCGAATACTAGGGGTCTGTGTGGTCTCCGTTGGAATATTCTCTTGCATTCGATTGAGTAATGTGGTTTTGCCAGTACCCGCATACCCAAATACCGCAAAATCGAGGGGGATCATTTTTCCCTTTAGTCGGGCAACGAGTTTTTGTGATATGTCGGGGACTGATTTAACGGCCGATATTGCTAGTTTTACCAACCAGTCGGGTGGTACAGGCGGTAGAGGGGACATTGCGATTCTCCTGTTAGCAAGGTGGGTATAGATAAAGCGGGATGTCGCCAAACTTATATTTCACGAAACAAAACTGTCGTGAATCACATTGCTTCTTGTGGATTCCCGCAACCTTTATATCGTGAATCCACGATGCCAGTATAGTCTATTCCCAACCATTTTTCAATAGGCTTGGGCGAAGCGAATCGCTTCCGAGATATGATTAGCGGGTATGGCGTTTTTCCTCGTTGTGCAACCTCCCTTTTTGTTGTAAACTTCCCTTAGCCAATTTTGATTTCGGAGGAAGCCATGACTGATCTACTCTATCAGACCGACAGTTACTTGCAGGAATTCGATGCCTCAGTCGTTGCCATCGAAGCTGAAACGCGCGCTATCGTCCTCGACCGCACGGCTTTCTACCCAGGTGGCGGCGGCCAGCCATGTGACACCGGCAGGTTGACCATCGGCGGTGTGACCTACCCCGTCGAGCGCCTCAAAAAGCAGGGGGATAGCGTGAATCATTTCCTTGGCGGTGATGCCCCACTGCCTGCCATCCGCGCCGCGGCGCACGGCCAGCTTGACTGGGAGCACCGCTATCAACTGATGCGTACGCATACCGCCATGCACATCCTGTGCGGCGTCATCTTCCGCGATTACAGCGCCTCGGTCACGGGCGGGGATATGCAGCCGCTCAAAGGCCGCATGGACTTCGAATTCGAGACCATGCGCGCGGAACTGATCCACGCCATCGAAACGGCGGTCAATCGCGAGGTCCAGAACGCCCGCGAGATACGGGTAAACATCCTGCCGCGCGCGGAAGCGTTCAAAATCCCGGATCTGATCCGTACCAAGATCAATCTCCTGCCGGAGGGCATCGCGCAGGTGCGCACGGTCGAGATCGTCGGCCTGGATTTGCAAGCGGATGGCGGCACGCATGTCAAGAACACGTCCGAGGTCGGGCACATTCGGGTGGTGGATTACAAAAGCAAGGGAGCGATCAACAAACGCATTTACGTGGAGGTGGAATGATGGAATATCGCACGCTCGGTCGCACCGGGCTAAAGGTCTCGGCGCTGTGCCTGGGCACAATGCAGTTTGGCTGGACGGCGGATGAGCCGGTCGCGCAGCGCATCCTGTCCGCGGCCTGCGAGGCAGGGGTCAACTTCATTGATACCGCCGATATCTACTCGCGCTGGGTAGACGGCAATCCTGGCGGCGTCGCTGAGCAGATCGTTGGTCGCTGGCTCAAGGGGAGCGGGGTTCCGCGCGAGAAACTGGTCATTGCGACCAAGCTGCGTGGGAACATGGGCGAAGGGCCGGATGACGAGGGCCTATCGCGGGCGCACATCCTGAAGGCCGTCGAAGCTTCTCTGCGCCGTCTGCAGATCGAGACCATTGACCTGTATCAGGCGCACTGGCCGGACGAGGCTGCGCCGATCGAGGAAACGCTGCGCGCCTTCGACGATTTGGTGAAGCAGGGGAAAGTCCGCTTTATCGGCGTTTCGAATTACGCCGCCTGGCAGTTGATGCAGGCGCTGTGGGATGCGGACAAGCACAACCTGGCGCGTTTCGATTGCCTCCAGCCGCACTACAACCTGGTGCATCGCGCCGAGTTCGAGGCGGAACTGGCAGCGGTCTGCCGGACCTATGGGCTGGGCGTCATCCCTTACAGCCCCTTGGCGGGCGGCTTCCTGACCGGCAAATACCGCCGCGATCGTCAGGCGCACAGCGCCCGCCTGGGCGGTGTAAAGCGCTATTTCAACGAGCGCAATTGGGACTTGCTCGAGCGTATGGATGGCATGGCGAAAGAAAAGGGCGCGACGATCTCACAGATCGCCCTGGCCTGGCTCTTAGCCGACCCGCTCATCACCAGCCCGATCATCGGCGCGAATTCGCTCGATCAATTGAAAGATAACCTCGGCGCGTTGGCGATCAGCCTTTCGGCTGACGAGAAGGCGGTTCTCGACAAAGCCACGGCGTGGAAGGTCGAAAACGAGGAATAACCTTTCGATGAGGTTGCGCGACGATCTGCCCCCGCGCATGTCAAAGATGGTATAGAATATTGCAAGAATAACCTTTCATACTGGAGGCCACATGACTGCCAAAGTCATCCTGAATCCCTATGCCAACCGCTGGAACGCGGAAAAACGCTGGCCGGAAGCCGAGTCTGCGCTCAAGGCTGCTGGCGTGGATTTCGAATTAGCCGTGTCGGAACTTCCCGGTGGCTCTGTTGAACTGGCTGCTGAGGCCGCCCGTTCTGGTTTTTCCCCCATCATCGCCGCTGGCGGCGACGGGACAGCCGGCGATGTCGTCCACGGGCTGGCTCAGGCGGCCCAGAACGAGAAAGCCCCGCTGGGGCCGTTTGGATTGATGCCGATGGGCACCGCCAACGATCTGGCTTACAAACTGGGAATCCCCACGGATTTCCAAGCTGCCGCACGGATCATCGCCGGAGGCAAAAGCCGCCGCATGGATATTGGCAAGGTCAATGACCGTTACTTTGCCAATAACTCCGCCATCGGCATCGAGCCTTTCGTCACAACGATACAGATCAAGATCACCTGGATCAGCGGCATTCCACGTTATCTGATCGCTGCGTTGAGCGCCATCGCGGCGCGCCCCAAATGGAGCGGACGGATCGAATGGGACAAAGGCAGTTATCAAGGCCCGCTCAGCATCGTTACAGTCGGCAATGGCTCGCGCTCCGGCGGCCTGTTCCACATGATTCCACACGCCGATCCCTTCGATGGTAAATTGACCTTTGTCTACGGTTTCCGGGCCACTCGGCGTGAGATGCTGCGCACCCTATTCCGCATCATGAAACCGGGCCCCGGCAGCTACGTGGAGATGGAAGGTATCTTCGAGCAGGATTGTTCCTGGCTAAAGATACACCTCGATGATCCCTCTCCTGCCCATACTGATGGGGAACTATTCTCCTTTGGCATCCAGGACCTGGAGTATCGTATCTTCCCCGAACGGCTGCAGATCCTGCTCCCATAGTATTAATATAACCTCAGGCTGGCCTATAAGCCGCATTCTGTCCAGCAATTGGATTCCGGTTTACGCCCGACCCTTCGCCGAAGCTCAGGGCATGGGTTTCATCCCGGCCCGCCTGCCTGGACGGTCATCTCTCTGGGCGACGCGTCGCCGCGCCGCTCTAGCGGCCTACCCGGGACTCGAGGGAGACGAGCCGCCTCCCGCCGCCCGAAGGCGACTTTGTCCCTGCTTGGCCTTGCTCCCGGCGGGGGTTGCCTGGCCGCCCGCATTACTGCGGACGCCGGTGGTCTCTTACACCGCCTTTTCACCCTCGCCCTTGCGGGCAGTCTGTTTCTGTGGCCCTGTTCCGGCAGGTTGTCCCACAAGGGGACTTCCCCGCCCCGGGTGTTACCCGACGCCGTGCCCTATGGAGTGCGGACTTTCCTCGATCCCTCGCTTACGCGTGGAACCGCGACCGTCTGGCCAGCCTGAGGTTATTTTCATCATACCTTTTCTTGGGACAGGCGTCAACCATTTGCCAGCGGATAATTTTGGTATAATCAGGCAGGAAATCCGTACGAAAAAAAACATGTCGAAAGGAAAAATCCATGTCAAAAACCATTGATGACTTGAAGGCCGCCTTCGCGGGTGAATCGCAGGCCAATCGCAAATACCTGGCCTTTGCCAGGAAAGCCGAAGAAGAAGGCTTCCCTCAAATCGCCAGGCTATTTCGCGCCGCGGCTGCCGCGGAAACAATTCATGCCCATAATCACTTCAAGGCCATGGATGGCGTGAAATCCACAGCGGAGAACTTGCAGGCGGCCATCGCGGGTGAAAATTACGAAGTGGTGTCCATGTACCCGCCCATGCTGGCCGAAGCCGAGACCGAAGGGCATAGCAGGGGTGCCCGGTCGTTCCGGTGGGCGCTGGAGGTCGAAAAGATCCACGAGGCGCTCTACCGCAAGGCGGCCGAGATCCAGGCCAAGGGCAAGGATGCGCCAGCCGTGGAGTACTACGTCTGCCCGATCTGCGGTTACACCCACGAAGGGCCGATGGAAGGGAAATGCCCGGTCTGCGGCGCTCCCAGCGAGAAGTTCGAGCGGATAGCGTAATGCGGAATTTATTCCGCAACCAAAGGGCGATATGAATATCGCGCTACGCGATGCCGTTGCCGCCTCGTTCTACGGGCGTGCGAGACGAAAACTGTCGGTTCGTCAGACTGGACAGATTCCCTGGCCTCATGTAAAATAACGCCCCGTGACCCTGGATTGAATTTTGGAGGAAGTAATTTGGCAAACATCAAGTCTCAGATCAAGCGCAACCGTCAGAACGAACAACGGCGCATAACGAACCGTGTCTACCGCGGCGCGGCGCGAACTGCGATCAAAAAAACTCGCGCGGCTTTTGAAACCAACAGCCTTGAGCCTTCGAAGGCCGCTGTGTTGGAAGCCATTAGCATGTTGGATAAGGCTGCCCAGAAGGGCATCCTCCACAAGAATAACGCCGCGCGGCGAAAGTCCCGCCTGGTGAAGCGACTGGCAGCTATAGCGCCAACGATGACGCAGGCAGCAGTTCCTGTGGAGGAAACGCCAGCAGAAGCTGAACCAGTCAAGAAACCAGCGCGCAGAACGACCAGAACGACCAGAACGACCAGAACGACCAAGAAGCCAGCAAAGGAATAACCTTTCGCGGATATGCTGCACCACAAGCGGGAGTAAGTACGCTCCCGCTTTTGCGCGCATAGCGTGTAGAACGAGATAGTATCTCGTTCTACAGAGAAGATTTCAGCTCTTTTCCCCATGATATAATCCCCTCGCCATTTTCCAGCACAGGTGAACGATGTTTGATAAAGAACAGCAGGCCATCGAAGCGAAGATCCGGGCGTTCTGCGCGGCGAACGAAATCCCGCTTGCAGGGCTGAAGTGGGTTCCCATCCCCATCAGTGGGGAGTGGGGCATTTCCACCTCGTTTTTCCAGACCGCGGCCGACGAGGCGCGGGCGGGGAAAAAGGTCAACGTACCGCAGCGCGCCCAGGAAATCGCCGAGCAGGCCAAGGGTCCGGTAAGTGACACGCCGGGTATCCGCCGCGTCGAAGCCGTCAAGGGTTATCTCAATCTATATTTTTCGACATCGGAATACGCGCAGCGCGTTGTGGATACCGTCCTGGAACAAAAAAACCGCTTCGGGGCCGGACCTCGAACCGGGCAGCGCGTCATGGTCGAATTTTCCCACCCGAACACGCACAAGGCCTTCCACGTCGGCCACCTGCGCGGCACCATCCTGGGCGAGGCGCTGTGCCGCATCCTGAAGTTCTCCGGCCTGGACGTGGTGCGCGCCAATTATCCTGGCGACATGGGCCTACACGTCATCAAGTGGCTGTGGGGCTACCTGAAATACCACGACGGCGAGGAACCAACTGCGGACATCACCCAATGGATGGGCGAGGTTTACGCCGAGGCCTCGAAGCGCCTCGAAGCAGAGCCGGACCTGGAAGCTGAGGTGCGCGCCGTCTACGCCCGCTGGGACCGGCGCGAGCCGGAAATCGTGGCTTTGTGGGAGAAGACGCGCGAGTGGTCGCTGGAAGGCTTCCGGCAGATGTACGCTGCACTGGACATCCATTTCGACGTGTACTACTTCAACAGCCAGGAGGAAAAGCCCGGCAAGGAAGAGGTCGAAAAGCTGGTGCAGCGCGGCATCGCCATTGACGAGCGTCCGCAGGGTGGGGCGGTGATCGTCAAAATAGACGAGGTGCTCGGCCTGACGAAGGAAAAGTATCGCACGGCGGTGATCCTGCGCTCGGACGAGACGGCGCTGTATGCCACCGAAGACCTGGCGCTGGTCAAGCACAAGTTCAGCGATTATCCCGACCTGGCAAAGTCCATTTACGTGGTGGATGTGCGCCAGTCGCTGCATTTCACGCAGGTGTTCAAGATATTGGAGATCGCCGGGGACGAACACGCGCAGAAGTGCCATCACATCCCTTATGAACTGGTGATCCTACCAGGCAACGTGGTCATGTCCTCGCGCGAAGGGACGGTCGTCTTGCTCGAAGATTTGCTGCGCGAGGCGACCTCACGCGCTAGGGAAGAGGCGCGCAAGAAAAATCCTTCGCTGACCGAGGAGCAGTTGAAAAACGTGGCACGCGCCGTCGGGCTGGGTGCGCTCAAATATCCGATCCTGGCGCGCGAGAATACCAAGCTGGTCACCTTCGACTGGCAGTCGGCGCTGGATTTCACCGGCCAGGCCGCGCCGTATATCCAGTATGCCCACGTGCGTTGTAATTCAATTCTTAAGAAGTCAAAAGTCGAAAAGCCTGCCCTGAGCCTGTCGAAGGGTCAAACGTCCGACCTTCGACCCTTCGGCGATGCTCAGGGCAAGCCTTCAACTTTCGACTATTCTCTTGAACCCGCCGAAATCCAATTGATAGACCTGATTTCCCGCTTCCCTGGTGAAGTGCAGCGCGCTGCGGCGGAGTACAAGCCGCTCGTCATTGCCACCATTTCCTACGACATCGCCAAGGCCTTCGCCGGTTTCTACGACGCCTGTCCAGTCGTGCAGGCCGAGCCGCAGGTGCGGGATGCTCGCCTGAGACTGGTCGCTGCCACCAGGTACGTGCTTGCCAACGCGCTGAGATTGCTGTCCATCGAAGCGCCGGAAGTGATGTAACGTAAAACGTGAAACGTAAAACGTAATTACGCTTCACGTTTTACGTTTTACGCACCACGACTTGAGAATAATCCATTTCGCAAAAACAAAACCCGAAGGAGACTCACATGCCGATCAAGACTCTCATCATGGGCGCCGCCGGGCGCGACTTCCACAACTTCAACGTTTTCTTCCGTGATAACAAAGATTATAAGGTTGTGGCCTTTACTGCTACTCAAATCCCTGATATCGAAGGCCGCACCTATCCGGCTCAGTTGGCTGGTAAGCTATATCCTAAAGGTATTCCAATTTACGCCGAAACCGACCTGCTCGAGCTTATCAAGGAATTTGAGGTGGATCAGGTCATTTTTGCCTACTCCGACGTTCCCCACGAGTACGTCATGCACAAGGCTTCGCTGGTTCTGGCGGCTGGCGCGGACTTCCGCCTGATGGGCGAGAAGGCCACCCAGATCAAATCCAGCAAGCCGGTCGTCTCAGTCTGCGCCGTGCGCACCGGATCAGGCAAAAGTCAGACCACCCGCCGCGTGTCTCTCATCCTGCGCGGCATGGGCTACAAGGTCGCGGCCATCCGCCATCCGATGCCCTACGGTAATCTTATCCGCCAGGAAGTGCAGCGCTTCGCGGATTACGATGATTTGGACGAGTACGAGTGCACCATCGAGGAGCGCGAGGAATACGAGCCGCACATTGACAACGGCGTCATTGTCTACGCGGGTGTGGATTACGAGAAGATCCTGCGCCAGGCGGAGAAGGAAGTGGACATCATCCTGTGGGACGGCGGCAACAACGACTTCCCGTTCTACGTTTCGGACCTGCAAATTGTCGTCGCCGACCCGCACCGCCCCGGGCACGAGGTCTCCTACCATCCCGGCGAGACCAACGCCCGCAGCGCGGACGTGTTCGTTATCAACAAGGTGGATACGGCAGATGCCGAGAACGTCATCAGGGTGCGCGAGAACCTGCGCCTGCTCAACCCCAAGGCGACCGTGATCGAAGCCGCCTCACCGCTCTTCGTGGATGATCCCGACGCGATCCGCGGCAAGCGCGTCCTCGTCATCGAGGACGGCCCGACGCTGACCCACGGCGAGATGGCCTACGGCGCCGGCTACGTGGCTGCCCGCCGCTTCGGCGCGGCCGAGATCGTTGACCCGCGCCCGTTCGCGGTCAACTCCATCAAAGCCACTTATGAGAAGTATCCGAAAACCGGCCCCATCCTGCCGGCCATGGGCTACGGCGCGGCGCAGACGAAGGACCTCGAGGCCACCATCAACGCATCTGATGTGGACATGGTCATCATCGGCACGCCGATTGACCTGACGCGCATCATCAAGATCAACAAGCCCGCCCAGCGCGTGCGCTACGAGCTGCAAGAGATCGGCCAGCCGACGCTGGAGGATGTTTTGATGAAGAAGTTTGGGAAGAAGAAGTAGTCAGATAGTCGTTAGTCTGATAGCCGGATGGTCAGCGAAAGAAGTATAAAAAAGGACTGGTTTGCGCCAGTCCTTTTCTTTGAAGGCTGGGTGGGGTGTTTGCAGCAAAATACTTTGCTGTTATACTTCGCGAAAGAAGGAAGTTATGAAAACGGTTTTCGTTCCAACACAGGCAAAGGCTTTGAATAGTCTGCTCGATAAAGCGCGCCATCGAAACATTGTGATCGAGTCGGCTGACGGCGAGCGTTTTGTATTAGCTTCGATAAAGCAATGGCAGGGCTTTGATGTTGGCGACAGCGATGATTTCACTGAAGAAGCTAAAAGTACTGCCCAGAATAAGAAACTTGCCAAAGCAATGGCGGACCGTCGGATGAAAGACAAAGGTGAACCCAGACTTACAGCGGCACAAGTTCGAAAAGAGATTGGGCTGGAATAAGGTTGAATGATTACTTCAGCCATTGACATCAATACTCAGGTTCAAGCGAGAGGACTGCGCTTTGAAGATGACCTTTTACACATTTTTTTTCAGCGATGGCCGCGAGGTCAGCCTGCCAATTGACCAGTTGGAGTGGTTGCAATGGCTCGCTAAAGCCACGCCGGAACAACGCGCCAGGTGGACAATCGAACCAGGCGGTTATGCTATTTACTGGGAAAACCTGGACGATGGAATTGAATTGGAGCATGTGTTAAGCATGCAGCCTCTGGTCTGAGTATGGAATGCAGGAGATCGGCCAGCCGGCGTTGGAGGGTATTTTGAAGGAGAAGTTTGGGAATAAGAAATAAGCAAGGAAATACAAGGCCGGGTTTCTCACAGAAACCCGGCCTCTTTGTTACAATAGGCTTATGTTCATAGACCAGGCAGAGATCGAAGTCAAATCCGGCAAGGGCGGGGATGGGATGGTGCATTTTCACCGCGAGAAGTACGTGCCGCGCGGCGGGCCCGATGGCGGAGACGGCGGCAGTTCGAGTCCACGGACGAGGCGATTGACCGGCTAGTCTATGGTCTGTATGGGTTGAGCGAGGAAGAGATAAGGATCGTGGAAGGAAGGTGAAAAATGAGCGATGAAATCATCCTATATACTTCACCCGAAGGGAATAAACGGGTTGCAGTCTATTATCAAGGCGAAACCGTCTGGCTGACACAAAAGCAGATGGCGGAACTTTACAATGTAGACAGAAGCGTCATCACCAAACACCTGAGCAACATTTTCTCCGAAGGCGAACTACAGGAAGATTCAGTTAGTGCAATTTTTGCACACACTGCCGAAGATGGCAAAACCTACCAGACCAGTTTTTATAACCTGGATGCAATCATTGCGGTTGGCTATCGCATCAATAGTTACGAAGCCACCCGATTCCGCATTTGGGCAACGCAAACACTGAGGGAATTCATAATCAAGGGATTTGTGCTGGATGACGAACGCCTCAAACAAGGCAAACGATTCGGCGTGGATTATTTCGACGAATTGCTGGAGCGTATTCGGGAAATACGCGCCAGCGAGCGCCGTTTTTACCAAAAGATCACCGACATTTACCAGCAATGCAGTATTGATTACGATAAAGACGCCGAAGTCACACTGTTGTTTTTCAAGACCGTGCAGAACAAACTGCACTGGGCAATTACAGGTAAAACCGCCGCTGAACTCATAGCCGAGCGCGCTAAAGCAACAAAATCTCACATGGGATTAACAACATGGAAAAACGCGCCCAAAGGAAAAATTCTCAAATCCGATGTTTCGATTGCCAAAAACTATTTGGAAGAAAACGAGATCAAAGGGCTGGAGCGAATCGTCAGCATGTATTTGGATTACGCTGAAAACCAGGCCGCGCGCCAAATCCCCATGAAGATGACGGAGTGGGTCAAGAAACTGGATGCCTTTTTGCAATTCAACGAATACGATATTCTGAACAACGCAGGCAGGGTCAGCCATGAAATTGCCAAATCATTGGCGGAACAGGAATACGAAAAATTCCGCGTGAAGCAAGATCGGTCATTCGAGAGCGATTTCGATAAGGAAGTAAAGAAACTCCAGCACAGGAAGCGGTGATGCTGGCATTGCACAAGGGTCTCGCGACCGATAAAACCTGACATGTCTCCGCGAAGCCATTCTCAACCCGCGCCGCTGCCCACGCATGAGTTGCGATTGACTCGCGCCACGATGAGACATGTCAGGTCTCAATCTCGATAAAGAAGAAAAGAGAGAGTATGTTCATAGACCAGGCAGAGATCGAAGTCAAATCCGGCAAGGGCGGGGATGGGATGGTGCATTTCCACCGCGAGAAATACGTGCCGCGCGGTGGGCCGGATGGCGGCGACGGCGGGCGCGGCGGCGATGTAATTCTCGAAGTCCGTCCCACGCTCAACACGCTGGCGGCTTTCCGTCACACCATCCGTTACGTTGCCGAAGACGGCAAGGGCGGCGGCACCAATAACAAGTTTGGCAAGTCCGCCGAAAACCTGGTGATCCCGGTCCCGCCCGGCACGGTCGTTTACGAAATTGCCGGTACGGGCGGGGTCACCCCGCCCCAGGACAGGGGGACCTTGTCCCTCCTCGGCGACCTGACCGCGCCCGGCCAGCGGCTGGTGGTCTGCAAGGGCGGGCGCGGCGGGCGCGGCAACACCCATTTCAAGAACTCTATCAACCAAGCGCCGCGCACGGCGGAGAAGGGCGAGCCGGGCGAAGAAAAGCGTCTGCGCCTCGAACTGAAACTTATCGCCGACATCGGCATTGTCGGCGCGCCGAACGCCGGCAAATCCACCCTGCTCTCCGTGCTAACCAACGCCAAACCCAAGATCGCACCATACCCGTTCACCACTCTCGAACCGAACCTGGGCGTGGCGGACGTGGACGAGGAGACGACCGTCGTGCTGGCCGACATCCCCGGCCTGATCGAGGGAGCGAGTCAAGGCGCGGGGCTGGGACATGACTTCCTGCGTCACGTCCAGCGCACCCGAGTCCTGATCCATCTCCTCGATGGTCTCTCCCCAGATCCGCTGGCGGATTTCTCGCAGATCAACAGCGAATTGGCGTTGTTCGACCCCAACCTCGCCAAAAAGCCGCAGATCGTAGCGCTGAATAAAATTGACCAGCCTGAGGTGCAGGAACGCTGGCCGAAAATCCAGAAGGAACTCAAGAAACGCGGCTACGCGGCGATGAAAATTTCTGCCCTGGCGCGGACGGATGTCCATGAACTGCTGCTGAAAGCGGCTGGAAAACTGGCCGAGACTCCGCCGCTGGAAGAGACCGAGCCGCCGATGCCGGTCTACCGTCCAGCGGAAGACAGCCGCCAGTTCACGATCAAGCGGGAGGGCGCTAATGAATGGCGTCTCTCCGGCGCGGGCATCGAACGCGCCGCGGCCATGACCCCCTGGGATCAGGATGGCTCGGTGCGCCGCTTCCAGAAATTGATGGAGCACCTCGGCGTGGACGAGGTTTTGAGGAAAGCGGGTGTCCGGGAGGGGGATACGGTCTATATTGGGGAGTATGAGTTGGAGTGGCAGGAGTGAGCAGTGACCAGTGACCAGTGATCAGTGAACGGTGATCAGTCGGAATAAACTGCACTGGTTCGATACTTACTGATCAGGCTCCTCGCGAAGCACCCTGCGGGCATGCCCGATATTTCGCACAAATCCTTTGGAATTGTGACTATTTTTGTTATAATATAGTCACAAAGGAGTCTCATATGAGCGTAGTGACTGTTGGCGTCCGTGACTTGAAAGCTCGCTTGAGCGAATATTTGCGGCAGGTGCGAGAAGGACAAGTTGTTGTCATCACCGATCATGGCAAACCTGTTGGGCGTATCATCCCGGATCATACGAGCGCCGTTGAGCGCTCTAAGGAATTGGTAAAAGCCGGGCTTGTGGAATGGAACGGGAAAAAACTAAAACGCATCAAGCCCCCCGCTGTCAATCGTAGCGATAAACT
>Ga0210016_1002968_pt1 | contig 15184 bp, 10 predicted proteins | sample CryGeyCG2014_300_FD_185454 | JGI IMG/M metagenome (GOLD analysis project Ga0210016, IMG submission 185454) | Groundwater microbial communities from aquifer - Crystal Geyser CG02_land_8/20/14_3.00 (SPAdes) (version 2) | ecosystem: Environmental > Aquatic > Deep subsurface > Groundwater | place... | reverse complement strand
TATGATATCCACCTTGAATTCATCAAACTTGTCCATAAGCCGTGACAGGGATTGCGCCCCGTAAAACATCAGATGAGTCCCGCCCAGGACTGCTTTAAGCCTTGTGATGCCAAGGGTTTCCTTTATATAGTCAATGATATTCAATACACCTGCATGGGCGCATCCCAGAAGAAGCACATATCCTTCTTCCGTATCAATGAGAAGACTTGCGTCATCCTCCATCAGGTCAACATCTAACCCATCTCCCAGAATAAGCCGTTTATCCAGTGCCACCTTTTCCGGGTCAAGCGCGTAGCCGGTAAGAAAGGTTATTCCTTCCTCTACAGCGCCGGTTTTTTCCAAAAACTTAAACCTTGCCCCCGCATCCTCCAGTTCCCTCCTGGTAAATGGGCACCCGATAAATCTTGCAGGAACTGAAATATCAGTGGATTCTCTTACCATGTGACGGGAAAAAACCGCAGGATGGGCAATAATCTCCGGTTTGCAGGCCTTCTCAACAATCCACTTAAGTCCCCCTGTGTGATCGTAATGGCCGTGGCTCAGGATGATCTTATCAACCGACCCTGGGTCCTTTCCAAGTGCCTCAAAGTTTATGGGTAAAGACATTCCCGGGCCTGTGTCGAAGAGCAGGGTTTTTCCCTCTCTTTCAATCAGGACACTGAAGCCGTGTTCACCCACCAGCCCCGGCCTGCTTATCCCGTTATCGCAAATTATGGTGAGGGTCGTAGCCATTTTTATTCCTCCTTTGAACTTCCATGCCCGGGACAGGCTTCTTGCCAACCCTTCGATTTTATTGCCCCATGCCTTTCCTTTCGTCAAGGAAAATCCATCAGAATCCCCACTTCTTGAGCTGTTCCTCCATCCTCTTTCTGTGGGAGCCGGGCCAGAAAAATCTTCCGCATGCGGGGCACCTTCTTATTTTCCCCCTCATATTGTAGAATACGTATTCGGGAATCCCTTCACCCCATCCCTCAGGATCGGCCTTTTCAAGAAGATAATTACATTCGATACAGCGGCTGAACCACTCGGTCGCGCATTTTCGCAGGCCCGTCACGGAGTCAACCTCGATCAACTGTTCTCTGACCTTATCGGAGCGGATGAAGATAAGACGGATATCTTCACCCATGAGGCTCTTTTTCCTTGAAAGGACTATCCTGCCCTCAGATGAAAACCTTCGAAGATCGCCAATATCATAGCCGCTCTGAAACAGAACATCATGTCCCATCACGCGAAGCCATCTGGCAAGCCTCCCAAGCATACTGTCAGCCGCAAATACCATGGAATCCCATCCAGTCCCAATATTCTTTTATTTTAACACAAAAACGGCTTCACATGGTAATAGTACTCCTGAAGATATTTTCGGCTTCTTAGGTAGGCTCCACTTCTGCTATAATTCATATCAAAATGCATCGTCATAGTGGTGTAGCTTCTCTTTACAAAAAAATGCACCTGCCACAGGGGTGCCGTAAAAGGCCTGCGAAGGCCCTGGAGAAGATGAAAATGGATAAGATTCTCATAGAGGGGGGAAGGCCCCTTAAAGGAACGGTAAGGATAAGTGGCGCAAAGAACGCGGCCCTCCCGGCCATCGCCGCGTGTCTTCTTGCGCCCGGCACGCACGTACTCAGAAACATCCCTTCCCTTAGAGACGTTGACACCATCAAAAAGATAATGTCGCAGCTCGGGGTTCAATTCAGAGGTGAGGATGGGACTATCGAAATTGATGCGGGGGAAGTCCGGGGTTACTCCGCTCCCTACGAGCTTGTCAAGACCATGAGGGCATCGATCCTTTTGCTAGGGCCGATGATAGCCAGATGCGGCAGGGCAAGGATTTCCCTTCCCGGGGGCTGCGCCATAGGTGAAAGGCCGGTCAATCTTCATCTTAAGGCACTGGCGGCCATGGGCGCTGATCTGTATCTGGAGCACGGCTATGTGAACGCCAGGGCTGCCAGGCTTAAGGGAACAACCATTTTTTTCGATATTCCCACGGTTACCGGCACTGAAAACATACTTATGGCGGCAACAACTGCAACAGGCACAACCATTCTCAAGAACGCAGCAAAGGAGCCTGAGGTTGAAGACCTCGCCTTGCTTCTCAAATCCATGGGTGCCAGGATTGAGGGAGAGGGCACGGACACCATCACGATTGACGGGGTGGATCAACTCAAACCCGCCTCGCACACCGTGATACCCGACCGTATAGAGGCAGGCACCTTTGCCATAGCAGCCGCCATGACAGGGGGGGAAGTAAAGATAGAGGGATGCAGACCGGAGCATCTTACAGCGGTTATTGAAAAGGTTGAGGCCGCCGGAGCGAGGATAACCAATGAGCCTCAAAGTCTTTTTGTCAAGGGGCCTTCCGCGATCGAAAGTCTTGACATAAAGACCATGCCCTTTCCCGGATTTCCGACTGATCTTCAGGCCCAGTTCATGGCCTGCATGTCTATCGCAAGGGGCTGGAGTATGATCAGGGAGACCATATTCGAAAACAGATTCATCCATGTGAGCGAACTAAAGAGGATGGGGGCAGATATTGATATTAACGGCAATCAGGCTCTAGTAAAAGGCAGGGAAAGCCTCCAGGGGGCTCCGGTCATGGCAACGGACCTGAGGGCAAGCGCATGCCTTGTTCTTGCCGGTCTGGTGGCAAAGGGAATTACGGAAGTGCACCGCATCTACCATCTGGACAGGGGCTATGAGGCCCTTGAGAAGAAATTTGCGTCTCTGGGGGCCTCTATTTGGCGCGAAAAGGGATAACTTGTTGCACCGTCCCCTTTTTCATGTCCTATTCTCCCTTGCAGGCGGCATCCTTGCAGCAGATTGGCTGACAGAGGAGCCTGCCTTCTTTCTCATTGCCTCCGGCGCAGCACTCATGTGCCTTGCGGTCGCGGCGCTTTTTGGAGAAGGAAGCCGGCTTGTCTGGTGTTTGGCAGCCTTTTTCCTTCTCGGGATTGTTATCCATAGCTCATCGAAACCTGCATCGGTCATCGGCCCTTATGCCGGAGCAAGGGCCGTGGTTAAAGTGGAAGGTACCGTCACTGAGCCCGTGAGGGTCGCTGATGGAGTAGGGAGGCTGACGCTGAGGGCCTCTTCTTTCATCCAAGACCATAGAAGCACCCCTTGTTCCGAGGCTATCCTCGTCACAATCTACGGAAATGTGCCGGTTCTCATGCCGGGACAAAGGATAATGTTTCCGGCAAGGCTCAGGTCTTTTGCCAATTTCAACAATCCGGGCAGATATGACTATGAAAAGGCCATGGCTGTCAAAGGCCTTGCGTGCTCAGCCTCCGTCTCAGACGGAAGACGTGTAGTCCCTATGGGAGAAGGCAGGCTCCATCCTTCCGAACGTCTGATACATTTTCTCAAAAACCCTGCAAGGGAGATGTTTGCCGGAGGGCTTGAGGGAGATCAGCTTAACGTCCTTATGGCCCTGGTACTGGGAGAAGGGCAGGGGATAACGGATGAATTGAGGGATAGTTTCAGCAGGACCGGACTGAGCCATGTGCTTGCGGTTTCGGGGCTTCATGTCGGGATGGTAGCCTTTGCCGCCTTCTTTTTATTTAACTGGATCATGCTCAGGTCATACCGACTGGCCCTGGCCCTTGACGTAAGAAAGTGGGCCGCGGTCATGACATTCATTCCGGTGCTCCTCTACGCGTTTCTTTCGGGATTTCAGATATCTGCCCAAAGGGCGCTTATAATGGTGTCCGTCTTTCTCTTTTCCATTCTAATGGATCGAAGCCGTGAAATGTGGTCTTCGCTCGCACTTGCCGGGATAATTATCCTCGCGGTGGAACCTCTGGCCCTCTTCAGCATCTCTTTTCAGTTATCATTCGGAGCAGTGATAGGGATTCTCTGGCTTGGGCCTTTCATCATCGGCTTTTTCAACCGGAGAACTCTTCCCGGGATATTGCTATATCCCATAGGCATTATCTCAGCTACGGTATCGGCAACCATATCCCTGCTACCGGTGACGAGTTTTTATTTTAACCAGATATCAATGGTTTCCATACCGGCCAACCTCATCGTTGTGCCGATCCTGGGTCTATTGGTTCTCCCTATGGGGCTCCTGTCGGTCTTTCTTCTGCCGCTGAGCCATACCCTGTCAGACCTGGCCCTTTATGCCTCTGCACTGGGGACCGATGCCATGCTTTCCGTCATAGGATTCTTTTCCGGACTTCAATGGGCATCCATCTGGGTAGCAAAACCCAATATCGCAGAAATGGGAATCTTCATCGGCATCATCGCCGTGATTCCCATTATCAGGGAAAGGAGGTGGGCAAGGCCTGTAGCTTTCTTCCTGTTGGCTCTATGGGCCTGCGATACTGTTTACTGGATGTACCGTCTGAACCATGAAGAGGCTCTAAAGATAACCTATCTCGATGTAGCCCAGGGAAACGCAGCCCTTATAGAAATGCCCGGCGGGAAGAGGATGCTTGTTGACGGAGGCGGCTTCGCGAGAGATACATTCGACGTTGGACGCTTTGTGGTAGCCCCCTTTCTGTGGAGCAAAAAGATCAGGCAGGTTGACTATATTGTCTTAAGCCACCCGCAGGCAGACCACATGAACGGGCTCAGATTTATTGCAAAGGCGTTTTCTCCAAGGGAATTCTGGCACAGTGGGGCCCAAAGCGCATCCGCCTCCTTTGTAGAACTGATGGCTCTCCTGAAAGAAAAAGCAATAAAAGAGTCAAGACTGACGCAATTGAAGAAGCATGTGCAGATTGGAGAGGTTGGATTCGATGTTCTTCACCCGAATCCCGAAGTACCTCTGCCTTGTGGCTCTGACGATGAAGAAGATCTGAACAACTTTTCGCTGGTAGTAAAGGCCACCTTCGAGGACCACTCATTTTTCTTTCCCGGAGATATCGAGGAGCCTGCGGAAAGAACCCTTGCGACCGGGTTCTGCAAGTCGCTATATTCCGACGTGCTTCTTGTTCCCCATCACGGAAGCAAAACCTCAAGCACCGCGGCATTCCTCGATTGCGTAAGGCCCAGGCTCTGTATCATCTCATGCGGAAGGCAGGGGATGTTCGGGTTCCCTCACCAAGAGGCGCTTGACAGGCTCGAGGCGACCGGGGCAAAGATAATGAGGACAGACAGGGAAGGAGCAATAGAGATAAAGAGCGCCCATGGAGTGATCGAGATCAAGACCTTTTCAGGGAAAAGTTACACCTTAAAGCGATTTATATGAAAATGCCCCTTCTCTGTATCCCTCCCCCGCGCGGGGGGAGGGAAATCCTTGACCTCGCAAAGTGCAGAGCCGGAGGAGGATTTTCATTAGCGGGGGCGACAAAATATTGCTGTCATGAGCGTTTACCGTGAAAATGTCCCCATTTTTTCAGGGTGACCGATACAGGAGAAGATGAAACCATGAAACACGTGTGCCGGAGTTGCGGCTATCAGAGCCCTAAGTGGCTCGGACGCTGTCCTGAATGCGGGGAATGGAACACCATGACCGAGGAGCAGGAGCTTTCTCACAAGAAACGAAGTAGAGCCGGCTCTCTTCAGGACCCCAAGCCTATAGATCAGATAACCCTGGCCCCCGAGATGCGCCTGACTACCGGGATAAAGGAATTCGATCGAACCCTGGGAGGTGGCCTGGTTCCGGGCTCCCTGACCCTGATAGGAGGAGACCCGGGGATAGGAAAATCCACCCTGGTCATGCAGGTGCTCGATCGCCTCTCAATAAAGGGCGTCCGCTCCATTTATTTATCAGGAGAAGAGTCGGCTCAGCAGATAAGGCTCAGGGCTGACCGTCTTGGTGCTTCATCCCCTTTGCTCCATGTGATGACAGGGACCTGCGTTGAAGAGATTATGGATAAAGTCAGGCCCTTCAAACCGGGGTTGCTGGCCGTTGACTCGATACAGACCATGTTTACCGAGGATATCTCCTCAGCCCCCGGAAGCGTCGGTCAGGTGAGAGAGTCGGCAAGCCGTTTCATGGCCTACGCGAAACAGACAGGCGTGCCTGTTTTCCTGGTCGGCCATGTGACAAAAGACGGCGCCATAGCAGGCCCAAAGCTGCTGGAGCATCTCGTTGACACGGTTCTCTATTTTGAAGGAGATACTGCGCATATCTTCAGGATCCTCAGGGCCGTCAAGAACCGATACGGGTCCACAAACGAAATCGGGGTTTTTGAGATGAAGGACGCAGGCCTTGAGGAAGTAGGCAATCCCTCAAGGGTACTGCTTGGAGAAAGGCCCGAGGGCGCCTCAGGATCTGTCGTGACCCCATGCCTTGAAGGGACAAGGCCACTTCTTCTCGAGATACAGGCCTTGGTAGGATCAAGCGCTATAGGGATACCCAGGCGTACGGCCGTGGGAGTTGATCATAACCGCATATCTCTTCTTGTGGCGGTCCTGGGAAAAAGGCTTGAGATGCAGCTTGGGGATCAGGACATCTTTGTAAATGTGGCCGGAGGACTCAGGGTGGATGAACCTGCAGCGGATCTCGCGATTGTATCTGCGATGATCTCGAGCTTTTTAAACAGGCCGATTGAAAGGGATGCCGTCATATTCGGGGAAGTAGGACTCACCGGGGAGATAAGGGGCGTAAGCCAGCCTGATCTGCGGGTAAGGGAGGCGAAGAAGCTGGGGTTCAATCGCTGTATAATGCCAAAAAGCAATGCTGAAGGCCGAAGCGATTTTGTGAAAGGCATAAAAATAGAGGGCGCAGCCTCCCTTCAGGAACTCTTCAGGGCGCTCTTCTGACCGAAACCGCGTTCTTGCCCTTACCAGTCCATGGATTTGGACTAACCCCCATGCCCGGGCAGGGCACAACTAAATATGAAAATCACCCCCACCCCGCCCTCCCCCGTCGAGGGGGAGAGGTAAAGGAAAGGGGCATTTTCATATAAAAGATTAAAGGACCCAGGTCTCCAGTTCAAGGAATCTTGAACCCGCAATATCTACTTTTGTTCTTCCATTTTCAGAAAAAATTGTTATTCTTTCTTTCCCATGAAGAATAATCCAAATATTCAAAAACAGACTCAAGACCCTACCGTAAGTGCCCTTCGTCCTTTCGGCACCAGTATCTTCACAGAGATGACCGCCCTTGCCGTTGAATTTGGGGCGGTGAATCTTTCCCAGGGATTCCCCGATTTCGAAGGCCCGCTCGAGGTAAGACAGAAGGCGGCGGAGGCCATAATCCGTGGTCCCAACCAATATCCGCCCTCCATGGGGATACCTGCCCTTAGGCAGGCGATTGCCCGAAAGATGATGCGCTTCTATGGTATAGAGGTATATCCGGAAACGGAAGTAACAGTAACCGCAGGGGCAACAGAGGGCCTTACCGCAACCCTTCTGGGCATCCTTGAACCAGGCGATGAGGTTATCCTCATTGAGCCTGCCTATGACTCCTATGCGCCTATCGCATCCCTTGCGGGGGCGGGGATTCGATTCGTGAGGCTCGCGCCGCCGGATTTCAACCTTCCTCTTCATGATCTTGAAGCGGCTTTCGGTCCGCGGACAAAGGCCATCATGATCAACACTCCACAGAATCCCTGCGGCAAGGTATTTACAGAGGAAGAGTTGACCATCATAGGCGATCTCTGCGTCAAGCACGACTGCTATGCCATAAGCGATGAGGTTTATGAGCACCTGGTTTATGGAGGGAATACCCACGTCACCCTTCTATCCATTCCTTCCCTTCGGCAGAGAGGATTTCTCGTTTCATCAACCGCAAAGACCTTCTCCATGACCGGATGGAAGCAGGGTTACGTAATCGCCGCGCCACCGCTATCAAAGGCCGTGCGCATGAGCCATCAGTTCATAACCTTCAGCGGCCAGCCTGCCCTGCAGGAAGCCATGGCCATGGCGATAGATTCCCCTGATTCTTACTACGGAGAACTCCTTGGATCCTATACGCGGAAGAGGGCTTATCTATGCGAGGGCTTAAAGGAGCTGGGTTTCCATGTCCTTGAACCGGATGGGGCTTACTATGTCTTGGCGGATATACGACCTCTGGGTTTTGAAGATGATTACGGCTTCTGCAGGATGCTTCCCAAAGAGGCGGGCGTAGCCGCCATCCCCTCTTCCTGCTTCTGGAAGGAGAGGAGTTGCGCCAGGGAACTTGTGCGGTTCTGTTTCTGTAAGAAAGACGAAACCCTTGAGGAAGGGGTAAGACGCCTCAGGAAGTGGCTTGCAAAATAAGGGGTTCTTGATAGATGAAGGTTGCAGGATTTCAAATTAATATCGTCTGGCACGATCGCATGGCCAATCACGATAAGATCCGTAGGTTCGCTGCCAAGGCCGCAGAAGAAGGGGCTGATGTCTTTATCCTCCCGGAGATGTGCTCAACAGGATTTTCTATGGACACTTCCGTCACGGCCGAGCCTATAGCGGGCCCTACCCCCACCCTTTTCAGAGATATAGCCAGGGAAACAGGCATGACCATCGTGGGCGGCTTTGCCCTTGCCGGAGCTAAGGGAAGACCCCAAAATGTGTCACTTGCCGTTGACAGGGAAGGGCACGACCTTGCCCTCTATGCAAAGATTCATCAGATCGCGATCCTTGATGAACACAACCACTATGATCCGGGATCAAAGCCTGTGGTATTCTCGCTTGACGGCACGGCGGCAGCCTGCTTTGTATGTTATGATCTCAGGTTCCCTGAGATATTCAGGGCAGTTGTGGATAAATGCGCTATGATAATGGTCATAGCCTCTTGGCCTGCAAGCCGGCAGTCTCACTGGGACGTACTTCTCAAGGCGCGTGCCATAGAAAGCCAGTGCTATGTGGTGGGTGTAAACAGGACAGGTCCCGGGGGCGGTCTTCAATTTACAGGCGGATCAGCCGTCATTGATCCTCTCGGAAACATCCTTGCCCATGGAGGGAAGCATGAAGGCCTTGTGATCGCTGATATTGACCCCGTAAAGGTTGCCGAGACAAGGTCAACAATGCCCTTTTTGAAGGATCGCATACCTGATCTGGCTTTAAGATCCTAGGGCTTCGGGGCCGCCCAAACCTCCGCTGATCTATTGTATAGGTTTCATACATCAGGAGCCCCCCTCCAATAATTGCTCCCTTTATATGAGGTATCAAGGGCCTGTGAAGATACCTGAATACGATTATCCCTGCGTATCGCTCATGCCCAAGTGGATTGACTCCTTCCTTCTCAAAATCAACCTGCCTGACTTCTACTGATACACCCATATCCTCCGCCGTCTTTCGGACCTTGAGCAGGGCCTCCTCCGACCGGTCTGCAAGAAAGACCTTTAAACCCCTCGCGGCAAGAAACAGTCCGTTTTGCCCTTCCCCGCAGGCCAGATCCAGGACGGGTTTGTCTGAAGGCAACGCCGAGAAAATATCAGCATGACCCAGGAGGAGCTTGGCGGGCCTAAAAGCGCCCGCCTCTTCCTCCCGGACCATTTTATTGCTTTGCTTATGCCCCTTCAACTCCCGCCAGACGCTTATAAGTGGCCACGCGCTCCTTCATTTGGGCCTCGGCCTTCGTGAAAAGCTCTTCAGCCTGGTCGGGAAATGTTCTGGTCAGGCTTGAATAGCGCACCTCACCCATCAGAAAATCCCTGAAATTGCCCGTGGGCTCCTTGGAATCGAGCTGCAACGGGTTTTTACCCTGCTCCTTGAGCCTGGGATCGTATCTGTAGAGTATCCAATAACCCGACTCGACCGCCTTCAGCTCCTCTTCCTGGCTCAGGCCCATGTTTATTCCATGGTTGATGCAGGGGGAGTAAGCGATTATCAGCGACGGGCCCGGATAGCTTTCCGCCTCCAGCAGGGCTTTTAGGTACTGGTTCTTGTTGGCCCCCATGGCTACCGCTGCAACATAGATGTAACCATAGGTCATAGCGATCATGCCAAGGTCTTTCTTCCTTGTGGGTTTTCCGGCAGCCGCAAATTTGGCCACCGCCCCGGTCGGAGTTGACTTGGAAGACTGCCCGCCTGTGTTCGAATACACCTCGGTATCCAGGACCAGCACGTTTACGTCGCGGCCCATGGCGAGCACATGATCCAGACCCCCGTATCCTATGTCGTAGGCCCAACCGTCCCCGCCTATTATCCAGATGGACTTCTTCGTGAGATAATCCCTCATGTCAAGTATCTCGAGGAAGCAGGCAGGCACTTCGCCTTTGGAATCGTAGAGTTTTGCCTCTATGAGACGCACAATGTCCCTGCCGATCTTTTTGGACTTATCGCCGTCGTCCATGTTCTCAAGCCATTCCTTGAGGGCGCCGTAAAGCTCACCCTTCTTTTCCACTTCCATGGCCTGCCTTACAAAATCCGCCAGTTTAGCCCGGCGCTGGCTAACGGCAAGCTCCATGCCGAATCCGTATTCGGCGTTATCCTCAAATAGGGAATTGGCCCAGGCAGGCCCGTGCCCGTCATGGTTGACCGTGTAAGGACAACTCGGAGCCGACCCTCCGTATATGGAGGAACAGCCTGTGGCATTGGCTACAAGCATCCTGTCTCCGAAAAGCTGAGTCACGACCTTGATATATGGCGTCTCGCCGCATCCGGCACAGGCCCCTGAAAACTCAAAGAGAGGCTGCCTGAACTGGCTTCCCTTGACTGTTGTAACAGGAATTGGATCTTCCACGTGGGGCAGATCCAGGCTAAAGAGATGATTGGGTACCTGCATATCCTTTTGTGTTCCAAGCGGCTTCATTATCAGAGCCTTATTCTTGGCCGGGCACACGTGGGCACAGTTTCCGCACCCTGTGCAATCAAGGGGGCTTACCTGCATCCTGTACCTGTATCCCGCAAGTTCCTTTCCTTTTGCCTCCACGGTAATAAACCCCTTCGGTGCACCCTTGAGATCCTCTTGCTTTGCGAGAACCGGTCTTATTACCGCGTGGGGGCAAACAAATGAACACTGATTACACTGGATACAGTTTTCGGGCTGCCATTCCGGGATGTTAAGGGCAATCCCACGCTTTTCGTATTTGGTAGTCCCCGTCGGGAAGATGCCATCCGGAGGCATGGCGCTTACAGGCAATTTGTCTCCATGCTGAGCAAGCATGGGTCTCATTACCTCGCTTACAAACTCAGGCTCATCTGCTTCCGCATAGGCCTCGCGGCCGGCCTTTGCCCAGGAGGCAGGCACCTTTACCTTGACAATGGCGTCTACGGTCTTGTCCACCGCCTCCCAGTTCATTTTGACGACTTTTTCTCCCTTCTTGCCGTAAGTCTTCTTGATCGCATCCTTCATGTAGCCCACGGCCTTGTCCGGAGGAAGCACGTTGGAGATCTTAAAGAACGCGGCCTGCATGATCATGTTTATGCGGCCTCCGAGGCCAAGCGCAGTCGCAATCTTGACCGCGTCAATCACGTAGAAGTTGAGCTTTTTTTGCGCAATGGTGCGCTTCATGTTGTCCGGAAGCTCTTTGTCCATCTGCTTCAAGCTCCAAGACGCATTCAACAGGAAGGTGCCTCCGGCTTTTATCCCTTCCAGTATATCGTATTCGTTGACAAAGGCCGGGTTATGGCAGGCGATAAAATCGGCGTTTGTAAGAAGATAAGGGGACTGTATCGCCTCCGGAGAGAAGCGAAGATGGCTTACCGTGATGCCGCCCGATTTCTTCGCGTCATAGGCAAAGTATCCCTGGGCATACATATCGGTATTTTCGCCTATGATCTTTATGGTGTTCTTGTTAGCCCCTACTGTCCCATCGGCGCCCAGGCCCCAAAACTTGCACCTGACCGTGCCTTCAACGGCAGTGTCAATGGGCTCCGGAAGGGTAAGAGAACTGTGGCTTACATCGTCGTTTATCCCTATCGTAAAATGGTTTTTGGGCGTCATGCCCTTCATATTGTCAAATACGGCCTTCACCATGGTCGGCGTAAGATCCTTGCTTCCAAGACCGTAGCGTCCTCCGACTATCATGGGAAGCATGCCTTTTTCCTCAAAGACAGTGCATACATCCTGATAGAGGGGTTCCCCAAGGGCTCCCGGGGCCTTTATTCTGTCAAGGACAGCGATTCTTTCGGCGGTGGCCGGAATGACATTAAGGAAATGCTCCGCAGAGAACGGATGATATAATCTGACCTTCAAAAGACCCACACGTTCGCCCAGCTTGTTCAGATAGTTGACGGTCTCGTTGATAACCTCGCAGCTCGAGGCCATGGAGACTATCACCCGGTCGGGTTCCGGATCTCCGACATAATCGAAAAGATGGTAGGGCCTTCCGACAAGCTCGGATACCTTGTCCATCTCTTCCTGCACTATATGGGGAACCCTTGCATAGAAAGGCGATGAGGCCTCACGGTTCTGGAAGAAGATATCAGGATTCTGGGCCGTGCCCCTGAGCTGAGGATACTCGGGGTTCAGGGCCTTTTCCCTGAACTCCTCGATGGCGGCCCAATCAACCAGGGAGGCCATCTCCTCATAGTCTATCATCTCTATCTTCTGTATCTCCATGGAAGTGCGGAACCCGTCAAAAAAATGCACAAACGGAAGCCCCGCCCTTATGGAGGCAAGATGGGAAACAAGCGCAAGGTCCATGACCTCCTGGGGAGATGCGGAGGCAAGGAGAGAAAAACCCGTCTGCCTTACGGCGTTTATGTCTGAATGATCTCCGAATATTGATAAAGCGTGGGCCGCTATGGCTCGCGCCGAGACATGAAATACGCAGGGCAGAAGTTCACCTGCTATCTTGTACATATTCGGAATCATAAGGAGCAGCCCCTGGGAGGCCGTAAATGTGGTGGAAAGGGCTCCTGCAGACAGAGCACCGTGGACTGCGCCTGCGGCACCTGCCTCGGACTGCATCTCAACTACCTTCAATACCTGTCCGAATATGTTTTTCCTTCCGTGGGCCGCCCATTCATCACAATACTCACCCATGGTGCTCGACGGGGTAATGGGGTAAATGGCTGCTACGTCACTCAGGGCGTATGCCACGTGAGCTGCTGCCTCGTTGCCCTCAAGGGTTTTAAATGTTCCTTTCATGAAATCCTTCCTCTCTTTTTTGTCCGTGGGACGATTGATATTAGTTGAAGCGGAACTATCCGTTAGAAATAGATAAATAAGTTAGCTGTTACCTGAAGTTATGTCAAGGGAACATTAAAGATAAGCAGCAACTGCAGGCTGGAATGATCTCACTAACGGCCATGCCCGGGTAGTGCACAACGAAACATGAAAATCTCCACGCTTCCGATATTTCTCACCCTCGACGGGGGAGGGTGGGGGTGATTTTCATAAAAATTGTCAATCAGTAAATGACGGCGTGGTGTGGCTTAGTCTTAATTGCCCTGGAATCCCTCCAATGCTTCCCATACCTCCCTGGTTGCAAGAGCGCCCGGCGAGTCAGGATCATATTCTATAACGGTCTTTTCATGGATCATGGCCATGGTAAATACCGGATCGAAGGGTATGCGACCCACTACCGGCAGGCCGCTTTCTTTACAAAAGTCTTCGATCTCAGCACTTTGCCCAAGGTTAAGATCATGTTTGTTGATGGCTACCATGACAGGCACCCTGAAATGGCCGGCAAGGCTTACCACCCGCTGCATGTCGTGTATCCCCGCGACTGTGGGTTCCGTCACCACCAGAACTGCGCTTGCCCCCCCGATGGATGCTATCACGGGGCAGCCCACACCTGGAGGGCCGTCGGTTATGATCAAATCCCTGCCGGTTTTACCAGCAAGCTCCTTTGCCTCCTTCCGCACAAGGCTTACAAGTCTGCCTGAGTTTTCTTCGGCTATCCCGAGCCTTGCGTGGATCATTGGGCCCATCCTTGTCCTTGATTCATACCACTGGCCGCACGTCATTATCGGAAACTCAATTGCCTTCACAGGACAGAAATGAACGCATACCCCGCAACCCTCGCACTGAAGAGGATCAACTTCATAAGATTCGCTTATTGCGCTGAATCTGCACATATCCCGGCAGGTACCGCACCCAGTGCACAGATCCTTCATGATAACGGCCTTACGGCCTCCCTGGAAGTCCGTGCTCTTTATTATCTCCGGAGCCAGGATGAGATGTAGATCAGAGGCATCCACATCCGCGTCGCATAGAACAGCTCTTTTTGCAAGGCCCGCAAATGCCGCAACCAGGCTCGTCTTTCCAGTGCCGCCCTTTCCGCTTATAATGACTATCTCCTTCAAAGACTTACTATCTCCCTTACGTGAGTTTCTTGATCCGCTCATAAAGGCCCCTGAAGGCCTCCTTCCATTGCGGCATGGCGTGAATAAGAAGATCCCCCCGGGAATATGCCTCAGCTATATGCCGGTCGAAGGGAATCTCCATAAGCACCTCTATTTTCTCCCGTCGGGCATAATCAGTTACGGCCTGGTTTCCCATGTCTGCTCTGTTTATCACAAGCCCGAAAGGGATGCCGAGAATCCTTACCGCCCCCACCGCAAGCATGAGATCGTGAAGCCCGAATGGCGTGGGTTCTGTAACAAGCACCACAAAGTCAGCCCCCTTCATTGAAGTTACGACCGGGCAAGAGGTCCCCGGAGGGGCATCAATTATGGTAACGCCCGAAGGCTTTGTGTATTCACGAACCTTTCTTATCAAGGGCGGCGCCATTGCCTCGCCGATCCGGAGTTTTCCATGCACAAGCTCAATGCCGTAAGCACTGCCCTTCTCAATTATACCCAGTTCCCGCCCTGTTTCCGTTATGGCCTTTTCCGGGCATACCGCCATGCAGCCGCCGCAGCTATGGCAGAGCTGCTCAAAGGTTAGAACCGTCTCTGCTATGACTACTATTGCCTTAAACTGGCATATCTCAGCGCAGGCGCCGCAGCGGTTGCACTTGGTCTCATCTACCACAGGAACCGGGGTATAGACTGTTATCTTCTCTTCAAAGGCGGGCTTAATGAAAAGATGCGCGTTAGGCTCTTCCACATCACAGTCAAGCAACTGCACATCGCCTTCAATTGAAAGTGCCAGATTCGTTGCGACAGTTGTCTTTCCCGTGCCACCCTTCCCGCTTGCAATACTTATGATCATCTTTCGATTATGCCTCCGCTTCCTTTCTCTGGCGCAGCATATAATCATGCAATGCCTCCTGAAGAGAGGTAGCAGCAAGGAGAGCGCAATGCTTCTCAGCTTCCGGCAGCCCATCCAGGCAGGATTCAATGGCATCAGCGGTTATATCAAGGAGTTCTTCCGGGCCCTTTCCGAAGGCCATCTCCGCTGCTACGGAACCACAGGCGGTCGTAGATCCGCATCCGTCCGTCATAAAGGCGGCTTTACTTACTCTCTCACTTTCAA
>Ga0210016_1002962_pt1 | contig 15208 bp, 14 predicted proteins | sample CryGeyCG2014_300_FD_185454 | JGI IMG/M metagenome (GOLD analysis project Ga0210016, IMG submission 185454) | Groundwater microbial communities from aquifer - Crystal Geyser CG02_land_8/20/14_3.00 (SPAdes) (version 2) | ecosystem: Environmental > Aquatic > Deep subsurface > Groundwater | place... | reverse complement strand
TTTTTATTAAGTATAAATTTGTAAAGTCCTTTTATTTCGAAGCCACTGAAAACTACAATCAACAATGTAGTGGTTAAAATTAAAGGCCACACTTTTTTTGTTATTCCTATTTCTTTTAAAAATAAAAGAATAAGAATCCCACCTATAATAATACCACTCGTGTTTATAAATATACTCAAGCCTATCAGTATGCCAATAATTATGGCATATTTTAATTTTGCAAAAGCATCTCTTTCTTTTATTAGACTTATGAGCATGACTGAAAAAAAAGATAGGAAAGTTAGAATAATTTCCTTGGAATTGAAAACGATTGTAAATGCTACAACATAATAGCAACTGACAAACGCCAGAACACCAATTAATGCTCTGGCTTTGTTTTTTTTCAAAAAATAATAAAGAGCAAAGATTGAAAGAAGAAAATAATAAAAATAAATAAATCTTACAGAAAAATATTCAAATTCAGATATTATTTTATCTTTGAAGAAAAATGAGTATAAGATTGGCAATGCTGGTCGCACAGCCGTATTCATTATGAAAGATTGTTCGGGAGGAGCAATTATATTATTATTAAATTCAGAAAAAGGCACCCTTGTTTCGAGGCGATCAAGAGACCTGTCATAACTATAAACATAGCCTTGTCTAAGATAGATAAAATTGTCAATCCAAGTGTTTGGGTAAATAATTCCCCTTACAAATGAAAATAAAACAATAGATAATATAAAAATTACAATGATTTTTGAAAAGACATTTATTTTTTTTATTTTATTTAATATTAAAAAAGTAATCTTTTTAATATTCATACTAAAAAGAATTTTAATTTGCTTTAAAAATATTAATAATAAGATAACAAAGATGGAATATATTATAAATACATAAAACCTCCATTCTTTTCCTGGAAAAAACAAATAAAGATAATAAAGAAGAAGTGAAATTAAAAGGGGAGATATTCCATAGCCCAAAAGAAAGGATAATTTAGTATCAAAACTTTCCCTGAGTAGGTGTTTTATAACAAGGCTCAGTATAAGTCCTGAAATTATATATACAAACAGAAAATTTAATATATCCATCATAATTCTTCAAACATTAAAAAAACTCTTTATTTACTAAATAAGCTATATAGACTATACTTTATAGTATAATTCATTCTTGAATCAATGTAAAATATGCTAGCCCCAATCACTCTGTTTGTTTATAATCGACCATTTCATACCAGAAAAACACTGGAAAGTCTTGAAAAAAATACTCTAGCGAAAGAGTCAGAACTTTTTGTTTTTGCCGATGGTCCAAAAGAAAATGCATCCAAGGAGCAATTGGAAAAAATTATCGAGACGCGAAAAATAATTCAAGAAAGAAATTGGTGTGGAAAAGTACATATTTTTGAAAAAGAAAAAAATGTTGGCTTGGCAAAATCAGTGATAGCTGGAGTATCTGAAATTATTGATAAATATGGAAAAATAATTGTGCTGGAAGACGATCTTTTACTTTCGGTGAATTTTTTGCAATATATGAATGATGGATTGGATAAATATGAGAAAGAAGAAAAGGTTATGCAAATTGCCGGATATATGTATCCGGTTGACATTAAAATTGACAACGATGCATTTTTTCTTCCATTTACAACTTCTTGGGGGTGGGCAACTTGGAAAAGAGTTTGGGATAATTTTGATAAAAACGATAATGGACTAGAAAAATTAGAAAATGATCGAAAGTTGCGATATAAATTTAATTTAGACGGATCATATCCGTATTATAAAATGCTCAAAAATCAAGTTGAGAAAGATATCGATTCCTGGGCGATAAGATTCTATCTGACTATTTTTATGCGAAATGGGTTGGTATTATTTCCTAGAAGAACATTAGTAAATAATATTGGTATGGATGGAAGCGGGGTGCATTGTAAGATTGCAATAAAACAAGATATCATTATTGATAATTTTTCAGTGAAAAATTTCGATGATATAGCTGTCCGTTCAGAAGCAAAAAAAGAAGTCTATGCTTTTTTAAAAAAGCAGATGAATATTATAAGAAGGGGCTTGAGATTTATAAGGCAAATACTAAGTTGATAATATTTCTTGAATCTTTTTAGAAATTTTTTCTATATTAAAATATTCATTTACCATATTCATTGAATTTACTTTTAATTTTTCTGGATTAATATCGTCTGATAAGATAAATTTTATTTTTTCAGATATGTTATTTTTATCCTCCAAACTCAATTCAAATCCGGCTGCATATTTTTCAATCTCTGGAACATTGCAATTTTTTGAAATTATTTGCGGAATACCAAGCGCGGCGACTTCCAAAACTGTTATTGGCAAGCCTTCGTTTCGGGATGTAAAAAGAAAAATATTGCAAGACTTTATTGTTTCCAGTTTTTCTTTTCCTTTTAATATTCCGGTGAAAATTACATTTTTTTCTAAACCCAGTTTTTTAATTTGGCTTTCTAGCTTTTTCTTTTCTCCTTCGTCTGGTCCGATTACCAGATAGGTAAAGTCTAGTTTATTTTTTAATTGAGCTAGAATTTCTAGTGAAATATCGATACCTTTTATATATTGAATTCGACCAATGTAGCCGATAATTTTATTTTCTTTTGGAATGCTGTATTTTTCATGTAAATTTATTTTTTCAATATTTTCAAATTCTTCTATTTTCAAGCCATTCGGAATTATTATTATTTTATTTTCCAAATTGCTGTCAATCAAAGTGATTTCCTTTTTTTCATTTTCCGTAAGAGCAATGATATTTTTAGAATTTTTCAAAACGCCCTTGAATAATTCCAGAAATATTTTTTTAATTATTTTAAATCTGGCTTCTTGGCGGATAGGGGAGAGTGTACCGTGAGGCTGGATTATAAAAGGTATTTTATATTTTTTACAAAAATGAGCAATTATAATATTTTGCAGAGTAAAGAAATCATGGCAATAGACAATGTCAAAGCTTTTCAGATTTTTTTTTATCCAACTATAAAATCCCATTGGCAAATAACCATTGCAATTTTTTGCCAACCAATTACTGATATTTCTAAAGCGAATGATTTTTATACCATCAATATTTTCTTTTAATTCAAGAATTCTATTTTTTTCATCCAAAGCATCAGTGGTGACTACTGTTATTTCGTGATCACTTTTCATTAATTCTTTGGATAAATCAAAACAAACCTTGACTGGTCCGCCATAACTATAAGCTGGGATGAAATATGGAATAATTTGGAGTATTTTCATTTTGATTTTACAAATGAATATTCTTCTCTTGAAGATGAAATTGCAAAAATTTTATAGTCCGCATTGTTTAATTGTTCTATAGTTTTTTTTGTTTCTCGAGGTGATATTTTTGGAAATCTATGATGAAATTCAACTAGTATTTGATCAATATTTATATTACTTTTTAGTATGTTATCAATTGCTCGATACTCTGATCCCTCGATATCCATTTTTAAAATATCAATTTTCAAATGTCCCAAATCTTGCATAATTGTTTTAAGTTGAGCAACTTTTATTTGTACAGGAATGGCGTTGCTATTTTTCGAAACAATACTATAAGAAACATGGTGAGGATTTTGCGGAGGGAACATTTCAATAATGTCATCTTTTGCATCTAATCCAATTTCAAAATACCTCAAATTTTTCGGAAGAGTTTGTTTTTTTAGCCAGGATATTGATTTTGGCGTTGGGTCAAAAGCAAAAACTTTACAGTCAAATTTTTTTATCAAATCCGTATCAAATGAAATATCTTGTCCGATTCCAAAAGAGTAAACGATACTATCCTTGGTCACATTTTTTGGATGGATAAGCCAACTTCCATATTCTTTTGTTCCGATCAATTCAGTCGGAATTTTTTTTTGACGAAAATAAAAAACTTCTCTTCCTAATAATAATTTAGTAAAAAATTTTAGAAAACGAAAAGTTTTTTTTAATTTAGTTTCAAAAAAATGACACATTTTATTTGAGAAAAATAAAAAAATATAAATAGTAGTTATTTTATAATAATTCACCTTATGCAAAAAAATCGAAAGGGGATGATCAGCACCGAATTTTTTGGCGAGGCGGAGTTCGTCTTGAAATTGTTTTTTGTTGACACCGCCATTTTATAATAGCAAAGCTAAAATCAAATGGCAAACTAGCAATTGTGCGATAAATATCCAAAAAAGCACTATTTTGGGTATCGGGACTACCCATAATTGACAAATTTTGAGTATTATGCTAATATTTAGCCATAAAATGTCTAATAGTAAAAATATATGAAAATTGCAAGAATCTACGATGAAATCGAAAAAATGCTTGAACCCAATCAAGTATTGGTTATTTATGGTCCTCGCCAAGTAGGAAAAACGACTTTAGTGAAGAATTTTCTAGCCCGCACTCAGCTTAAATGGCGCTATGAAAATGGAGATAATACTCGCATTCAAGAATTGGGATCGGCTGATTTTGAAACGATAAAAGAATTTACCAAAGGTTATGATGTTATCGCTTTCGATGAAGCTCAGCGTATTCCTAATATAGGTATGGTGCTTAAAATAATTGTGGATAATATTCCCGGTATCCGTCTTATCGCTACTGGATCTTCATCTTTTGAACTAGCTGGTCAAATAGGCGAACCCCTCACAGGCAGAAAACAAACTCTTTCACTTTTTCCAATTTCTCAACTTGAACTCAAAAAAACCTTGAACAATTTTGATCTAAGGGAAAAGTTGGAACAACAATTAATTTATGGAAATTATCCCAAGGTAATGACTAGGGCGACCAACGATCTTAAGAGTAAAATGGCTGAAGAAATAGCTCATTCCTATTTACTCAAGGATATTTTGGAATTAGAAAAAGTAAAAAGCTCAAAAATTCTCCTAGATCTTTTGCGTCTGCTTGCTTTCCAAATTGGGAATGAAGTCTCACTTTCAGAACTTGCACAAAAGGTTGGTATTAACACGAAAACCGTGGCACGTTATCTCGATCTTTTTGAAAAATCATTTGTCCTTTTGAATGTACGTGGATATAGCGGAAATTTGTGCGATGAGATAACGCAAAAAAGCAAATATTATTTTTATGATAATGGTATTCGTAATGCCATCATTGCGAATTTTAATGAGTTGCCACTCAGAAATGACATCGGCGCTCTTTGGGAAAATTTTGTTTTTATGGAACGATTGAAAAAACGCTCCTATGAGGGTATATCTGCCAATGTTTATTTCTGGAGAACCTGGCAACAGCAAGAAGTTGATATTGTCGAAGAAAGAGAGGGAAAACTTTTTGGATATGAAATAAAATATTCCGATAAAAATGCTAAAACTCCATCTCAATGGAAGGAAAATTATCCGACTGCTTCTTTTGAAGTGATAACTAAGGAAAATTATCTTGATTTTGTAGCCTAATAAGATAGCGATTGAAGTAAATTCAAGATTCGATAAATCCCCGTTATTTTATAATAATTAATTTTATGCAAAAAAATCGAAAGGGGATGACCAGCACCGAATTTTTTGGCCAAGCGAAGCTCATCTTGAAATTGTTTTTTGTTGACACCGCCACTCTTGCTGGTTGAATAATAGCGGAAATTAAAATCAAATGACAAAATCGTAAATTTGGAATTATTCTTCAAAATAAAACATTCTTGGATTATTATTTTTATCAAAAATAATTTTTAAATTTTCATTAAAGTAAGGCGTTGATAACAGTGGTCCATCGGAGCACTGATCTCCTTTTTTGGGGGTGCTAATAATTATTCCTTCTTTGGTTTTTCTTTCGATAAAGGTTATATCCTTAACCTTACTTGTATTACTTATTTCTTTTAAACTGATATTATTTTGATACAAAAAAACCAAAAAAATAGCAAAACATATAAATTTTAAGAAGTATTTTATACTTTTTTCTTTGTCAATAAAATTATATATGCCATAGCTTACCAATGTTCCAAAAAAAGAAAATAGATAGCCATAGCCAAATCGCGGGTCTGGTGCTGTGAAAAACCAAAATAAACAGCCTGATAGTGATAAAAAAGAGACGATTAAAAAAATATCCAAATCTCTTCTTTTTTTAAAGATAAAACAAAATAGTGCTATTAGAAATCCAAAAATGGCCATGCACACTAATATTTTATCATTAGTAATATTATTAAACCATGGGATTAGCCAATCCCAATTACCCAAAACATCATTTGGATTAAGACCGGGTTTTCTTGCCCAACTTCTTACCCAATTAGCATTGCTGACGGCACTTTTTATTGGGACACTCCATTTTAAATTAACATAGCTGATAGCTGATGGAAAAGCTATGTAACCAGAAGAAACAAGGTTTCTTATTAGATAGGGCAATCCCATGATTAACAAGATAATAAAAGTAAAAATATATTGAATGTAATTTAAATTTTTAGGAATTATTTCTTTTGTTCTGGTCGATATTTTTTTGAAAATAAAAAATAGAATAAGAATTAAAAAAAATCCTAGAAAATAGGGAATTGCTGATAATTTTATAGTGACGATATAAAAAGAAATTATAAGTGAAATAAAAAGACAATCAGCATTTTTTGTTTCAAAAGATTTGATTAGTAAAAAAGTGACAAATAAAGTTAGTAACATAACGGGCACATCTGGATACAAAGAAGAAGCAAGGCCTACGAGATAGTAGAACCAGGGGATGAATGTTGTTAGAGCAAAAGCAGTCGAGAAGTGTAATCTATTGTCTTTCATTATTCGTGATAGAGTAGCAAAAATAAAAGTTCCATAGAAAAATGATACAATTGCATTTATAATGAAAAATGGTGAATTAGTAATGAGCCTTAGGGGATAAATAATTGAGGCATCGATAAACCAAGAACTATTAAATCCAAATCTGGTGTGGAGATTTGCAAGCCCAAATGGCAAGGCAAGATTTGAAATCCAATTAACCATAGGCAGATGATATAGTAAAGTATCATAGCCTTTTAGATTCTTAAGGGATAATAGGCAACTATAAATAAATAAAAGAAAGAAAATTAAAAAATGCATCCAAGTATAAGAAGCGATTATATTTTTTCGATAGCTAATAAAAAGTATTATTCCCAAAAGTAAAATAACTAGTGAAAAATAATAATTTAGTGGAATGAAAAAATTAAATATAGTTCCTATGATAGAAATTACTATTAAACCTAAAATTCCGTAATATAAAATTTTAAATTCAGGGGTTATTTCAAAATCCTCGAGATATCTTTTAATGAGAACACTCACAAAACAACCAAAGCCCAAAAGTGCAATTACCCAAATTAAAAAAGAAAAAACTACAAATAGTTGAATCATAAAAATTTATTTTTTAGCATATAAAAAATTGTTCATAAAAATTTGAAAATACTTATGTCTAATTTGTGAAAAGCCAACTTCTCGACACATATCCGAAAGTATTTTTTTATTGAAATAATTTTTATGATCTCTTATCTCATTTTCACTGACAAGGTGTAATTTGAAGGATAAAAATTCCAAAACTGGCTTAGCATAAATACTTGGAGTTGTTAGCAGGAGTATTCCGCCTGGTTTCAAAACTCGAAATATTTCTTTGAATGCAAATTTTGGATCTTGCAAATGCTCAAGATTGGCTAGTGATATAACTACATCAAAAATATTATCATCAAAAGGAAGCTTATTATTTAAATTATGTTCAGCTAAGGTGGTATTATTTAAATGGAGTTCCTTGTTGATTGAAATATCAAGACCAAAACAATGACAATTTTTGTTAGATATTTTTCTTATAAAATTAGCATTGTATCCACAGCCTAAATCTAATATTTTTGAATTTTGGGGAATATGTTCAATTATTTTATTAAATCTTAATGTGCTTAGGATGCCTTCCAGAAGCGGCTCTTTTTCTTCGCAATGTGCTTTTTTTCTGTTCATTTATTTTTTCTTAAAAAATTCTAATTTATTAAATACAAGTTTATCGTAACCAAAAAAATTCATCAGGATAACAAGCACTATTCCAATTACAACATTCAATCTATAATCCATACCATTTTTATCAAATAAATAAAAAGCCAAGATACGCACAATAATTGAAATTATTGATACAAAATAGAACATGAGTAATTTTTGAAAAATATCCATTCGAGACTTGAATTTATATCGCCATGTTATAGTTGCATGTAAAATAAATGCTAAAAACAACCCAATAATAACACTAATTAGATTGGCAATATTTTTTAAATATTCCGTATTGAAAGATAAAAAATCAACTAAAAAAATGATTATTAAAAATTGTGATAATGCAATTAACGCCCCGCTTATTGTGTATTTACAAAAATGAGAAAATCCGGATGTATTATACTTAAAAATACACCAAAAGGCTCGCAATCCGTCTTTCCAGCCAATTTTCTTCCCTTCATCGTAGGTTCTTCCATAATAAGATATTCCGACTTCATAAACTCTTATATTTTTAGTTCTTGAGAGTTCTCCGATTTTAGCTGTAATTTCAGGTTCAAAACCAAATCTATTTTCTTCGATATCAATTTGATCAAGTATGCTTTTTCTAAAAACCTTATAGCATGTTTCTATATCAGTTAAATTTAAATCAGAAAAAGCATTGGAAAGGAAGGTTAAAAACTTATTCATCATTGTATGCCAAAAATACAAAATACGATGAGAATCACCACCGACAAAACGAGAACCAAAAACTACATCTGCTTTATTATCTAGGATTGGTTTTAGTAATTTTGGATATTCACGAGGATCATATTCTAGGTCAGCATCTTGGATAATTATAATATCTCCTGTAGTCTGTTTGAAGCCAGTATTGAGTGCTCCTCCTTTTCCAGTGTTTATCTTATGATAAAAAACCTTAATCTCATTATCATTGATATTTCTCAGTATGTCTCTCGTCCCATCTTTTGAGTGGTCATCTACTAAGACAATCTCTCTTTCTGCTATTTGTTCTGGTAATACTACGGATTTTACAATCTTGATAATTTCTAAAATAGTATTCTTTTCATTATAGACTGGAATAACAATTGATAATTTCATAAATTTACTTATTTATTTAGATTTCTAAAATATTCTATTGTTTTTATTAAACCTTCTTCCAATTTTATTTTTGGCTCCCAATTCAATTCTTTTTTTGCTAAGGATATATCTGGCTTTCTTTTTCTTGGATCATCCTGAGGCAATTTTTTGAAAATTATTTTACTTTTACTTTCAGGAATCATTTCCAAAACTTTTTCTGCCAATTCTTTTATAGTAAATTCCACGGGATTGCCGAGATTAACAGGACCGACAAATCTCTTGGAGCTTTTCATCATCGCTAACATTCCACAAATCAAATCATCAACATATTGAAAACTGCGAGTTTGAGAACCATCGCCATAAATTGTGATATTCTTGTTATGCAAAGCCTGCATAATGAAATTTGAAACCACTCGTCCATCATTGGGATGCATATTGGGTCCATAGGTATTGAAAATGCGAATCACTTTGATATCAAGCTTGTGCTGGCGATGATAATCAAAGAAAAGTGTCTCGGCGCATCTTTTACCTTCATCATAACAAGAGCGAATTCCAATTGGATTAACTCTGCCCCAATAATTTTCTGGCTGAGGATGCACTTCTGGGTCGCCATAAACTTCACTGGTTGAAGCTTGCAAAATCCTCGCTCTTGTTCGTTTAGCCAATCCCAACATGTTAATTGCACCGTGTACGGAGGTCTTTGTAGTTTGCACTGGATCAAATTGGTAATGAATAGGTGAGGCAGGACAAGCTAAATTATATATCTGATCTACTTCCACATATAGTGGAAAAGTAATGTCATGACGCAAAAATTCAAACTTTTTATTCTCCGTCAACTCAAGAATATTATTCTTATTACCAGTGAATAAATTATCCACGCATAAGACTTCATGATCGTCTTTAAGCAATCTTTTGCATAAATGAGATCCGATAAATCCTGCTCCGCCCGTTACTAATATTTTCATAATTTTATTTTATTTAAAAACCAATAAATTATAGTTATTTTATAATAATTAATTTTATGCAAAAAAATCGAAAGGGGATGACCAGCACCGAATTTTTTGGCCAAGCGAAGTTCATCTTGAAATTGTTTTTTGTTGACACCGCCACTCTTGCTGGTTGAATAATAGCGGAAATTTGCCAAATAGTCATCTATCAAACCAGCCGAGTAAAGTTTTCCCATTCTAAGCCAAAATTCATAATCCATACAATAATGCTCGTTTTCGTTCAAAAAACCCAACTCGGCGTGAATTTCGCGCTTCCAGAAGACGGCAGGCTGGGAAATAAAATTCTCACTAAGTAATTTTGAATAACTATAATTTTTCAACAATAAATTTTTATACCAAGTGATTGGTTTTCGAATTTCTTGATCAATCTCATTGATTATTTTGCATTTTCCGTATGCCCATTTAGCATCTTGATTTTTCTTGAAATAATCGGCCACTTTTTGCAAAGTTTCTGGCTCGTAAGTATCATCAGAATTAATGTAAGCGACAATGTCGCCTGTGGCAATTTTCAAGCCTTTGTTAATTGCATCGGATTGTCCGCGGTCTTTTTCACTTTTCCAAATAATGTGATCAGAATATTTTTTGAGAATTTCTACTGTACCATCAGTTGATCCGCCATCCATCACGATATATTCCAAATCCGGATAATTTTGCGCCAACACACTTTGAATTGTTCGTTCAATAAACTCAGCTTGATTATATGACGGAGTGATGATGGAAATTTTCATATGTTTTAATAATACCAAATTTAAAATGAAATGGCAAAATTAGGTTATTGACAATATAATGCAAGTACGGTATAATCAAAATGCAATTTAATTATAGTCTAATTTAATCAAATATGATAAAAATACAAGATTTAGCCTTAAAAAATCCATGGTGGAGCGATAATCAGCATAAAATTGAGGAAATAGCTTGGGTAAAGAGAGAACTTTATGACGAAGTTATTTCTAATCTGGAGCATTCCTTGATTCTAAATATCATTGGCTTAAGACGAGTTGGAAAAAGCACAATTTTAAAGCAAGTTATTGGATTGCTTTTGTCGCAAAATAAAAATCCAAAAAATATTTTCTATTTTCTTTTTGACTATTCCAGCCAAATAAAAAAAGCAGAATTCTTAGAAGAAGTTCTCTCTGTTTATTTTAGAGATGTTTTGAATAATCCTAATCTTTCTTTTGGCGAAACAGTATATGTTTTTCTTGATGAAATTCAATATATCGAAGACTGGCAAGCAGTGTTGAAAAAATTTTATGACCTATCGGGTAAAAAAATAAAGTTTATTGTTACAGGATCGCAAAGCGTTTTACTTAAGGGTAAATATAACGAGAGCTTGGCTGGCAGAATTTTTGATTTTTATCTGTCGCCACTATCATTTCGCGAATTTTTAACAATAAATTATAAGAAAGTTAAAATTTTTCAAAAATTTGATTTATTTGCTTTGCCAAAGATATTTAGTGAGCTTGGCATATACGAGGCTAATTTTGGAATGGATATTGCAAAAAGAAGTCGAGAATATATAACAGTTGGACAATTTCCTGAAACGCGAAATATCTCAAGTATTGAAAAAAAACACGAATATATTTCAGAATCAGTCATCGGCAAGGTTCTAGATGACTGTGTCCGTATTTTTAAGGTGGAAAAAACTGATGAGCTCAAATTGATTGCCTATCAACTCATAAATAATGCCGGTTCAATATTTGAGCTTAAGAATATTGGCAGGGAAGTCGGAGTGTCATTTTTGACTCTTGAAAAATATATCAAATATCTCAAAGAAGCATATCTTGTGGAAGTTATTTATAAGTATCACAAAAGTCTTATCAAGAGAGGTAGAATTTTGAAAAAGATATATACGCCCTGCGTGAATTTTGTTTGTGCACTAAATCATTTTAATGCTAGTCATGTCGATGAAGTCCCGCAAGCTTTCGGAAAAATTATTGAGAATTCCGTGTATAATATTTTAAATCAAAAATATAAAGGTAATAAAATTGTAAATACTCTAAGTTTTTGGCGTCAAGGTAAAAAGGAAATTGATTTTTTAGTAAATGAAAAAAACAGAAAATTGCCAATAGAGGTTAAATTTTCAAATAAAGTTACTTTAAAAGATGTAGTATTTTTGGCCGATTATACAAAAAAATATAAATTAGAATTTGGAATCGTTGTGACAAAAAACGAATTTAATCGTCAAGAAATAAATGGAAAAACAATATACTACATTCCATATTATCTGATCTTATTGATGATATAAAGGTGTTACTTATCGTTTGTTATTCTAGACATGTCTTTTCTGGCGATTTTAATTAGGCTACGAAATTCAGAAATTTTCATATATTCTAAGAGAAGTACTATTTTGGTGTTGGGACTACTCATTAGGTCATAATATAAGGATATTGACAAGATGGAATTAGTTTGATACAATTCTTTTATTGATATAATAATATTATTAAAAGAAATGAATATTTTTGAATTCAAGAAAAAAGTTAAGGAATTACCGTATTTTGAAACCAAGGAACTACGGTTGATTTTGGGCTCTGATTTTACTAGTACAACGCTTGTTAATCTTAAAAATTGGGTCAATAAGAATTATCTAATCATGCTCAGGAGGGGATTATATGCAATCGCTGAAGAGCTTGATGATGTTGATTTGATGGCTTTTGCCACAAAAATTTATCAACCCTCTTATGTTAGTATGGAAATGGCTTTGAGTTTTTATGGAATTATCCCAGAGGCTGTTTTTACAGTAACTTCAGTAACAACAAGAAAAACAAAAGAATTTAGAACAGTAAAAGGAAATTTTAGTTATCAAAAAATTAAAAAAGTTGCTTTTGGCGGATATGAAACAAAAAAGATTGGGAAAATTTCTTTCAATCTAGCTTTGCCTGAAAAAGCGATTGTGGATTTTTTATATTTAAATCGCAACATTCTAAATGGTCAAGCGGAACAATTTTCCGAGTATCGCTTTAATGAAGATTTTAAATACGATGCAAAAAAAATGCTTGATTTCGCCAAGGCATTTCAAAATAAAAAAGTATTGTTTTTAACTAATAATTTCATCAAACATTATGCTTCCTAGTAAAGAATTTTTCAAGAAATACGCACAGGAGAGAAATATTCCATGGCAAGATCGAAATATTTTACTTGAATATTTGCAAACTCAAATTCTCAAGGCTCTTTCTTTGAGTAAATTTAATGACAGTCTTTCATTTCTAGGCGGTACATGCCTTCGTTTCGCGCATGGGATTGATCGTTTTTCAGAAGATTTAGATTTTGATTTAATAAAGAAGGAAGGATTTGATTTGGAAAAATTGGCTAAGGATATTAGTGAGAAACTTGAATTGCAGGGTTTTCAGGTTGATACGCGAACAAAAATTACAGAAAATATCTATGTTGTGTTTTTCAAGTTTAAAAATGTTTTGCAAGATTTTGGACTTAATGTTTCCAAAAATGAGAAAGTTTTGGTTAAATTTGAAATTGATTTTAACCCATATAAAAATATCAAAACAGAAACAAAATTTGCGGATAGTTTCAATGAAAGATTTCCAATGCTGGTTAATTCATTAGAAACTCTTTTTGCACAAAAAGTTGTTGCGATTATTTTTCGTCCATATCAAAAAGGCAGAGACTTTTATGATTTAGTATGGTTTTTGAGTCAAAGTAAGATTGAACCAAACTACGAAATTTTTAAGGAAAAAGGTATTGCGATTGGCAAAAGAATGGAGTTGATTGAATTTTTGAAAGAGCAAGCCCTGAAAAGTGATTTGCCTATGGCAGTGAAGGATGTTGAAAGATTCTTATTCTATCCAGAGCAGGCAAAATGGATCTTAAAGCTTCCAGAATATTTAAAAAGTTTTGAAAAATAAAAAGTCAAACATTAGCCTTATCAATCGTTTATTTTTTTGATTGCATCTTTTCTAGTCAAGATAGAAATTTGTTGTTCTAGGTGTTCGATGGCGTTCATTAGTTTGAAGATGATGAGGAAAATCAAAATGAAGCCGACCAAGATTATGGCGTTGATGTTGCCTTCAATCCCAATAAATTTTGCCAAACTGGTGCTGGCTTTGGGATAGATGACAATTGCAATCATTCCGCCCCAGACAATTAGACGGATAAGAAGTTTCAAGAAAGACTGATTTTTTTGTTTTTTGAAATATCGATCCAGACCTTGATAAATCATCAAAGAAGCAACAATAATGACGGCGATTTGATACAAATGAATTTTCATAAAGTTAATCTTAAGATTTATTTTTAATTACTTTCCAATGCCCGCCCTTATCTGGACCGACTCGCTCTATATAACCGCTCTTTTTTAATGTTTTCAAATTCCACTCAATCCCACGCCTACTTAGATTAGTTTTCTCTGAAAGCTCATCTTGTGTGATGGTTGGATTTTTCTGCAAAAGAGTGAGTATTTTCTCCACAGTTTTCTCCACAGTTTTCTCCACAGTTTTCTCCACAGTTTTCTCAAAAACTCTTTCGCCTAAAATATTCACATCAATACCGCCAGAAATTTCTTTTATTTCTGGTTTTGGAAGATCATACTTTATGATTTCATCAATAGCTCTGCTTACCCCACTGCCATATTTTTCGATCAAACCAACTTCTTTGAAGATTTCAGCAATTTTGAGATTTCTTGGTGTTGATTTCTCTGAGCCGGAATATAGATCTTCGATTGAAATGTTGGGTGGTAGTTTTCCTATATTCCAAATAACAAGTCTATTTTGATAAACTCTAAACTGCGAATGCACTCCACTTCTATAATCACGATGAATTATAGCATTAACGACAAACTCTCGCACAGCGGACAGCGGATATTGCCAATGCTCATCGCGTTGGGGTTTTCCTGTGATAATGTATTCTTTTGTTATATGCGACATTATAAAATCCATCACGGCGTCAACCTCGCTCAATAGATCAGTTTTTATCGTGAGTGATTTTTTTATCACCGTATCAGTTTGAAAGAGTCCGATTTGAATCTCGGAATAAAAAAGAGGTTTTTTGGAAAATAATAGGAGAGCTGCATTAGTTATTTCTTCACCTAAAATTAGATCATATTTTCGCAAAAATACTAAAGGATCTTCAGTAATTTTTATGTCCCTATTTTTATTAATTCTAACGATTAGTTTATTGACCTTATCAAAATCTAAATCGTTTAAGCTTGCCTTGTCATCAATAAACATATCCCAGCTTCTATTTCTTGCTCGAAGATAAATATTGGCAATTTCATCAATTAACATTAGGTGGTTGCTGTTTTTTACTC
>Ga0210016_1002955_pt1 | contig 15237 bp, 15 predicted proteins | sample CryGeyCG2014_300_FD_185454 | JGI IMG/M metagenome (GOLD analysis project Ga0210016, IMG submission 185454) | Groundwater microbial communities from aquifer - Crystal Geyser CG02_land_8/20/14_3.00 (SPAdes) (version 2) | ecosystem: Environmental > Aquatic > Deep subsurface > Groundwater | place... | reverse complement strand
ACGAGGTGCGCAAACTGGCGGAAAACACCAAGAACGCGTCCGAGTCGATCGGGCGCATCATGCAAATGCTGCAGGACGAGGCGGCCAAGATGCTGACCGATTCGGTGCAGATGCACGAAATCGCCAATTCTTCGCAAAGCGTGATCGCCAAGCTGGAACAGAAGTTCGGCCGGTTCTATGAATCCGCCGTGACCACCCTGAGCGGCACGCGCTATGCGCAGGATTTGAGCTTCGCCTCGCTGGTCAAGGTCGATCACATGATCTACAAACAGCGCGCCTACGTGCTGGTCAACGACAGCACGAAAGATGAATTCAAGAAAGCGGTCGGCGTCGATCACCACAATTGCCGCCTCGGCAAATGGTACGAAGGGCCGGCGAAAGAGGTGTTCGGGGCGATGCCCTCCTACCGCCAGTTGCTGCAGCCGCATAGCCAAGTGCACGAGGCGGCGCACCGCATGCTGGTGCTGCTCGAGCAGGGATGGGAGACCAACGAAAAGATACAGGACCAGATCTTCGCCGCATTGCAGGAAGCCGAAGCCAGCAGCCAGGGCGTGATGCAGGTGATCGACCGCGTGATGGCCGAGAAACATCCGGAATTCAGCACAACGAATTGAACCCGGATTGTTCAATTAAGACCCGAGAAATCCTGTGGGAGCGCAATTTATTGCGCGATCACTTTCGACAATAGCCCGATAAATCGGGCTCCCACACGCAGATGGATTATCCCGGAAAAAAACCGTCCCACCAGAAGTGGTGCGGCCTTTACCGTTTCCCGTATTCGCCGGCGACCACACGGTCGCGACCGCCGCGCTTCGCCTGATACAACGCCGCATCGGCTGACGCGATCAGGGTCTCGATCGAATGCTTGTCGTCCGGCAACACGGACACCACCCCGCAACTGACCGACACAAACTTGCTGTCGGTGGCGTAATGAACGACCTTTAGATCGCCGATCATCTGGCGGACCCGTTCGGCCATCCATAGCGCGCCATCCAGATCGGTCTCGCCCAGCACCAGCATGAACTCTTCACCGCCATAGCGCGCCGCCAGGTCGCTGGCGCGCGGCGCGGCACGCGCGATCTGCGCTGCCACCTGCTGGAGGCAGTCATCCCCGGCCTGATGGCCGTATTTGTCGTTGAACAGCTTGAAATAATCAATGTCGAGCATCACCAGCGACAGGGGCTTTTCCATGCGCTGGCAACGCCGCCATTCGCGCGACAGAAAATCGTCCAGCGCGCGGCGGTTGGCGATGCCGGTCAGCGCATCGGTGGTTGAGAGTCGTTGCAGTTCGGCATTCGCCGCATCCAGCTTATGCGTGACCTCGACCAGATTGCGCTGCATCCCGACCAGGCGCTGCATGGCGCGCACTTTGGCGTGGAACACTGTTTCACTCACCGGTTTCACCAGATAGTCGTCGCCGCCGGCGGCAATGCCGCGTGCCAGATCCTCATCGCTGTTCATCGCCGTCAGAAAAATGATGGCCGTCCACTCTTCCCCCTGCTCGGCCTTGCGGATTTTGCTTGCCACTTCGAAGCCGTCGATGTCGGGCAGTCTCGCATCCAGCAACACGATGTCGGGATGCTCGCGGCGAAAAGTGCGCAGGGCCTGGGTGCCGGTTTCCGCGACCAGGGGATTTTCCACGCCCATGCCGGCGAGATAACCGGTCAGCACCTTGACGGTCACTTTACTGTCTTCCACCACGAGTATTTTGAGGGGGCTTGCTTGCGCTTTCATTCTTCAGTTCCGTTGGTTGATGGTTGCAGGGTAGTGCGCGCCAGACACAAGTCCTGCCAGGCGCGGGCTTTTTCCGCCGGGCTGCGCAGGAGGTAGGCGGGATGATAAGTCACAATGAGAGGAATCCCGGTGTAGGCATGCAGGCTGCCGCGCAGTGAACCGAGCGTGGCTTCGCGCCCGAGCAGGGCCGTCGCGGCGGTCTTGCCCAGCGCGACGATGAGTTTCGGTTTGATCAGCGCAATCTGTTGTTGCAGATAAGGCAGGCAAGTGGCGATCTCGTCCGCTGCCGGCGTGCGGTTGGCCGGCGGGCGGCATTTGACGACATTGGCGATATACACGTTGTCGCCGCGTTTCAACTTGATCGCCGCCAGCATGTTGTCGAGCAGCTTGCCCGCCTGCCCCACGAACGGCTCTCCCTGCGCATCTTCGTCCGCGCCCGGACCTTCGCCGACGAACAGCCAATCCGCCTGTTCGTCGCCCACGCCGAACACGGTCTGCGTGCAGCCCGCGCGCAGTGCGCAGGCGGTGCAGTCGCGCACCTGCTGTTTGAGGGTTGCCCAGTCACCAGCTACTTGTCGGACTGAAGTCTGACCTACCAACCCCGCCGCATCCTGTGGGTCGGGTTTCAACCCGACAGGCCGCGCCAATTTCCCGGACTGCGTCGGACTGAAGTCCGACCCACACACATCCGCCGCACCCTGTGGGTCGGGTTTTAACCCGACAGCGGGTTGCGCCGGCAATGGCGCATCACGCCTTACCCACAGCGGATAAAGATTCAACTCGCGCAACACTTCCTCGTCGCGGATATTCATAACAGGCATCCCATCAACAGCGCATCCTCGCGTCCATCCCTGGCCGCATAGTAATCGCGGCGGAGACCAATATCGGCAAATCCAAGCTGACGATACAAGCCGATCGCCGCTGTGTTGGAGACGCGCACTTCGAGCACCACGCGCCGCATCCCGTGCCGCCGCGCCAGCACCAGCATCTCGCCCAGCAACTTGCGTCCCCAGCCTTGGCGCTGATACGCGGCAGCGATGGCGATATCGAGCAACTCGGCCTCGTCCGGCCCCGGCATCATCACCGCATACCCCGGCATCCCCTGTGCCAACCCGGCGATCTTGCATTGATAGCCGCTCGCCAGGGCATCGCTGAAATTCCCGCGCGTCCACGGATGTGGGTGCACCTCGCGCTCGATCGCCACCACCGCATCGAGATCGGCCTCGGTCATGTCGCGCAGAATCATCTTGCGGCCCGTTCACGCGTGGTCAGCGCCACCTTGTCGCGCAGATACAGCGGCAAGGCCAGGGCCGCATCGACTGCATGACCGTGGGCGAATTCGGGTACCGCCAAACGCGCGATGGCAGCGGCCTGCGGCACAGCCTGCGCCGCCACGCCGCACAACTGTGCGCCGTAACGCACCTTGAGCCCCTCTCCCTCCGGGGGAGGGGTTGGGGTGGGGGAATCCAGTGCAAATCCACTGCCACAACCGAACCAGCCGGAACCCGCCACATCAGGCGCCGACTCCGCCGTGCACAAGCAGGGTTCGATCACTGTTCGCCAGGCGCCGTCCCGTTTTTCGTAGGCGGCAAAATACAACTCGCCCATGCGCGCATCCAGCGCCGCGATGACCTTGTCCTGCCCCGTCGCCTCGGCCAGCGCGTGCAGCGTGCACACACCGACCACCTTCAGATCGGCGCCGAACGCCAGACCTTGCGCGACGCCGCAGGCGATGCGCACGCCGGTGAACGAGCCCGGTCCCTTGCCGAAGGCGATGCCCTCGACCTCTTGCACCGTACATCCCGCATCCCGCAGTACACCGTCCACCATCCCCAGCAACACCTCGGAATGTTTCTGCCCGACGCGTTCGCAACGCTCGTTCAGCGCGCCGTCCTGCCACAGCGCAACGGAGCAGTATTCGGTGGAGGTTTCTATTGCGAGGATACGCATCAATCCGCCAGCAGCAACACCACCGCCTGCGCCGCGATGCCTTCACCGCGCCCGGTGTAGCCAAGCTGTTCGGTGGTGGTCGCCTTCACGTTGACGGCATGTTTTTCCAGGCGCAGGTCGGCGGCAATGTTGGCGACCATCTGCGGGATGTGCGGCGCCATCTTCGGCGCTTGGGCAATGAGGGTGGCATCCACGTTGCCGACGCGCCAGCCGGCTTCGCGCACCAGATGCAGGGTCTCGCGCAACAGGATGCGGCTGTCGATGTCCTTGTATTGCGCCTCGTAGTCGGCGAAATGGCGCCCGATGTCGCCCAGCGCCGCCGCCCCCAGCAGCGCATCGCAAATGGCGTGCAGCAGCACATCCGCATCGGAATGACCGAGCAAACCCTTGTCGTACGGAATCTCCACTCCGCCGAGGATGAGCTTGCGCCCCGCCACCAGTTGATGAACATCGAAACCTTGACCAATTCTCATCACTCACTCTCAATCAAATTAAAACCGATCGCCATAGAGAACACAGAGGTCACAGAGAAGTGGGTTAAGCGGGGATGGGCGGCTTTTTGCCCAACTCGCAAAACCTGCCAGACCTCTCTGTGCGCTCTGTGAACTCTGTGGCTAATTATGTTTTTCCTTCAACAACAACTCCGCCAGTTCAATGTCCTGCGGATACGTCACCTTGAAATTGCTGCTGTCGCTCGCCACCAGTTTCGGCTGCAAGCCCAGCGCTTCGATCGCCGACGCTTCATCCGTGACGTGGTGGCAACGCGCCAATCCTTCCGCCAGCAGTCCGGCACGGAACATCTGCGGCGTCTGCGCCTGCCACAGACCTTCGCGCGGCTCGGTGCAGGCGATGCGTTGCTGTGCATCCGCGCGTTTCAGCGTGTCGGCAACCGGCACGGCAAGGATGCCGCCGACCGGGTCGTCGCGCAGCTCGCTGATCAGCTTGGCAAGTTGCGTCCGGCTCAAACATGGACGCGCCGCATCGTGCACCAGCACCCAATCATCCGCCTCCAGTTCGGAAGCCAGCAATCCGTTCGCCACACTCTCCGCGCGCGTTTCTCCACCGCAGAACAAGGGCTGCAACTTGTCGCCGAACCGCGACCAGTCGTAAGTGCGGAACTGCGCATCATCGGGCGCCAGCACGACAAACACCGTTTTAATGTCACCACAGGCGCACAAGGTTGCGAGGGCATGGGCGAGCATGGGCTTGCCCGCGAGTGGGAGATATTGCTTGGGAAGTTCGTTCCCCATGCGTGCGCCGAAACCGGCGGCGGGGACGAGAGCATGGAATTCGGACATGGGCGAGATTGTAAATTAAAAGGTTGCCGATGCGCTTGGCTTATAATGCGCGCCCCTGTTTCAGGTCGTTCCCATGCTGTTCGCATCAAGACATTCCCGCCCGCGCTACACCCATCTGAACGGGTCCTCTGACGCCCTGGCTCTGGCGCAATACGCCGCACAACATGCGCCACTGATCGTCATCGCGGCCAATGCGCTCGATGCGCAGCGTCTGGTGGAGGAGATTCCGTTCTTTGCCCCCAAGCTGCGCGTGCATTTGTTGCCGGACTGGGAGACCCTGCCCTACGATCATTTCTCGCCGCACCAGGATTTGATCTCGGAACGCCTCGCCACCCTGCATCACATCCGCACCGACACCCTCGACGTGGTGATCGTGCCGCTGACCACCGCGCTGTATCCGCTGCCGCCGGTCAGCTATCTCGCCGCTTACACGTTCTTCCTGAAGCAGGGAGACCGGCTCGATCTCGACGGCCTGCGCGGACAGATGACGCTGGCCGGTTACAGCCATGTGCAACAGGTGCTCACCCCCGGCGAATACTGCGTGCGCGGCGGCATCATCGATCTGTTTCCGATGGGCAGCGTGCTGCCCTACCGTCTCGATCTGTTCGACGATGAGATCGAGAGCATCGCCACGTTTGACGTGGACACCCAACGCACGCTGTATCCGGTGCCGGAGATCCGCCTGCTGCCTGCGCGCGAATTTCCGCTGGATGAAAAGGGGCAGACCACTTTCCGCCAGAATTTCCGCGAGCGTTTCGAGGGCGACCCGTCCAAATCGCGCATCTACAAGGATGTGAGCAAAGGCATCGCGCCGAATGGCATCGAATATTACCTGCCGCTATTTTTTGAGCAGACGGCCACCCTGTTCGACTACCTGCCGCAGAACGCCACGCTGTGCCTGCACCACGATGTCGATGCGGCGATCCGCCAGTTCGCCCTGGACGCCGCCGCGCGCTACAAGCTGCTGCGCGGCGATCCGCAGCATCCGCTGCTGGAACCGCGGGAGTTGTTCATGGATGGGGAGCAGTTCTTCATCCGCGTGAAAGACTTTGCAAGGGTGGATGTGATTGCCACGAGTGCTCCCTCACCCCAAGCCCCTGATGGAACAACTAGCCATTCGACTAAGCCCGCAAGCGGGCAAGTCGCTGGTTATCTCCCGTTGGGCGAGGGGAACTCTGACTCCCTCTCCCCCGGGGAGAGGGTTGGGGTGAGGGAAGGCTCTAAAAACATCACCCCGTGCGCGACTTCCCCCATCCCACCCGTCGCCGTGGATCGCCGCGCCGAAGTTTCAACGCAAAAGTTTGCGGACTTCCTGCGCGACCATGCCGGCCGTGTGCTGCTGCTTGCCGACAGCCTCGGCCGGCGCGAGATCATGTCCGGTTATCTGAAGGAATATGGTCTCGCGCCCGCGGTATGCGAGGACTTCGCTTCCTTCCTTGACGGCACAGAAAAATTCATGCTCGGCGTCGCGCCGGTGCAGAGCGGCTTCGTGCTCGATCACGACCGGCTCGCCATCGTCACCGAAGGCGAACTTTACGCGCAGCAAGCACGAACACGCGCTTCCCGCGCTGCCAAGAAGAGCAATGTGGAAGGCATGTTGCGCGACCTGTCCGAGCTCAAGCCGGGAGATCCGGTGGTGCATGAGCAGCACGGCATCGCGCGTTACCGTGGGCTGGTGAATCTCGACCTCGGTGAAGGCGAGAACGAATTCCTGTTGCTGGAATATGCGGGCGAGGACAAGTTGTATGTGCCGGTGTCGCAACTGCATGTCATCAGCCGTTACAGCGGCGGCGCGGCGGAAACCGCCCCGTTGCACAAACTGGGCAGCGGGGCGTGGGACAAGGCCAAGCGCCGCGCCATGCAGCAGGTGCGCGACACCGCCGCCGAGTTGCTCAACCTCTACGCCCAGCGCGCCACGCGCAAAGGCCATGCGTTCAAACTTACCCAGCACGACTATGAAGCGTTCGCCGCCGGGTTCGGCTTTGAGGAGACCGCGGATCAAGCCGCCGCCATCGAAGCGGTGCTGCTCGATCTGCAATCCGGCAAGCCGATGGACCGGCTCATCTGCGGCGATGTCGGCTTCGGCAAAACCGAGGTGGCGCTGCGCGCCGCTTTCGTCGCCGCGATGGCAGGCAAACAGGTCGCCGTGCTGGTGCCCACCACATTGCTCGCCGAGCAACACTTTCAGAGTTTCTCTGACAGGTTCGCCGACTGGCCGATCAGGATCGCCGAGCTGTCGCGCTTCCGCTCCGCCAAGGAAGTGACGCAAGTATTGAAAGACCTGGCTGATGGCAGGCTGGACATTGTCATCGGCACCCACAAGCTGATCCAGAAAGATGTGAAATTCCACAATCTGGGTTTGGTCATCCTCGACGAGGAGCACCGCTTCGGCGTGCAGCAGAAAGAACGCCTGAAAGCCTTGCGTGCCGAGGTGGATGTACTGACCCTCACCGCCACGCCGATTCCAAGAACATTGGCGATGTCGCTGGAAGGGCTGCGCGATTTCTCGGTAATCGCCACCGCACCGCAACGCCGCCTGTCGATCAAGACCTTCGTCAGCAATTTCAGCCAGGGCGTGATCCGCGAAGCCGTGCTGCGCGAATTGAAGCGCGGCGGGCAAGTGTATTTCCTGCACAACGAGGTGGACACCATCGCCAACATGCTGGAGAAACTGGAGACACTGCTGCCGGAAGCGCGCATCCGCGTGGCGCACGGCCAGATGGGCGAGCGCGATCTGGAAGCGGTGATGCGCGACTTCCACCACCAGCGCTTCAATGTGCTGCTGTGCACCACCATCATCGAGACCGGCATCGACGTGCCCACCGCCAACACCATCATCATCAACCGCGCCGACCGCTTCGGCCTCGCGCAGTTGCACCAGTTGCGCGGCCGTGTCGGACGTTCGCACCACCAGGCCTATGCCTACCTGCTGGTGGACAGCCTGGACGGCCTCACCGCGCAGGCGAAGAAACGCCTGGAAGCGATCCAGGCGATGGAACAACTCGGCAGCGGCTTCTTCCTTGCCATGCACGATTTGGAGATTCGCGGCGCGGGTGAAGTGCTGGGTGAATCGCAGAGCGGCGAGATGCAGGAGATCGGCTTTTCGCTCTACAACGACATGCTGAATGCCGCCATCACTTCGCTCAAGGCCGGCCACGAACCGGACATGGCGCACCCGCTGGGCGTGACCACCGAGATCAACTTGCACACACCCGCACTGTTGCCGAGCGATTATTGCGGCGACATCCACCAGCGCCTCGTCATCTACAAACGCCTCGCGCATTGCAACACGCAGCAAGACCTGGACGACATGCAGCAGGAACTCATCGACCGCTTCGGCCTGCTGCCGGAGCCCGCGCAAACCCTGCTCGACAGCCACCGCCTGCGCATCCTGGCCAAGCCGCTAGGCATCAGCAAGGTGGACGCGTCATCGGAAGCCATCGTCATCCAGTTCGTGCCGAATCCGCCGATTGATCCGATGAAAATCATCACCCTGATCCAGAGCAAACGGCATATCAAGATGGCAGGACAGGACAAGCTGAAGATCGATTTGAAGTATGGAGATTTGCAGCAGCGGGCGTTGGCAGTAGTGAACTTCTTCAAGGAATTGGGCTAAACCGACCATGAACACGGAGGATTGGATAGGCAGCACCGCCGCCCTGTTAACGACTACCGCCTTTGTGCCGCAGGCACTCAAGGTTTGGCACACCCGGCATACTGCGGATATCTCGGTCGGCATGTATGCCTTGTTCACTCTTGGCGTCGCACTCTGGCTGACTTACGGAATCCTGCTGGGCGCATGGCCGATCATCATCGCCAACAGCATTACCCTGCTATTGGCGGGCGCTGTGTTGGTGATGAAAATCAAGTTTGGCTAGAACCAAATAAACCGGAATCGGATTGATTGTTCACCGCTTTCCCCACGCACTTCTCTTCTGCTTATCCATGAATGTCCACGAATCCTAATTGAAGGGGTCGTGTTCGGATTGTTTTCAAGCCACCAACAACTGCACATTCAACTTCTTTCCCAACACCGCCGCCGCGCTCGCCAGCGTAGTCAACGTGAGGCTGGTGTCGTTCTCATCCAGCAGGCGGTTCAGTGCAGCGCAGCTGGTGTGCATCTTCTTCGCCATCGTGGTCTTGTTCAGATTTTGCGCCTTCATTTCCTGTTCGATCTGACACGCGATGACGCGCTTCACAGCAACGGCCGCCACATCGTCGAGAATGGCATTCTCAGACAAGAATTCGTCGAAGCAACTGCCGATATTTTTCTTGCTCATGTTCGGTCATTCCAATAGTTCGGTTTTCGCCGCTGGTGTGCTACGGCGATGATGTAGATGCGTGCACCTTGTGAACGATATACAACCCAATACGGAAATCGGCGGACGATCACACGACGAAAATCCTCTGCGACTGGCGCACCTGCTTCCGGATGAGAATATGCAAACGCTACAGCAGTCTTAACTTCAGATGCGAACTCCAAACCCAGCCCCGGGAATTTCCCATCATAAAAAAGTGCCGAATTTTCAAACTCGGCGCGTGCTTTGGGATGGAACTGCGGCTGGTTCACAAAAGCTTGCGGTGAATATCGGCAAACACTTCCGTTGCGGGAATCAATTGAACATCTCCTCGTTCAATCTCTGCCCAGCGTGATTTGATCTCAATTTCCCACGCGTCACTGACATCGCCGCTATCGCTTGGCTCTAATGTCTCAAGCAAAAAACTCGCAAGTTGCGCGCGCTCTTCCACTCCCAACTGTTTTGCCTGTGTTTGAATTTCTGCGAGCTTGGCTGACATGTCGAAATCCTTTGTTAAGGTGATGGACAGACGATAGGGGGATTCAAACTTTCAGTCAAGGTTTAGCCCCCCACGCACTTCTCTGCTCCTTATCCATGAACGTCCACGCAACAAAGCGGCTCTTCTTCTGCCCCTGCGACATCTCGATGGTGCGGTTGTCTGTCGCGCCCACATTCTTTAACACGCGATAAACGTGCGGCAGGCTGGATGATTTTGAGATGAGGGTGGTGAACCACAGGCAGTGGTTTCCGCCCGAGACACTCTCTTCGATCATGCGCGTGACGAAGGCTTCTTCGCCGCCCTCGCAACACAGTTCCAGGCTTTGGCCGCCGAAATTCAACACAGGCTTCTTGTGCTTGTTGCTCTCTTTGCCGAGGTTCTGCCATTTGCGTTGCGCGCCTTGTCTGGCTTCGGCCAGGGAGGCATGGAACGGCGGGTTGCACAGCGTCAGGTCGAAATATTCATCGGCGTAGGTGACGCCTTCGAAGATCGATGAAGGGGATTGCTGCAAGCGCAACTCGACGGCGTCGCCCAACTGGTTCGCGTCCAGGATGCGGCGCGCGTTCTTCAACGCCACCTCATCCGCGTCCGTGCCAACGAAGTGCCAGCCATAACTGCGATATCCGATAAGCGGGTAGATACAACTCGCCCCCACGCCGATGTCGAGCACGCGCACGGTGTCGCCACGCGGGATGGCGCCGCCATTGCTCTCGGCCAGCAGGTCGGCGAGGGAGTGCACATAGTCGGCGCGGCCGGGGATGGGCGGACAGAGATATTGCGCGGGAACGTCCCAATCCTTGATGCCGTAAAAATGTTGCAACAACCCGCGATTGAGTGCTTTGACGGCTGCCGGATCGGCGAAATCGATGGATTCGTTGCCGTACCGGTTCACCGCCACGAAGTTTTTAAGCTCTGGACTGCCGGCAATGAGTTGCGCGAAGTCGTAACGACCCCGATGCAGATTGCGCGGATGCAGATTATTTTTTTCGGCGGACCGGTTCACGACATCATTCATGGCACTGGAAATTCATTTGATCTTTGCCCGGCGAGCGTTACTCAGCAGTCAGAAATTAAAGCTACAAAAGATTGATTTATCAGGTGTAGGAGCCCGATTTATCGGGCGATTTCAAGATTGACTATCGCCCGATAAATCGGGCTCCTACAACGACGTTTTGGTTTAAGCAATGATTTTGACTATTGGTACATGTGTTGCCTGACTAACTGACTGCTCTGTAATCTCCACTTTGCACAATCGTGCAGTGAGCAGAACGTGAGGGGCGCCAACATTCGGGCCGGGTCAGTGCAGTGGCCGGGCAGCATGGAAACTTCGCCCATAAGGCAAAAAGAAGTGCGCTACTTCAGCGCCAACACATCCTGCATGTCGTACAGGCCGGCCTTGTTCGCTTGCAGGAAGCGCGCGGCACGCAATGCGCCCAGCGCAAAGGTGGCGCGGCTGCTGGCTTTGTGGGTGATCTCGATGCGCTCGCCGGTGCCGGCGAACAAGACCGTGTGATCGCCGACGATGTCGCCGCCGCGCACCGTGGCGAAGCCGATGGTGGAGGGCTCACGTTCGCCGGTCACGCCTTCGCGGCCATACACCGCCACTTTGGACAGGTCGCGCCCCAATGTCCTGGCGACGACTTCGCCCATGCCCAGCGCAGTGCCCGATGGCGCATCCACTTTGTGGCGGTGGTGCGCCTCGATGATCTCGATATCGTAGCCTTCGCTCAACACGCGCGAAGCGGTCTCCAGCAGTTTGAAGACGAGGTTCACGCCGACGCTCATGTTGGGGGCGAACACGATGCCGATGTCCTGTGCCGCCGCGCCCAGTTGCGCCTTTTGCTGCGCGTTCAGGCCGGTGGTGCCGATCACCATGTTGACCTTGAGTTTGCGGCAGGCATGCAGATGCTGCAGCGTGCCTTCGGGACGGGTGAAGTCGATCAACACGTCTGCGCCTTGCAGCGCCGCATCGATATCGGCGGTGATTTTCACGCCTTCCGCCGCAACGTTGCCCAGCAGCGCGCTGCCTGCATGTTCGAGCGCGCCATGCAGCACCAGATCGTCCGCCTGTGCCACGCATTCGAGCAGGGTCTTGCCCATGCGTCCGCCGCATCCGGCGATGACTACTTTAGTTGTCATGTTTTTCCTCCTGCGCCAAAGGGGGTGCGAGCGGCGTCGCATCGTCGATGCGCACCAGTGCACCGTTCTCGAAATACAGGGTCAGGCGCTGGTTCTCCGTCACCCGGCCTTTTTCTTGCAGACGATAGAGATAGTCCCAGCGCTGCGGATGATAAATGTCGCGGACCAGCGGCGCACCGAGCGCCGCCTTGACTTGCGCCTCGGTCATCCCCGGCTTGATGCGCGCCCGCATGTCCTGGGTGACGAGATTGCCCTGCCGGATATCGATCTTGTGCGGGGTAAAGGTGGGCAGGTATTGGGATGGATTGCTGCACGCGGCGAGCGATGCGGTAACAAGAATGATGGCGATGCGCATGGGATGGGTTACTTTCACAAAACAGGCCGGCATCATACCGCAAGTCATTGCCCCGACCCAGACGGGAGCGTGTCAGGCGGCGATGCCCAACAACTCGGCGGCATGTTTGCGTGTGGTGGCGGTGATCTTCACCCCGCCCAACATGCGGGCGATTTCCTCCACCCGCTGCTCGTCCTTGAGTATTTGGATATGGCTGAGGGTGACGCCCTGCTCGACCGCCTTGCTCACTTGCCATTGCTGGTCGGCCTGCGCGGCGACCTGCGGCAGATGGGTGACACACAGTACCTGATGGCGTTTGCCCAGTTGTTTGAGCAGGCTGCCGACGATCTCCGCCACGCGCCCGCCGATACCGCTGTCCACTTCATCGAAGATCAGCGTCGGCACGCTGGCGGCATCGCTGGCGGCCACCTGGATCGCCAGACTGATGCGCGACAGTTCACCGCCCGATGCGACCTTGGCCAGACTGCGCAGGGGCGAACCGGGATTGGCGGAAACCTGCAATTCGACGCTTTCCAGGCCGTGCGCGTTGCCCTCGGCCAAAGGCAACAACGCCACGGCAAACTGCCCGCCCTGCATCGCCAGGGTTTGCATGGCGGCGGTGATCTCGGCGGACAACTGCTTGGCCGCCTTGGCCCGCGCCGCACTCAACTTCTTTGCCAACGCCAGGTATTCGTCGTGCGCGACGGCTTCCTGCCTGGCCAATTCCGCCAGATCGGCAGTGCCGCCCAATTCGTCCAGACGCGCCATCACCTGCAACAGTGCTTGCGGCAACAGCTCCGGCTTCACGCGGTATTTGCGCGCCGCTTCCATCACATCGGCGATGCGCGACTCCATTTGCTGCAACGCCTGCGGATCGGCGTCCAGTTTTTCCTGATAATGGCGAAAGGCGTACACCGCTTCCTGCAGTTCGTTTTGCACACTGACCAGCATGGTCAGCGTGTCCTGGAGCGAGGCATCGAATTCCAGGCCGGCGCGCAAACGCGCCACCAGCGCATTCAGTTGCGCCAGACACGCCGTGTCCGCATCGCTCAACACCTCCACCCCGAATTGTGCCGTCTCCAGCAAACCTGCCGCATGCGACAAGCGCGCGTGATCAGCCTGCAGGGTTTGCCATTCGCCGTCGGAGAAATTCAGTGTCTCCAGTTCGCGCCGCTGGAAATTCAACAGTTCACGTTCGGCGGCCACTGCCTCGGCATTCTGTTCGAGCTGCGTGCGGCGGCGCTGCAAGGCCTGCCACGCTTGATAGCGCTCGGCGACCTGCTCACTGACTTTGCCCAATCCGGCATGGCTATCCAGCAGCTCGCGCTGCGCCCCGGCGCGGAGCAGCGATTGGTGCGCATGCTGGCCGTGGATATCGAGCAGGAGTTCCCCCGCCGCGCGCATCTGTTGCAGGGTCGCGCTGCTGCCATTGATGAAACCGCGCGAGCGGCCGCCGCTATCCAGCGTGCGCCGCAACAGGCACACATCGTCGTCGCCCGCCAGCGCCTGCTCGCGCAGCCAGGCCTGCAAGGTTGGCAAGGCGCCGATGTCGAATTCGGCAGCGATCTCGGCACGTTCACACCCGCTACGCACCATGCCGGCATCGCCGCGCTCGCCCAAGGCCAGGGACAAGGCGTCGATCAGGATGGATTTGCCCGCACCGGTTTCGCCGGTGAGCGCGGTGAAACCCGATGAAAATTCGAGTTCGAGGATTTCGACAATGACGAAGTTACGGATGGAAAGGTACTTCAGCATAGGTCACCTCTATAAATTCATTTTGCAGGCGAATCGCTGCGTTGCGCGGTGCTCGGAATCCTCATGTACCTTTGTGTACACTCCGGTTCCTGCGCTCCGTGCGCCTTGCGCTTCATCCCGCAAAAGTGAATTTCTAGCGATGCCCATAAGCATTAAGCCATCCATCAAGTCTAGAGCGTTTGGTTCCACAGCAGTTTTTCGCGCAGCGTGTGGTAGTAGCTGTGTCCCTGTGGATGCAGCAGACAGGCTGGCTTGGCATAGCGACTGACAATGATCTTGTCGTGCAGTTGCAGGTCAACGTTGGTGTGGCTGTCGTAGCGCACGCAGATGTCGCCGGTGCGGTGCATCAACAATTCCACCTCGGAACTGCCCCTGACCACGATGGGACGGTTGCTCAATGAGTGCGGGCACACCGGCACCAGTTGCAGCGCGTCCAGGCCGGGATGAATGATCGGGCCGCCGGCCGACATGGCATAAGCGGTGGAGCCGGTGGGCGTGGAGATGATGAGGCCGTCGGCACGCTGGTTGTACAGATACTCGCCGTCGATGCGCACTTCAAACTCCACCATGCTGCTGATGTTGCTGCGGTGCACCACCACCTCGTTGAACGCCAGCCCGCTGTAGATTTCCTGGCCATCGCGCAGTACGCGCGCCGACAGTAGCAGGCGCTCTTCGGTGATGAACCTGCCCTCCAGCATGGCGCCAATCTCGTCCAGCATGTTTTCCGGAGTCAGGTCGGTGAGAAAGCCCAGGCGGCCCTGGTTGACCCCGACCAGGGGCACACCATGCGGCGCCAGGGTGCGCGCGATATTGAGCATGGTGCCGTCGCCGCCGATGACGATCGCCAAATCAACCGCGCGCGCGATTTCGTCCAGCGACAACGCGGTAAAAGAATGGTCGCGCAGATGTTCCGCCGCCAGCCCGTCCACCACCACGCGCAGGCCGCGCGCGGCGAGAAAATCGCCAAGGCGCAGCATTGGCTCCGCCACCTCTGGTGATTTCTGCTTGCCAATGATGGCAATGGTCTGGAAAGGGAATTTCATGGTGCGGGATTAAACCATATCGGGCGCATAGCCGCCACGTCAGGGAGAGGATTCTTCCCACACCCGATACCACGCCGCATACAGCGCCGGCAAGAATAAACAAGTCAGCAAGGTCGCCACAATCAGACCGCCCATGATGGACACCGCCATCGGCCCCCAGAACACCTGGCGGGTGAGCGGGATCATT
>Ga0210016_1002951_pt1 | contig 15252 bp, 15 predicted proteins | sample CryGeyCG2014_300_FD_185454 | JGI IMG/M metagenome (GOLD analysis project Ga0210016, IMG submission 185454) | Groundwater microbial communities from aquifer - Crystal Geyser CG02_land_8/20/14_3.00 (SPAdes) (version 2) | ecosystem: Environmental > Aquatic > Deep subsurface > Groundwater | place... | reverse complement strand
CGCAAATATACTTCTATCTGCTCCCTCTCATAGAGGGTTATTTCTATTCCTTTTGGCATACTCATAGCGTTAATTAAAGGTTAACGCTCTATTCTAGCAAAAAGGGGCTTCGGAGTTTGAATTCAGGGATTGGGACGACCGCTGGACAAGTTGGCGGTTTTGGTGTATAATTGACAGCTAACTTAAAGAAGTTGGCATGTTCTTATAAAATTAACCTATATACGAATACGAAGGAGACGAAAAATGAAAAGAAAAATGAATTTATTGTTGGCAATAATGGCAATGGCGGTTTTTTTCTCGGTGAAAAGTTCTTTTGCCGAGGAGAAACAAGTTTTCGGTATTGATACTTCAGTGAGTATGTATAGTCAATATGCTGGCGGTGTCAGTGGATTCGTTTTTTTTGATGAAGCCGTGATTCAGCCGAGCATTACGCTAAATCACAATCCTTCTGGATTGTATGCAATGCTTTGGGGGTCATACAGCCCTCAAGACGGTTTCAATTCCGATTATGGCGATGAAGTTGATTATATCGCCGGAATAAATCGAGATATCGGTCCGGTCAATATTGATTTCTACTATGCCTATTTTAATTGTTACAAGTTAAATAGTCATAGCGCCGGAGATTCTCATGCTGTTGGAACTGTAATAGCCTTTCCGGAAATATTAAAACTCGAACCTTTCATTGAAGCTGAATGCGATTTCATAAAAGGAGCTTCGCGGCAGAATGGATTGATGTATCGAGTTGGGGCTAGAACTGCTCCAGTGGAAAATCTATCACTCGAGCTTTCTGCAGGAGGGCACAGCGAAATTTATGGCACTCGGACGGAACTGGCGAGTTTTGCAAGGCTGGCAATTAGTTATAAAGTCGAGTTGGCCAAAAATCTGGCGTTGACGCCGGAAATTAATTTCCAAAAAAGGGTTGGCTATTCTCAGAGTAATGGCGGAATGACAGAAGATGTCATTTGGGGAGGAGTGACTCTCGATTATTCGTTTTAGGAAAAACTGGAAGTGTCGCGAACTATTTCGCGACACTTCCACTAAAATTTAAGAGCATTAGTAAATTTTTATAACTCAATTAATTTTTTTGGTAATTTTTAGTGATTGCAATTATTTTATTTTTTTGTTAATATTTCATTGCTAGGTCGGGATGACCTTATGAAATGTTATTAAAAAATTAAACTAAATAATGTAATAATTTTTAAATCTATGAAAAAATTAAAACAGCCAAAAGATAATCCAAATGGGATACACTATCTAATTGAATTTTTCGGTTGTGACGAAAAACAGATTGATTCAATGGAATTTTGGAAAAAACTTTTACTAGAATCAATTATGGGAACATCAATGGAGGTTTTGCATAGCTATTTTCATCAGTTTAAACCGCAGGGAATAACTGGTTTTCTACTATTGTCAAATTCTCATATATCTGTTCATACTTGGCCGGACAAGGGATATGTGGCTTGTGATATTTTTACCTGTTCTAGTGAGAAAGAGACTGGCTTGGCTTTTGAGAGACTTAAAAAGGCGGTTATTTGTGACCATATGAATGTAGAAAAAATTCATAGAGGATATCAGTTTTTGAATTTGCCAATTTTTTATAATGGAGAAATGATGAAAGTTGAAATTAACAATATTTTATATGAAATTGAATCAGATTTTCAAAAAATAATTATTGCTGATACTAAGGAATTTGGAAAATCTTTGATTATCGATGGTGTTTTGCAAGCTTCTGTGACTGATCATGAAATTTATGATAGAGAAATTCTCAAAAAACTAAAGAAAACTGACAATCACATGTTGATTATTGGTGGCGGAGATGGATATGTGGCTCAAATGGCACTACACAAGAATCCAAAGATGAAGATTGATATAATTGATTTAGATGTAGAAGTAATTAATAGTGCAAAAAAATTTTTAGATCAGAAAATTTTTGACAATAAAAATGTCAATCTTTTAATTGGTGATGCTTTGAATTTTTTGAAACATTCCAAAAAAGAGTATGACTGCGTGGTTTGCGATCTGACCGATGCTCCAATTGGAACCGAAAATGAGGTAGATAAATTTAAAGAATTTTTTGGAAAAATCATCCCTTTTTCAGAAAAAGTATTGGCAAGGGGTGGTTGGATAAGCGTTCAAGGCGGATCTTCCGTAACAGCTCCATGTTTTATAGATGAAGCTGCCATTATTGAAAATATTTTAAAGAAAAAATTTAATAATATATTGCGAAGCGATGTTTTTATACCGAGTTATGGAGAAAGCTGCGTATTTTTGTTTGGAGAAAAAAAGTAATTTTTTTTGAGTTAAAGTTTTGATATATTTTTTTAGGCCTTGAAAAAGGCCTTTTTTTGATTGACAATTTCAGTAAAATATGCTACTATTGAACATTAGTAACTTAACAATTAAATATTCAAAAGGAGAACTTCAGATGATAAAGACAAAGAAATTTGCATTGGCGTATTTTTTGGCTGTGGCTATATACTATCTGTTTGATTTTGTATATATGCCTTGGCTAGGTTTTAAATTCGGTTTTTTAATTTTCATCCCTCTTTACCCATCAATCTTTTTGGCAAATGTTGGCGGAGTTTATCTGCATGATTTGCTGAAGGAAGATGTATTTTTTCTTGAGCTAGGAAAGAATTGGATAAACGGTGAGGATGGACGGTTTGCTTCCCTCAAGGCTAGAATAAAAAGAAGCAAGAAAATCACATTTCTTGTCCTTTCAATCTGGCCGAGTCCGATCGCAGCGTATTTGTTTTTCAGGAAAAGTGAGAGGAAAGAGATATTTGAAATAACAAAAGCAATTGCCATCGGATCAATTCCCTGCACTTTTGTGTGGGGAGGTGGAGTAGGCGTAATTATTTATGCGATTAAAAAAATAATCATTTCCTAAAAAAAGGAGAAAAAGATATGAACGGACAATTTAAGGTTTTATCGCCAATCGATTTCACTGCCGAAGTCCAAAAAGAAGTCCTTGAACTCGGATTGAGGAGTGGGACGTGGAAAGGGGAAAGCGATCCGGAATATTATCAGGAACAATTTCTGAATCCTCGAAACATAAATATAATTTATAAAAACGAGGAGGGGAGAATCTCTGGATATATTTTGGCCAGACCGCACAATGAAATCATTTCTGACTATCTTGAACTTGACCCTCTATTGGAAAAAAGTGAAGTTCCAATGTTCTATGTTGATCATGTGAATGTGGATAAATCCGGTAAATTAATCGGTATGCAACTTATCATTGAAATGATTAAGGAAGCAAACAAAAAAAGGGTTTTGAGATTTTCTTTGCATTGTCGAGTTATAAATAGACTTAGCGTGATAATAAATAAAAAATTTAAAGCTGATACAATTAGAAGAATTGAAAAATATAATGATTGTAATGATGAACCATTTGATTATATGGAGGGCAATGTCTCTTTATAGGGTGAGTTAAATAGTAATGTTTTTATCGAAATGAGCTTAATAATTTTCTTAAATATTATTAAGCTCTTTTTTTATTTGTTTATTTTATTTTATTATGATATATTTTAAATAAAGGATAAGTATAATTATTATGTGTAGTATATCTCCATCCCTTTTGAATTATTTTTATATCCCAGCAATTGCCATGGTCGTCTTGCTTGGTTTTTTTGTTTTTTATAATAATTATAGGAGAATATCCAATAGATTGTTTTTTATTTTTTCAATTGTTATAGCATTGTGGATGTTGTTTAATATGTTGAATTTTGCTAGTACTGATTTCGATATGGTTTTGTTGTATGATAAACTTTCTATCATTGGAGTGTTTATCCCAGTTATTTTTTTTGTTTTTATTTATTTTTTCTTTAATGATTTGGATGATAAAGGCATTATTTTAAAAAAGACATACTTTTTATTTTTTCTTCCAACAGTGCCATTTATTTTATTTTCAGCAACGAAGTATAATGTCCGGGGATTAACTCCACCTCCTGAATGCGAAACTATAGCAGGGCCACTTTATTGGTTTTTTATTCTAGCAACTATATTTTATATAGTCTTATCATTGCTAATATTTTATAAAAAGTTTAAAACTGGTAATAAAGAAGCAAAGAAACAAATTAAAATAATTTTGTTTGGATTTATAGTTTCTTCTGTGTGGGTATTAGTGACAAATGGAATCTTACAACTTTCGGGGTTTTCCGAAGCTTCTTTACTGGCTCCAATTGGCGCTATTTTTTTATTTTTGTCTATCTCATATTCTATTGTCAAATACCAATTCCTTAATATAAAACTCATCGCTACACAAGCATTAGTTATTGGATTATTTATCCTTATTGGTTCGCAATTCTTTTTCATAAGAAGCTTTACAAACCAAATTCTTACTGGCATAACTTTGACGCTCTCGATTATTTTTGGTTGGGTACTCATCCGCTCAGTCAAAATTGAAATTGAAAGAAAGAATGAACTGCAAATGATGGCAGATCAATTGGCGGTGGCCAATGATAAACTGCGAAAACTAGACAATGCTAAGTCGGAATTTATCTCGATTGCCTCGCATCAATTGCGCACGCCCCTCACCGCGATTAAGGGTTTCATTTCTTTGATTTTGGAAGGATCATACGGAAAGATAAACGCAGAAATCAAAGATGTGCTCAACAAAGTGTATCTTTCCAATGAGCGACTCATTGAACTGGTGGAAGACCTTTTGAATTTGTCGCGGATTGAATCCGGCCGAATGGAATATAAATTTGAAAAAATAAATTTGGGCGAAGTTTGTCAGGAAATTTATGACACTTTTGTTTTGCGCGCCAAGGAAAAAAATTTGGATCTGGATTTGGTTTTGGATAAAAACTTAATGATGGAAGCGGTGACGGACAGAAACAAAATCCGCGAAGTCATTTCCAATTTGGTGGATAATGGTTTGAAGTATACGCTTAAAGGTGGAGTGAAGATAAAATTGACGGAAATTGAGGAAAAAATTCAAATTGCTATTATCGACACAGGCATTGGTGTGCCAGAAGAAGAAATTCCTTATCTTTTTTCTAAATTCTCCCGTGGCAAAGACATTTTCCGTCTAAACGCCGGAGGCACGGGCCTTGGACTGCATGTCGGCAAAAAAATGATCGAAGCTCTCGGCGGTCGCATCTGGGTGCAGTCCGCCGGCACGAATCTTGGTTCAACTTTCTTTATTGAAGTGCCGAAAGAGCGGGGGGAGGAGAATTAGGGCGCTTATTGCTTTTTGATTTTGCTTGTAGTAATATTAGACTATGAGTGAAGAAATGGAGAAAAAAATTCAAGAAGTGGCGAATAAAATCGTCAAAGATTATAATCCCGAAAAGATAATACTTTTCGGTTCTTATGCTTGGGGAAATCCTACAAAAGATAGTGATGTAGATTTGTTTATAGTGAAAGATAGCCCAAAAAAAGGCAGAGGAATTGCTTATGAAATTGACAGATCAATTTTTCCGCGTCCTTTCGCTATTGATATATTGGCTTATACTCCAACAGAAGTAAAAGAAAAAATAGAAAAAGATAGAAACCTTTTCATAGAAGATGTAATAAATAATGGTAAAATACTTTATGCCAAATCTTAAAATAACCAAGTATGTTTCCGATTGGTTAAAGCGGGCAGAAGATGATATTGCAACAGTCGAAATTCTTATTAAAGAGAATATATCTCCAAATAGCATTTGTTTTCATTGCCAGCAAGCGGTTGAAAAACTTCTGAAAGGTTTTTTGGCGTATCAGGAAAAAAATGTGCGTAAGGTGCATGATATCAGAATGCTTGTTTCTTTGTGCGAGGAGATCGATAAAGAATTTTCAGATTTGTATGACGAAGCCGATTACTTTTCAAAATTTTATATTGAAACTCGTTATCCTGGAGATTTTCCAGAATTTTCTTGGCAAGAAGCCAAAGAGGCCTTTGAAATAACAAAGAAAATCAAAGAGTTTGTTTTGGCAAAAATCAAATAACTTTTTATAAAAATCTGGGTGCAGTCCGCCGGTGCCAATCTTGACTTGCATTTCATTATATAGTATTATATATATGTAATAAAATTTCAATATTTTACAACATATGAACAAAATAATGAATAGAAAAGAGGTTTTAGAAATACTGGAAGAGTGGAACTTCTGGAAGAAAGATTTGAAAGTTGGGATCAGTCGAGACCCTTATCTTAGGGTTTTAGAAAAAAGACTTTCTAGCGAGCAGATAAAGGTAATAATGGGAGCTAGACGAAGTGGAAAATCTTTTATAATGCGACAACTTGCCAAGTGGCTAATGGATGAGAAAAAAATAAACAAATATAATATCTTGATAATAAACTTTGAGGATCCTCGATTTTCTGGTCTCAACACCAAGCTTCTTCAGCAAGCCTTTGATGTTTATTTGGAAACTTACAAACCAACTGGAGAAATATATGTTTTTTTGGATGAGATACAGGAAATTCCAAGCTGGGAAAAATGGGTCAGAACAGCACAGGAACTAGATAAGGCTAATATAATTGTTTCAGGTTCAAATTCAAAACTTCTAAGCAGTGAGTTGGCAACGGTGCTCACTGGCAGGCATTTGGATTTGACTGTAATGCCTTTGTCATTCTCCGAGTTCCTAAAATTCAAGGGAATAGAGATAAAAAATGATATTGAGCTTATTAGAAATAATATTGAATCAAGGGTATCACTTGCTGAGTATTTGAATTTTGGTTCTTTTCCGCTAGTAGTATTAGGTCAAGACAAAGAAGGCACACTATTATCATACTATGATGATGTTGTTAACAAGGATTTGATAAAGCGTTATAAGATAAGAAAAACTGAAGAAATAAAAAGTTTGATAAAATTCTATTTAAGCAATATATCCTGTCCCATAACCTTCACCTCCTCGGGAAAATTTTTGGGCATATCCGCTTTGTCAACCGAAAGATTTTCAGCCTATCTTGAAACTTCCTATCTAGTGTTTTTTCTTAAGAGATTTTCTTTTAAATTTAAAGAACAAGAGAAAAGTCCACGGAAGGTTTATGCAGTTGATACTGGCCTTGCTAATATGGTGGGATTTAAATTCAGTAGTAACTCAGGAAGACTGGCGGAAAATTTAGTGTTTCTTGAGTTAAAAAGAAAAACATACGATAATCCTTTTTTGGAAATATATTATTGGAAAAATGCAGTTAACGAAGAAGTTGATTTTTTGGTGAAAGAAGATACAAAAGTCAAAGAACTAATTCAGGTCTGTTGGGATATTGAAGATTTAAATACCAGAAAGCGAGAAACAAAAGCATTACTGAAAGCGATGGACGAATTTAAGTTGAAAAAGGGACTCATTATAACCGAAGATTTTGAAGGTGAAGACGATTATAATGGAAAGAAAATTCGCTATGCGAGCCTTAGAAGATGGTTATTGGGATTATGAGAAAATTATAAAAATACAAAATTTAACATATGGAAAGAAAATTTGGTGTTGCTGTAAAGGCGATAATAAAAAATGAAGATGGTAAATATTTAGTTCTCTATAAAAGTGAAGCTGAAGAAATAAATCCAAATGAAATAGATATCCCTGGAGGTAGAATTAAATTTGGTGAAAATCTTGAGGAAAGCCTAAAGCGAGAAATTGAGGAGGAGATAGGAATAAAGATTGAAATAATAAAGCCAGCACGCACATGGGGATTTGTAAAAGACGATTTGCATTTAGTCGGAATAACTTTTCTAGCTAAATATATTAGCGGAAAAATTAGACTGAGTGGAGAACACACGAAATATGAATGGATAGACAAAGAGATAACCTTGACAGGAGATTATCCCAAATGGATAAAAGAAGAATTTGAAATATCAGAGTAGTATCTTTTTTTCTGAAAATTCCAAAAGACCATATGGAATAATTTTTAAAACTCAACACAGTAAATCATAAAGAATTTATAGCTTCTTTTTATTTTTTATAACATATGGTATCATATTTTTATGAAATGTTTATTTTGTGAAATTGCAAGCAATAAAATCACTTCATTTAAGGTTTGGGAAAACGGGGAATTTTTTGCTTTTTTAGATATTGCACCTATCAATCCTGGTCATATTCTTATAATCCCGAAAATTCATGTGAAAGATGTTTTTAGTCTTTCTAATGATAGTTATAATAGAATATTTCAAGTAGCGAAAAAACTCGCTAAACCACTCAAAAAAGCAACATTAGCAAAAGCAATAGGTTTGGCAATCGAGGGTTTGGGTGTTTCTCATGCACATATTCATCTCGTTCCGATACATAAAGGCAATGATTTGAATCCCGAGAGAGCAAAAAAAGCATCATTAGCAGAACTCAAAAAAATGCAAAAAATACTTTTGAATAGTTTTAAGGGTTTATGAAAATAATATGCCAACTATCAAATCTAAAAAATTTATTTTTAAATTATTTTTCTATTGGTAAAATATCACATAAGCTATGTTTTGCAAAGTATATATGTTCTATTTGTAATAATGATGAAATGGTAGTATGATGCAGATGCAAGAAAGGTCAAAAAGTTATTTTTTAGACAAATTTTATGCTTGAATCTGATAAAAAAAATAGCGGAGATTCTAAGGATCTTGTTTTCAAGTCTTTTTTAAGTGAGATTAAAAAGCGAGATGTACATTTTCTTTTTGTGATCCATCTTACTCGAACAATCGAAATTTTTATTGAAGACTGGTTGAAAAATTTCAACAACTTGGGAGTAATATCCATTCCTTATTCAGAGATAGCGGAAGTCAAGGAAAATATAAGTAAATATGCCCGCGTTTACAGTCCAAAAGATGTTACTGAAATACCAGATCTTATTGCTGATATTTGTAATGAGAATATTAGTAAAAAAATCTGTATGGTTGAAATCGGCGGATACTCCGCTTTGATGAAAAAAATTCCTGATAATATAATTGGGGCAGTGGAAGATACAAATCAGGGTCATTGGAATTTCAAAAAAAATGAATCTCGGCTCACATTCCCAGTGGTTAGTATAGCTCAAACTAATCTCAAAAAAATTGAAAATAAATTTGTCGGTTCATCAACTAGCTATTCTTTGGAAAAATTTTTGAGATATTATTTTCATAGGGATTTAATAGCGGTAAAAAATGTTTTAGTTATGGGATATGGAGAAATCGGTCGAGGAACAGCTAGAAAAATCAAAAGTACTATGGCGAATGTTTTTGTTTATGATAGCGATCCGGTGAATACTATGCTGGCAAGATTAGACGGTTTCAATATTACAGATAGAATTTCAGCTATTGCTCAAGCAGATATAATTGTTGGTGCTTCTGGACAAAAATCTTTACAAATGAGCGACATCATTTATCTAAAAAACAATGCCCTATTAGTTAGCGCTTCATCCAAGCAAGTGGAATTTCCAATGACTGAATTGGAAGAAAATATTATAAAAAGAAATGATCATATAAGTTCCTACAAATCAGAAAACGGACTTTTTTATGTTGCTTATAATGGATTCCCTATAAACTTTATCGATGATTCGGCTTTTGGAGAAATGTTTGATATTGTTATGTCGGGTCTTTTGTTATCTGCTGACTATCTCTTGGAATCAAATTTGTTGCCGAGAGTTTATGATTTGGAATTAAGACTGCAACAGGATGTGATTAGAAGATATTTTGAATTATATGAAGTGGATAATTATGAGGCAATACTTGAAACAGAAAAGATTAGGAAAAATCGTCATGATGCTGCCAGCGCTTTAATTATAAGCAAAAATCATTTTGGAAAATTATCTATCTTGCTTTTGAATCATCCAAAAATCGAAAAATGGATACCGATAGGTGGTCATGTAAAAAGATTTGAATCGCCAGAAAGTGCTGTTTTGCGAGAGCTGAAGGAAGAAATTGGCATTACCCCTTATTATTGGTTTGATAAAAGTTTCGAACAGTTATCCTCTGTGCCAGTTGTCTTTTGCGAAATGAAAGAAGAAATTCCTGCACATAATGATAGCCCTATACATTTTCATCGCGATTTTATTTTTGTGGCTATAATCGACTATTGTGTTGAAGAAAAAATTATTGGAGAAGTCCCAAAAGAAAAATTAAAATGGTTTGAGATTGATGATATAATAAAACCTAATTTTTTAGAAACTACCCCGGAAACATTGCAAATGATTAGTGAATTGAAAAAAAATGAAAAAGCATTATTAAATAAATTTTAGCATGTGCGATTAAATGATCGAAGCCCTCGGCGGTCGCATCTGGGTAGAGTCCGCCGGAACGAATCTTGGCTCAACTTTCTTTTTTATCTTCTGCCAATGCCTCGGTATTTGATGCCGAGCTTTTTAATTTTTTCTTTGTCAAGAGAGTTCACTCCATCTACGATTGCGCGAATGCCGAATTTTTTGAAAGTTTGCGGTTTGATAGCGGAAAAAACTTTATGGTTAGTGACAAAAATTATCGCCGTAGATTTTTTTAAAAAATCTTCCAAATTTTTTGCATCTGACATTGACGGAATAAAGGGATCGAAGCGGATGACACGCGCGCCTTTATTTTCAAGTTCCTCAATAATTTTAACTGCTGGTGATTCGCGTAGGTCATCCACATTGGCCTTGTAAGAAAGTCCCATTACTCCAACGGCTGTACTCTTTATCGGTAATTTCAATTCATTCAAAAGATCATGCATAAGTTCCACGGTATAAGCGGGCATAGAATTGTTGATTTCTCGGGCAGAGCGCAAAAATTTATGATCAAAGCCATTTTGTTTGGCGCGTTCAATTAAATAATACGGATCAACAGGAATACAGTGTCCGCCGACTCCGCGACTGGGGTAGTGCGCCATAAAAGCAAAAGGTTTGGTGGCAGCGCCTTCAATCACATTTTTTACATCGATATCCATTTTGGCAAAACTTTTCGCCAGTTCATTGACAAAAGCGATGTTGATATCGCGGAAAGAATTTTCCACTACCTTGCAAGCTTCGGCTTCTTTTATCGAACCCATCGCTTTTATCGGAGCATCGATAATGGATTGATAAAAATTTTTCGCCCAAAGTAATCCTTTTTTTGATGACGCACCGATTACGCGAGCGATGTTGCTCACATTATAGCCATGACTGATGGCATCTTTTCCTGGATTGATTCTTTCCGGACAATGGGCTAAGAAATAATCCTTGCCTTCAATTAGTTTGGCTTTTTGGAATAACGGCATAAGTACTTCTTCGCAAACTCCTGGGTTAATGGTGGATTCAATCACTATTAGTTGTCCAGCTTTTTTGTTTTTTATAATTAGCTCAACGGCTGAAATAAGCGGTTTAAAAATTGGATAAAATTTTTCATCTACAGGAGTAGGTACACAGACAATGACAATGTCCGCTTTTTGAAGAACAGTGGGATCAGAAGAAGCGTTTATTTTAGAAAGTAATGATTTTCTTTTTTCGATAAATTCTTCCTTGAAAGGGCTTTGTCCTTTTTGAATGGCTTGAATTTTTTTCTTATCTAAATCAAAGCCAAAAACTTTGTAGCCTTTTTCCACTGTGCGAATAGCGAGTGGCAAGCCAACATAGCCAAGTCCGATGACGGCGACAACTTTGGAATATTTTTTATTTTTTTGCATAATAATTAAGTTTATTAAGTTTTATATTTTCTAGCATACTACTAAAATAAGTTCTTGGCAAAAGGCTAATTTTGCGGTAGGCTTAAAAGTATGAAAATTAATCTTAGCCAATTTGCTGGATTTTGCGACGGCGTGAGAAGGGCTTACAAAATGGTAAGTGCTTTGGATGTTGCTCAAATTCCCAAGCCGATTTATATCTTAGGTTCTTTGGTGCATAATCCGGATGTAATCAAAAAAGTTGAGGAAAATGGTATTCAAAAAATAGATTATAAAAAATTTTTAAAATCTAAAGAAGGGGAAATCGGAACGCTTATCATCACAGCTCACGGTGTTGGACCGGAAATTTTTCAAATGGCAAAAAAGAAAAAAATTAAAATAATTGATACGACTTGTCCAAAAGTTATCAAAGTTCAACGCTTAGCCCAAATTTTTTCTAAAAGAAACTACGAAATAATTCTTATTGGGGACAAGGGGCATCGGGAAGTGGAAGGCATCAATGCTTGGGGCGAGAAAAAAGCGAAAATTATTTCTGCGGAAAAGGACTTTAAAAAACTTAAATTTTCTAAAAACAAAAAAATTGCCGTAATGAGTCAAACTACTCAAGATGTGAATTTTTTTGAAAAAGCCAAGGAATTTATAAAAAATAAAAATTCACACGCGGAAATTTTCTCTACTATTTGCTTGGCAACGCATGATCGTCAGGAAGAAATAAAAAAAATGGCTAAGAAAAATGATGCAATTATTATCATCGGCTCGAAGGAAAGCGCCAATTCGACTAGGCTTTTTGAAATTGCCAAAGAAAAAAATCCAAAAACTTATTTTATAGAAAACTCCAAACAACTGGAAAAAAAGTGGTTTGTCGGAGTGGAGAAGGTTTTAGTTTCGGCTGGAGCATCCACGCCGAGTTGGGTAATTGAAGAGGTAGTGGAAAAATTAAATAAATATAGGTCACTGAAAAATTAAAATTTTTTCGAAATTAAACTCGGACCCTGAATTTCCTTGCCAAAAATTTCCCTCAATCAAAGGCTACCAAAGGAAATTTTTGGAGGAAATTCGGATTCTCAAACAAGAATTTCTCAAAAATTTTAATTCTTCAGTGGTTTCAAGTTAAAATGTTACAGGGCTTGCTTTTCTTAGTATTTTTAGCTATGATTTAAGCATAAGTAAATTTTAAGCGATTTAAATTTATGGCAAAAATTATTATTGTTGAGGATGATCCAATGATTTCTGAAATATACCAGAAAAAGTTTGCGGACAGCGGGTATGAAGTTTTGACGGCTGACTCGGGAGAAAAAGCGGTGAGTCTCAATAAGACTGAAAAAATCGACATAATGCTTCTTGATCTTATTATGCCGAAAATGGATGGTTTTGAAGTTTTGCAAAATGTTCGTGGAGGGGAATATAATCCGGAAATGAAAATTTTTGTTTTTAGTAATCTTAGTCAAAAAGAAGACCAGGACAAAGCAATGAAACTGGGCGTGGACGGTTTTATCATAAAAGCAGATTATACGCCATCTGATTTGGTCAAAGAAATATCACGCAGAATGAATCAGAACGCGGAAAGTAAAAAAAATGAAGCTTTGCAAAATGGAGATGAAAAGTTATCTCAAAAAAAAGAAGCCAATAGTCAAAAGAAAATTCTTTTCATCGAAGATGAAGAAATTTTTTTAGAAATGTTTGGACAAAAACTTCGCCAAGATGGTTATACAGTAGAAACAGCTAACAATGGCGCTTGGGGTCTCAAGGAAGCTTTGAGTAAGGATTTTGATTTATTTATTATTGATATGATGATGCCGGCGATGATGGGAGATGAGATAATTGAAAAATTAAAACTGGAGGAAAAAACTAAAAATATTCCGATCATTGTTCTTAGCGCTTCAGTAGAAGAACGCGTTGAACAAAAAGTTAAGGAAATGGGAGCCAATGAATTTTTTGTAAAAACTAAGATAATTCCAAGCGAACTTTCCAAAAAAGTTGGGGAACTATTGGAAACTCGCGAAAATTAAGCTAATTAAAGCGAATTAGAACTAATATTATGAAACGGATTTTAATTTCAGAGACACCAAATTTAATTGGCCAAAAAGTTAAGCTTTCCGGTTGGGTTTCTGTCAGGCGCGACCACGGCAAACTTATTTTTATCGATCTGCGCGATCGTTCAGGAATAATTCAAATGGTGGTCATTCCAGACAAAGTGGAGGCGCATCAAATTTCCAAAGAAGTTCGCAGTGAATATGTAATTTCTGTGGAAGGCTTGGTGAAAGAGCGCCCGGGTGGACAAGAAAAAAATGAAAATCCATTAGGTAGAGTGGAACTTGAAGTGGAAAAGATGGATATAATTTCTCGGGTGGAAGGAGAACTTCCCTTTGATGTTTCAAAAAAAGATTTGGATGTAAATTTAAATACTCTTTTGGATAATCGAAACTTGTCGCTTCGAAATAAAAAAGTCAATGATATTTTCAAGGTTTATTCGCAAATTTTGAAATCTTATGGAGAGGTGATGAGAGAAAGAGGTTTTTTGGAAATAAAAAGCCCGAAAATTCTTTCCGCTGCCACGGAAGGCGGAGCGAATTTTTTCAAAATAAAATATTTCAAAAGAGAAGCCTATTTGGCGCAAAGCCCACAATTTTACAAACAAGCTGGTGTCGGCGCTTTTGAGCGAGTGTTTGAAATTGGTACAGTTTTTCGCGCCGAACCGCATTTCACCACTCGCCATGTTAATGAATATACAGGCCTCGACGCCGAAATGGGATTTATTGAAAATTTTTCCGAAATTATGGATGAGTTAGAATTAGTGATGAAAAGAATTATAAAAGATGTCAAAGAAAAATGTGCCAAAGAACTGGCGGAATATGAAAGTGAAATTTCGGTGTCGGAAAATTTTCCGCAGATAAAATTGGTGGAAGCTTTGGAAATTCTCAAAAAAGAATATAACAAAGAAACGGAAGGAATTGATATCGATCCGGAAGGAGAAAGATTGATTTGTGAATGGGCCAAAAAAACTTACGACAGCGATTTTATTTTTATTACACATTATCCCGCCAGTGCCAAGCCGTTTTATACAATGCCAAGCAGTGACGATCCGCAATTTACTGAAGGTTTTGATTTGCTTTTTCGCGGAGTGGAAATTGCAACTGGTAGTCAAAGAATTCATAATTATCAGCAATTAGTAAATAATATTAAAAAACATAAACTTAATCCGGAAGACTTCAAAGACTATTTGGAAGTTTTCAAGCTGGGTATGCCAGCGCATGGTGGTTGGGGATTGGGATCAGAGCGCATTGTGCAAAAAATTCTTGGTATTGCTTCAATCAAAGAAGCCATTCTTTTCCCGCGCGATGTCAAGAGATTGGCGCCGTAAAATAATAGTCCCAGCACTAATTTAGAAAAAAATAAAGCTAGTGAAAAAACACAAAGAAAAATTAGATGAGAATAAAATAAAGTTGATGACATTCATCACTTTTTTGTTGGGTTTTGCGCAGGCTATTCTCATTTATGTGATGTCGTCGTATTTCAAGTTGGCAATCGGCACGGAAAATGTGGGAATTTTTTATGCTGTTTCTTACATAATATTTTTAGTCATTCTTCTTAATTTACATAAAGTCGTGAGGGTCTTAGGTAAGGCTAATGTTTTTTATTTCTCTCTTTTTGCCAAACTGATTGTCATTTTTGGTTTGATTTTGTTGGAACCTTCAAAAGCCGGAATGATACTGATGATTTTATATATAATCCTGGGTCATATTGAA